>Ga0070748_1000108_pt1 | contig 42997 bp, 34 predicted proteins | sample VirMetDEL_Nov_12_FD_77015 | JGI IMG/M metagenome (GOLD analysis project Ga0070748, IMG submission 77015) | Aqueous microbial communities from the Delaware River and Bay under freshwater to marine salinity gradient to study organic matter... | ecosystem: Environmental > Aquatic > Marine > Coastal... | reverse complement strand
TACTCATGCACATTTAGATCATTCCGGTTTTATACCTGCTTTATATAAACAAGGTTTCCGCGGACCGGTTTATGCGCATCCTGCAACAATCAGTTTATGTTCAATAATATTAGTCGACAGTGGCCATATTCAAGAAGATGACGCTAAGTTTTATGGTAAGCATAAGATAAGTCGACATAAAAATCCTGAGCCATTATATGACAAAGCGACTGCCCAAGCTTGTTTATCGCTTTTTCAGTCAGTCGATTTTGATGAAATGTTCACAATTGGAGATATTGAGCTCACACTGCAAAGTGTTGGCCACATATTAGGTGCTGCGAGCGTCATTCTTCAAGCGGATGGCAAGCGCGTTGGCTTTTCCGGCGATGTTGGCCGTAGTAATGACAGTATTATGTTGCCACCAAAAACGCTTCCTCCACTTGATTTATTAATGCTTGAGTCAACCTACGGTAATCGACTGCACGACAAAGAATCATCTTTAGACCAGCTTGCTGAAGTGGTAAACGCAATGGCTAAAAAAGGAGGGGTGCTACTAATACCAAGCTTTGCTGTGGGAAGAACTGAATCAATATTGCATATGTTAGCGACCTTAATTAAGGCAGATAGCATCCCTAAGTTACCCATATATCTCGATAGTCCCATGGCGATAAACGTCTTCGATATTTACCAGCAACATTGTGACTTAAACCGGCTCAGTAAAGAGCAATGTTATGATATGTGTCATGTGGCAAGCTTCACTAAAACCGTTGATGAATCTAAGGCACTTGCTGAACTAACACTGCCTCATATTATTATCGCCGGCAGCGGTATGGCTACAGGAGGGAGAATTTTGCATCACATGAAACGTTTGTTAGGCGACTATAGAACCACAATATTATTCACCGGATACCTATCAGGCGGTACACGCGGAGCAAAAATGATAGCAGGACAAAACACGGTAAAAATACATGGCAAATGGTGGCCGGTTAAAGCCGAAGTTGAGGTATTGCATGGTTTGTCTGGTCATAGCGATTATCAAGAAATTACCCAATGGTTACAATCGTCGCAATTAAAAGCAAAAACTAAAATTAGCTTAGTCCATGGTGAGCCTGAAGCTAGTGAAGCGATGAGAGATCATCTAAAACAAAATACTAAGTTCGACGTTGAAGTCGCCAGTTACCACGATATATTGAGATTATAGGTTTTAAAGAACAAGTATATTTTTTAAGGCCGCGAGTATTTGGTGATCGGGTGTATTAATAAACTTTCCCTAGTAACTGAATAACGTGAACAAGTTTTTAATGCATGGCGCAAAGAAACTAACTTTTTAGTAAAATAATGCACATATCAAAAAAGCGTTATAAACGGTGTTATAAGCCCATTTCAGATATTCATCCAAATATGGATCGTTTAGCAGGGTTTAAGGCAAAAATTTTTTCGACGACATTACCATCAGATATAAGCAATTACTTACTGGATAGTAAGCTGACTCTAAAAAACAAAATGGCGTTAACAGAATCAGTTAAAAATAATGAAATGATTATTAATTCGTTCAGTATTTATAACTTGGCTGTTATATCGGCTGATGATAAAAGCATTGATGGCTACTATGCTAATCATTATAAAGAAATAGAAACTGCACTCGATAAGCTACGTTCATATCCGGCTAAAGCATTGGAAGGAATTGGACGTTTACTTTGTAACGATGAAAGTGAACAGGTAAAAGTTAAAACAAAACGTGTTAGCAAGCAATTGAAACAAAACTTTGTAAATTCGTTGATACCTGAAGATTGCGCCGAGCAACCATTAGCAAAATTTAAAAATGACATTTTAAAAGACCCGGTAAACAACTGGGCTAATAAAAACTAAATATTATGATCGGGCGTATAATTGAACAAATCAAGAATGGGCCATTGTTAATCCAAGTTAAGAACTAGATCTTGTGCTTTTTAGATTCAAGAAGTTACGAGGATTCTGCAAAGATCTTTTTCTACTATTTACAAGCTAACAGATAGATCTTCATAGCGTTTGCAAGAGAACAACTAGATCCTCAGTATCATTCAACGAAATCCATACATAGCAAGGGCTGCGAGAAATCGCAGGTATATAAATACAATATATACAAATGCTAATAATGTCCATTAGTTTAATCAAAACAAAACGATTAAGATGATTTAAATTCCTGTAATTTATAAATCAAAATAACGAGTTTTGTGATTTATAAAATATAGACTATTAAATCAGAATACGCTATAAAGTGATTTATAACGAGTAAGGATTTAAATCATATGTATCACTGGCAACATAAAAACTGGCCTCAATTTGACTATGATTCGGCACGCTTCAAAGCGAGTGTCAGCGAGTATTCGAAAAAGGCCTACAGCATTGAAGGGGCATTATCGCAAATTCCCACAAATGACCATAACGATGCCTTTGTTCATTTACTGGTAGAAGAAGCATTAAGCACTAGCGCTATCGAAGGTGAGAATCTTAACCGTGAGGAAGTGCGCTCATCAGTTGCACGTTTTCTTGGATTAAAAGAACCGGATCGTGGTGGCTACTTTCCTAAAGAAAAAGGCATTGCTGCCATGTTGGTTGATGTGCGTAAGAGCATTAAAAGCGCCATGTCTAAAACTTTACTGTGTCATTGGCACACGCTTCTACTGCACGGCAGTGAAGATTACTATGTAGCCCCCATAACTAAAGGCGATTATCGTGACTCGTCCATAGATGTCGTAAGAGAAGATCTATACGGTGACAGTGAAATCATATACAAAGCACCAGGTAATAATCGCATTGAGGTTGAACGGGAAATGGGGGCGTTTATACAGTGGTATAACAACGCCAATTGTTCAGGACCGATAAAAGCTGCAATTGCTCATTTATGGTTTGTTGCTATTCACCCGTTTCAAGACGGTAATGGCCGAGTAGGTAGAGCGATTGCTGAGCATGCCTTATTTCAAGATTTTTCGAAACCGCCGCTTTTTAGTATGTCTAGCATGATAAATGCTCATCGCATGGAGTATTACCAGCAACTTAGAAGCACCAATTCAAGCTTGCAAATTAATGAGTGGATAGCCTGGTTTGTTGAGCTAGTGAAAACTTCGCAAGATAAGTCACTTGAGTCTGTTGAATTTGTATTACAAAAATCAAAGTTTTGGGCGGAATATGGTGAGGTCAAGCTCAACCAACGCCAAGATAAGGTGATGAAAAAAATCTTTACAGTAGGCGCTGACGGCTTTGTGCGTGATGGTTTAACCAATGAGAAATATCGAGCGATTACTGGTGCGCCACCAGCAACCGCTACAAGAGATTTAAAATCATTGGTTGATAATGGCTTACTTTATCCATCAGGTGAAGGTAAGCGTGGTTTACGTTACTTTGTTAACTTCCCACAAGATAACAATCTGTTTGTAGGTGAAGAAGACGCTCCATTGGTTGATGATGTTAGCTTAAGCAAAATTTTTAAGAAAATAGAGCGTAACCTTGAGTATTTTCGTGGTGAGAAAAACCCAGGATTAACAAAACTAATTGACGAATATAAAGCCTTGTCATTAGGTGATGAGGCATCGAAGAATAAGCTTGAAAACCTCTTAAGGAAAAATAGCTAAAAGCGGTTTAGATTTACTAGTTTATGAATGTATTTTTTAAAGTGGTTGGCACCTCACTAAAACCTAACTTTTGAGTGAGGTGCCAGTCATTAAATCCTTATCAAAAGTAAACCTATGCTCTTTAGGATTGTTTAAGCATTTACCTATGATACGCCGGTTAAATAACGAATGGCTTTCAAGTTGAACTGAGTTCTTAAGATTGTATTTGTGGTTACAAATAGGGCAAGTGCCATCAACGACGACTGATAAAATCTCCCGTTCAATATCTAAAAAACTATCTGAGTCTTTTACGTTTTTTACCTTAGAGATACAAACAGCGCCAATTGGTTGAAAAACATGTTCTATTAAGGAAATTTTCTGTGTTGCCAGCTTAATAACATTCCAGATAGGGTTGAATAGTAAAAAGTAACGTAATACCAGAAGTCCCCAATAAGTTAACGGGATCAATTGCATCAAAAAGCCAAGTGCAATTGGTGCAGCGATGAAATATATCAATACTGCTAATAAAAATGCTTGTCGTTGTCTTGTTTTTGCAAAGAACTTCGCCGCAAGTTTTAAATACCAAGGTGTACGTTTTAGTGTCTTCGTTCTGTAGATTATATCGTGACTGATGGATTCAGTTTTTTGGAGCCCAGTATTTCGATTAAATGAAGGAGGTGTTTCCCAGTCCTCAAAATCGATGTAGTAATAAGTTGGATTACCAGAACCACCACCAATATGTGTTTTAATAATGGGTCTTTTGGTTAAAGCTAATTCAGCATTTCTACTCTGTATTTCTTCTTGAAATTTATCGAGCAGATGAATTAACTTATCTATGTAATTTCCGTAAGTCTTTTCTGACTTCTCTTTACCTGTATAAAAGTTTCTTAACTGAGGCTTTTCTAGTCGCTCATTTTTACTTAAGTGTGTGATACAGGCACGATAAAACGCTTCAACATCCTGGTTATTTATCTCGTCCTCTAAAAACTCTACTGCATTACTTAAATAAGAAATCTTATTGTTTTCCATAACTTACTAGTTCCATTTTCCGGTATTTCTGGAATTTCACGATTAATTTTTTGTTCTGGTTGATTATCCACTTCGAGCGGAGTAACCGCCACTATTATTTTAAATATTGGAGATAAACTAATGAACAATCAATCTGTTGAATCACAAAATGTAGAACTACTATTTGGATTAAAGGACGAGAAAATCGTATCAGTTAATGATGTTGAACAAGGGCTCGATTGTGGTTGTTTCTGTCCACACTGTAATTCACGCCTAGTCGCTAAAAAAGGAAGTATACGTCAACATCATTTCGCACATTACGAAAGTGATGATTGTCAGCATGGTCCTGAAACAGCATTACACCTACTGGCAAAGCAAGTGATAAAAGAGCATGAGAAGGTATTAATGCCATCACACTTTGACAACTATGAACTAGAAGACTCACTAGGTATTAATCACCAAAACTCTACTTACATAAAACAAAGTATCTCTCATTTAAGCCAGGTTGAAATTGAGAAACCACTTGAAGGCTACCAACCTGATGTTTCCGCAATTACAGAAAATGGTGATCATTTGGATATTGAAATACTTGTAACTCATGCTGTAGATAAAGAAAAATCTGAATTACAGGCGCTATCTAACAGGAAAATGATAGAAATTGATTTATCGATGTTACCTCGCACAAGCAGTTACGATGAAATTGTCATTGCAACACTTTATGAAGCGCCGCGAAAATTTGTTAGTGGTGATGAAAAGCATTTAATAGCTGAGATAACTGACAAGGTGGATATCATCAACCAAAGTCACTCAAGTCATGAAAAAATAAAGGCTATGCATGGCACACCTGAAGGAAAAGTGCTTTTAATGGGGTATAAATTCGGAGAAGGATATTCACCGAAGTATAAATCCCAATTTGCGCTTGGCCATCTTTTCTTTATAAAACCAGTTCAAAGCACAAGCACTAAGAATTTTACTCTTAAAGCGAGCGGTGGCAATGAATTGGCTACACGAGATGTTCACGAAAATGTATTAGAACAACTAGAAGGTCTAGCGCTACCAGCGTTAGTCTCTTTAACCTTTGAAGCGAAACATTCGATAGGTCATAACACAAAGTTTATTGTGACAGGCATTTCGTCAGAGGATGTGTAAATCTTATAACTCATGTAGGTTCGTAAATTGATAGTTTAAGTTAATTTAAAACCTTAACCCTTTAGACTGTATACATTTACAGTGCATGTGATTTAGCCTATGATTAGTTAACTCAAATTAATCATAGGGTTCCTCATGAATAACAGACTGACAAGCCAAATCAAAGAGATTGAGGGAAAATTGTTTGTAGAGTTGCCATCACAAGTGATTGAAAAGTTGTCAGTTTCTCAAGGCGATAACGTAGAGTTTGGTATAGGCAAGCAGGTTAATTTATTGAAAAGTCATAACACTGATGTGCCCGATGATATTTATGATCGTGTATTGGACATAGTTAAAACAGATGAATTAGCTTCTAAATGGTTGAGCACTAAGAGAGCATTTTTTCTGGGAAAAGCGGCAATTGAGCTGATTTCAACTGACGAAGGAAAGGATAAAGTATTTGAGCTATTGGATAGATTGGCTATGGGAGATATCTCATAAATGATTACAAATACTGCAAACAAATATTCACCAAGTATCAATCATAGCGCTGCTTTTAAGCTGGGTCTGGATATTCTTAAAAAGTGGGATTGCTCTGAGTCACAAAAACAAGCTATTTTAGGTGTTTCAAAAGACACTTTTACTCTGTTTTACACTGACCCTGTTAATGTTGAGCTGACTAACGACCAACTTGAACGCATTAGTTATCTTGCTAACATTCATAGCTCGCTTCGAGCGCTGTTCTCAAACCCTAAAAACGTATATGGCTTTATGAGCATGGTAAATAATAATCCATATTTTAATGGTAGAAGCCCATTGTCTTTAATATGCAGTGGAAATTTCGGTATTTTGTATGAGGTTTATAAACGAATTGATAGCATGAAGAGTGCGATGTAAAACCAGTGTTCGTTTCCACCAGTTATTTTAAAAACTGAAGCTTTTCATGTGTATCAAGTGTTTTAACCAAGTCAGGTTGCATGTATTGATAAACATCTTCGATAGTTAAATTCTCAACTTTGTCTAGATAATATTTGCCGGCATACTCTTAAATCCTTTGTAAATGCATAGTCTCCGTTGCGAACACCTTATCAGCCCAATCTAAAGGTTCTGTAGTACAAACTGTTGTTCCGTGCTGCTTGCAATACTTTTCACTAAGCCCAGCTGATTTATAGCTGTGCTCTGGGTGATTTTCACAAAAGTGGTCCTCAGCAGTTCTAGAGCGCTGGATGTTAGCAGTGCATAGGAATAAAATTTTCATAAGGTAATTGCATAAAAGCGTAAGGTTTATATCAATGATACTACCAAGTTCGAATATTAAAACCTATAACACCAAACAGTTTCCGTGCTGTATTTACAGCAATAGAATTTATCCTTAAAATGACTAACAAATAGAAGCAGTAATCTTTTTTAAGCAAACGAGAACAGCCAATGGAAGAGCTTAACAATAACATCTCGTTTTATAGTGATAATGCAACAGCATTATTTGACCAATACCAGTCACTTTCATTTGATGTCGTTCATCAATCTTGGCTCAGTTCTATAAACTTATCAAAATACAAAACAGCGTTAGATATCGGGGCTGGAAGTGGACGAGATGCTCTCGCATTACATGATTTCGGGTTATGCGTTACCGCAATCTAACCAGCGAAAACCCTTATGAATAAAGGTGTAGAGCTGACTGGTGATAAAGTAACATGGAAAAGTGATACTTTGCCCGAGTTACCATCAATAAATGAAAACTCCTACGATGTAATTCTAATAAGTGCTGTTTGGATGCATCTAACTTTAGAGCAACAGCGTCAAAGTTTAAGTCGATTAAGTACATTATTGAATGATAACGGCATGCTCGTTATTACCTTAAGACATGGTGAGTTTAACGATGGAAGAAAAGCATTTGATGTGAATGCCGCACGTTTAATCGAAGAAGCTAAAGCGTTCAATTTAACCTTACTACACACAGATAACGACACAGACCAACTTAATCGTCCTGATGTTTATTGGGAAACTCTAGTTTTTACACGTAAGTCTTAGATTTTATTATTGTTCCTTGGTACTATTTCATCATTAAAGATGAAACAAGGATTGTGATGTACCGAGGTCAGTTAACGAAATGGGATAATGCCAAAGGATTCGGCTTTATAAAGTCTGCTGAATTAAAACAAGATACCTTCATACATATCTCTGCGCTCAAGCATATGAGCCGAAAGCCTAAGCAAGGCGATTTCATTCACTTTGATGTTGAGCAGCATAAAGGGAAGTCTAGAGCGACCAATGCTCGTATCGAAGGCGTAAAAGCGAATTCATCCTTTAAGGTTTCCAAAAGTTATAAACCTCGCTCAGTCAATAAATTTATTTATGCTGCCGTCATTGTCGCTATCGTTACATTCACGTTTCAGCGTCTTGATTTAGGCCAAAGCAACCAAACACCACAAACACAATTTACACCAACGCCAATACCAACAAAGATTACTCCAACACACCACTTTACCTGTGATGGACGACAGCATTGCAGCCAAATGACATCTCGTGAAGAAGCTGAGTTTTTTACTAAACATTGTCCTAATACAAAAATGGATGGAGACAATGATGGTATACCTTGTGAAAACGACTCAAGGTTTTAATCAATGACGCTGGCATTTTATAACGACAAACTTCAAAGCATTAGGCCAGATAAATCATCTGGCAGGGCCAAGCCTCATAAGGTTTGTATGATGTTTGCGTTCATGGACTTAATCGAACAAGGTCATATCCAAAATAACCGTATTTACTATGATGAAACACTTAAGAAGCGCTTTAGCTGGCACTTCATGCGATTAAAACAAGGTAATGATGCCGATAGTCCTTTCTTACCGTTTTATCATTTAAAGTCCTCTGGGCTTTGGCACTTAGACGTATCACATGAGAATAAACCTGCGTTTGAATCAATTAAATCAGCAACAGATGCCAATATGCGCAAGCTTGTTAACTTCGCACACCTTGATGATGCATTATTTGAATACCTCAAAAGCCCAAGCACTGCGCCAATACTTAGAAATGCGCTAACAGCAAACCTCGATACACTTGAAGACCAATATGGCCGCTGGGCTAAATCCATTGGCAAGTCAGATAAAACCATTAAAAACTATGTTGGTGCGCTTAAAAACTCAATCCCTAATTGGTTAAACGATGCCGGTGTAACTAAACAAAGCTTACTTAGCGTTGGCTCGTTTGTGGAATACGAGAATATCGTCAGTAAAACCTATGAAGTACGAGAGTTTGTTGAAAAGGATAAACGTGGCAATGGCATGTATAGCGCAGCCATTAAAAGCTATAGAGCCTTTTTATCAGACATCACACAAGCCGAAGTACAACATGATATTGATGAAATCATCCTAGATAAGACCATTCCTGATACGCAAAAAGCCGTCATGGTAAATACTCGTGTTGGGCAGGGCCGATTTAGAGAAGATTTGATTAACCATTGGCAGGGCTGTGCAGTCACTAAGTTTCAAAACTACTCATTTTTAATCGCATCACACATCAAGCCATGGTCTAAATCAGATAACGAAGAGCGTTTAGATCCATTCAATGGATTATTGCTCCTGGCCAACATCGATAAAGCCTTTGATTTAGGTTATATAAGTTTCGATGATCGGGGTCGTATATTGATATCCGATCACCTAGAAGAATATCAAGCACTAGGGATAAATGCAGACATGAATGTATTGCTTGCTAAACAGCATCAAGATTACTTAGCGTATCACCGTGAATGTAGATACAAACAATAATAATATGGACTTTTGAATCAAATGAATTTGAGAACATACCAATTAGAAGCAGTTAACTCTGTTATTCGAAAAATTGAAAGTAAGGAAGAATCGCCATTTTCAGTTTTGATGGCCACTGGGTGTGGGAAAAGTCATGTATTAGCATCGATATTGTATGAATTACTCTATAACAAGCTAGCAGAGAAAGTATTGGTTTGCGTCCCAAGTATAGCGATTGAAAACCAGTTACTTAATGTATTAAGTACTATAAGCGTTAATGGCCATCATTCACTAAGCAGTATTTTCCAAGTCGATGTTGTATCTAAACTGAATAAAGAAGCGCTGATTAATTCGGATGAGAATTCTATTAGCTTATCTACGATTCAAAGAGTTAGGCAACAACCTCACATTGTTAATAGCTACAACCTCGTAATACTTTTTGAGACACCAATAAATCAAAAACAGTTTACAACTTTGCAAACTAGCGGTAGCCAATGGTTATTTCTTGGTGATTATTTCCCGCGTTCAATGAAACAGTTATTCGGTGAGCCTTTATACCAATACAGCTTAGAACAAGCTATACATGATGGATACTTAGAGCCACCGGAAATTATTTCTCTAAAAGCATTTAAAAGAAATGAACCTATTGGCATCGATTCATTAGAAATGATGTTACCCCAACTGTTTAATAACATAGATGAGCATAAAAAAATCCTAATTTTTTGTAAAGATGGAGTTGATGCGAAAAATGTATATGATTTAATTTGCAACAATCAAATAGCTAAGTCTTTTAAAGGTATTAATTTAATAACCGCAGAATCTAATTATTTAGAGCATATCAATGAATTAAGAAATAACAGAGGACCGCAAATTGCTATTAGTATAAAAGTTCTTCAGCATGGTTATGAGATTGATAATGTTACAGATATAATTTTACTAAAAAACTTCACCACAGAAAGAGAGCTAATAGCCTCGACTAAACTTGCTTTAAGACCTAATAGCAAAAACATACCTAAAACAACTATTTGGGATTTGTATTCAAATAATGGATTAATTGAATTATTTAGTGACTCAGTTGTAGATTTTTCTGATGAATTCAATGTTAAACCAAAGAATACCCCCGATAAAACAACACCCAATGAAATAATTGAAGAGCTTTTTCAAAGTAATAAACTTATTAAACCTAGTGGTGACTCTGTAAGCAATACCGACTATCTGAATAGAGATTATTTAATTGATACGTTAAAAGGGTTAATTGAACATAGCTCTGAAAACACACAACACAAGCCATTTGTTTTTGGTTTGTTTGGAAAATGGGGGACAGGTAAAAGTACAATAATAAATTTATTAAAAAATAAATTTGTAGATAACAAAAAATTTAAATTTATAGAATACAACGCATGGCAAAATGAACATTGCGTTAATGTCACTGCTTCAATTGCTAATTCAATTACTAATAAGCTCTATGAAAAGAAAAACTTATTTAGTCGGTTGTTGCTTGCTTTCAAGAGTCAGGTATTACAGCAAAAAGATACAATTACAGTGTCAGTCTTCTTATTTTCATTGTTAGCTTTGTTTGTTGTTCTTTTTATAGATACAAGCAAAATTCCGCTACTGAAAAACTCATTTGTGTCAGAAATTATGGATGAATATAAATATCTACTATCGTTTATAGCGTTCTTAACAGCAACAACTTGGAGTTTCTTCAAACATCCATTCACTTCAAAGATTAAACAATTAGCAGAAAAGCCAGGATTCGCACAGTACCTAGGAGTTTCAGAAGAGATTAGAGGGCAAGTCAACGCTTTGTTCGATGCGTCTACTAGTTTAAAGTGGTTTTGGCTGAAAAATTATAAACCTGAACAATATGTTTTAGTAATTGATGATTTAGATCGGTGTGAGCACAAAAGCATACTTCAATCTCTTGAGGCCGTTAGGGTCTTATCAGAGAGACCAGATATGATCGTTCTAATTTGTGTAGACAAGTCTGTACTCCTAAATTCAATTGAAAAAAAATACCAAGAATTAAATATAAGTTTAGAAGAAGAAGCTCATGTGACAGCTAGAAAATTTCTAGCAAAGGTATTTCAGTTATCTTATGAATTGGTTGATGATAATGGTCTTTCAATAAATACGTTTATAGAAAACAGGATATACCCTAAAGATGTTATTCCAAAATCTAGTAAGAAGGAAATAATATCTAAACCTATCAATACAAATGAAGATGATATTGAACAAGATGACTTAGAGTACGAAGATGACCACATCGATGAGAGTATACCTTCATCTGACATTAAGAATAAAATTGAAGAATCAAATGAGTTTGTTGAGGCCTCACCAGGTGAGAAGGAAGGTTTTGTTTCATGTGTTAAGTTGTTTGAATTTAATAATCCACGAACTCTAATTAGACTTCATAATACTATTACTTTGATTAAAGGCATGTACTCCAAGAAGGTTAATACTTCAGATAAGTTTCCAAGTTTGATCTTTGCTACATTTTTATATGAATATATGTGTAATAACTCACATTATAGTTATCTTGAAAGCATGATATTAAAGGAGGCTAAAGTTAAAGAGTACATAAAATCCACAAGTATTGATTATAAAAGTACAGAATTCCAAGAGCTTATGAATATTGTTTCCAAAGCATCGCTACCTTCAAGTATACAAATTACACCCTAAATACCATTTAGGTTATGTACTTGAGTTTTTTACTCTTATGAGTAATGCATTGTTAAACGCGGCTATATCAAAGGTTCGCGTTTTTTTATCTACCATAGCATTGAAGTACTCATTAACTGCGAGCGCATCAATACGTTGAGTTAAGTCATCTTCAATTTTGGGGATGCTAGAAAGCTCAATAGCCTTAGCTACTGGGTCTTCTAACGTGAGAATATGTTCAGCCCAGAGTAACCACTTTTCTTGGTCTTTTGTAGTTTCACCAGAATCATGAATACGTTGTTTAATTGCTGCAACAAACTGTCTAGCTTTCTCAGATTTTTGCCAGTTTTCAAACTGCTCAAAAAGAAAGGCTATGTTGTCTTTTTCTTTTTTAACCTCCTTATTAAAAAAGTCATTTAGCTCTTGTTGTTTATGGCGTTCTTGTTCTTCTTCAGCTCTTTCGACATCTCGCTGCTCCATATAGTTAGAAGTAGCAACAAGGGAATCAACAAACTCATCTAATTTATCTTCTATTGGCTCTCCAGGCTTATCGATGAAGGCTGTTTTACAGTTGCCATCAACGTACTCTTCAATTGTTAAATGGAACATACCGGTAGGCATAAGTACTTTCTCATGATAAACGTAACGACCAGCAGCTTTATCTTGTTGTTCTTTTTGATTTAAATCTCTTGGAGTTTGTTTAGTTTTCTCTCTTAGTTTGAACGTTACGGTTTTATCATTAATATCAACAGCGTTTATCTTGCTACGACGAGTGAAGTTATCTGTGATTTTGAAAGCCCAGCCTTGCTTATCGAAGTACTTTACGAGCGAATCAAAAATCTTTAACGCTCTATCAAACTTTTCTGGTGATACTGCAAATTGATAGGTTTCAATTTGCCAAGGGGAGACCATCAGCTTGTCATACTCAAACGTTGGCTTTTTATAATGCTGCTTTGCTAGCTGAGTTAAAGGGTGATACTTACCAATGCGTTTAGGGATGGTTACTTTTCTTTTAGTCGATTTAGCCTTTCTAGTCGATTGCTTTGTTGTTGGTTTATTTATCCGTGGCTTTTGGCGTTTTCTAAAAGTAATTACCATTGAGCCGTCAATATCATCAGGTAGAGAGGTAACATTTGGTGCTTTACCTAATGATACTAATGTCCAGTGGCCAGAAGGAGGTCTTGGGACTCCATGTTTATCACACGCTTTAGTGATAGCTTGAGAGTTTATCTCCCAATCCTTGGCAATTGCAGATATAGGTTTCTCCCAAATGAGTTTGTGTAGCGCTTTAACGCTTATTTTTACAAACGGTTTTGAAAGACTATCACCGCCGTTAGGTCGATTTGATGCTTCAGTATTATCCATTTGAAATCCTCACCGTGTTTTTAGCCTAAGACCTGTCGTTTGTATCGCTCTAACAAAGAATAGAAGTCTTGAACTTTTGAGAGTGGCATATCCACTAAGAACTCTGGAAAGCCTGTTTCATCGTAGCCAAGAATCTGGATTTCTAAAAATTCATCACCAATAAGCCTGGCTCTTAATGTATTGATGAGTGCATTTATGATGAAGATATATTTATCATCAACGGTAATGGTATCTAGTAACCTAACATTGAAATAACACTCATGAATTCTTCGTGTAAGAGCCTCATGTTGGGCACTAGGTTTCATAAAGATTGTTTCGTTCGACGTAACTAAGAAAACTGTCTCCATCGATAAACTCACCTCTGCGCTGATGTTTTCCCCAACGAAGTTCACCGTCATAGACTAGTGATTTAATGGCATCCTCATCAACGGCTAGGGCTAAAGCCGCACTGGTAATGGTTATCGTATAACAACATTGCTCTTCTCGGTGGTGACTAAGCCAGGAGAAAATCATAGCTTTATCTACACGAACTTCACTTAAATCAAACGCATCATTGAAATAACCCTGAACCTCTTTATTTAAAACGGCATTTACAACATCTCCGTACTGACACAAATACCGGGGAAGAAGCTTGGACCCTGCGTTTAATTCAATATACGAAGTGTTAGGTTTAGGGCCTTTAGCGAAACGCTTTACCTTTTTCATGATGTCTTTGATATTAAATATCTTGGATTTCATCATTTTGTGATTACCCACAAAAGATTTGTTCACCATTGGAAACGTTTTAGATTCAAACAAAATGGTCGCATCACTAAGACTTAGGTTGATGGCTTTCGCTAATAAGAAAATATCAACATGATAGATCGGTTGGTCTTTGACCTTATCCGTAACATATTGTACTCGTGCTTTTTGAATGAATTCAGGGCGCTCGGTAAAACCAAATGTATGACAGTTTTCTTCTGTGTTAAGTACGTCAACATTCTCTAACAACAAATGAACGGGATTAATATAACCTGGGTAGTTTTTCCAGTAGCGCTGACAGGCTTTAACCCACTTACTTCGACAGTCTTCACTAGTGAGTAGGGCTAAACCATTAAGTACAAGCTGATAATGATTTCGGCTAAAAGGAATGCGGCCATAACGCTGAATCATCACATCAAAAGGGCGAGCCGCCATATACATTGCGTAGGTCAAATCTTGAAGTTGTTTTTCAGTCACATTGATATTGCCATCAATAGCTGGCCATAAATCCTTTTCCAATTGAGATAAAGGCTCAACTACTTCAGTACCAGTTATATCCCAAGACTTTTTGCACTTTGGGCAAAACTCTAAAATATTGGCATCCCAGATAAGGGGCTTATCGCAATGGGGACAACTATCAATTAAAGGGGTTAAATGTTTTGGGCATCTGGCAATCGTGCCAATCGCCCAACGCCAGTCCATGGTTTTTTCTTCGCTAACGCAATGAACACATACCCTTGGAAAATCGACAATCAGCTCAGCTAACGCTCTGTCATAACCAAACAGCCATTTCTCGGTATCACTACGACTATGAAGCGCAATAACATCATCACAAGGCCTACCAAGTGCTTTAGTAAGCACTTTATTTAGGGCTTTGAGATGATGCTGAGCCCATTGGCCCATTTGTGCCTGCTTTATGGGGCGCATACCTAAAACACCTAAAAGCTCAGATATTTTAAAGAAGCCATTTACATAACACAGGCGAACCAAGTATTCGTTAATGCGTTCAGTGGGCTTTGGGTAAGGGCGTACCATTAACATGATTAAAGGCCTAGCCGAGAACCAGCCTTGTGTTTGCTGCATTCATATAACGGGATCTCTCTTTGCATTTTAAGAAGGCGATCAAATGATGTTTTAACTAACGTAGGAGGCTCAGTAAATAATTTATAGCCATTCGTTTTATTTGACTAAACACTTGTTGGAACTCTTGCGTGTTTATTGCGTATTTATCATGATATTTAAGCATGACACGGTTAAATAACTGCCCAATGCGCCTAGGATTCCCTAATGTCGCTAGATAAAGTCGTGTGATCATATCGATACTTGCTAAAGGAAATATCTTAACTCCTAAGTCATTGAAATTAGCTTCTATACTTTTAATATAAGCAACAAAATCTCTTAAATTACATGGTCCATCTTCTTCCAGTGAAAATGGATACAAGTCTACTTTGGCGAAACTCATTCGCTGAGACAATTCAGGATGCTCTTCCAGTAATGATTGAGCTTCAGGTAGCCCTGCAAAAACAACACTTAAGCCATGCTCATCCATGAGTACTTTAATGAATGCGACGACATCGGCTGTACGTATTGTTGCGTGTTTTCTAAGTAAATGCTGGAACTCATCAAATATGATCATTTCAACATTTAAATATTGCAGAACACGAGTAACCCTAAGCCTTATTGAGTCACCAGCCCTAGAAGGTGGGGTATAATGTTTTTGTGTACATTTTAGTATTTGCTCGCAAATACTATTTATCGTTGGCTTACCTGGTACTCTGATTGAGATGATTGGAATTGGAGTAAGGTCATTTTTCGACTGATATTCAGGTTTTGCATAAACTTCTGTAACGAAATAGCGAATGAGGCGACTTTTTCCGACGCCTGGTTCCCCAAACAATGTACAACCCGTTGACTCAAAGCCAGACATAGCGAATGTGTCGCGAAGTCCTTCAAGCGCATTAAAGAATGCACTATGTAAATAGGTCCTAAACCTCAACTCTTTTACATTATTAGGAAGTTTTTCTAACGCAATACGTCCAGAAATATCACTATTCAGATCAATGGGAAGTACTGTTGAAACGTTTACCATTGGTATCTCCTTAAGACTGTGGAAGTGGTTCAATATCATCCCAATCCAACTCATCATCGTAGGGATCAATGTCAGAAGGCTTATAATTATCGACAGCTAAGGTGTCTATGTTGTTTTGAATATCCTCAATAGAGGCTCTTCTCAATTTAGTTGTTTTCTTTTTACCAACTATTTTATTCACAGCCTCATGACCTTGAGTAATCTCAGGGTTATCCTCCATCGTTCTATGATGGCTAAATCCTTTATTTTTGTATGCTGAAGGTTTTTGTGCTTGGAATTCTATTAATGACATACCTGGCTTGATATTTTCATCAATAGCAGGGACCTTAAATTCTTGAAGTGATCTTGGGCAAAGAACAGTTATTGCTGAAAGATCGCAATCAGAATAATAACAAGTGACTTTCCTAGGCTTGTTAGTCTGAGCTAGCCAGCTTCCAATCTCTTTAAGTCTTCCGTCATCATCATTGTATCTGAGGCGATTAATAGTTACGCCCAGATGAAAAGCATCACCAGCGATAGTAGCTTCACGTTTTTTACCTTTAGGTAAACGAATTTTATATTCATCTTTTACATCTACTGGTAAAAGGCATTCTTTTCTAGCTTTTTCCCATGCTTGGTAGGGAGTTAAACCATTAAGGCCTGAGTGAGGTTTATGGTGATATTCATCAACAATCCATGATTCGATAGCTCTTCGTAACTCATCAACAGTAAGGTGGGATCTTTCTTTTATTTTATGTTCAAGTTTAGCTTGGTCTTTTTGTTTGCCAACATAACCTGGGAGCCTTGCCTCGCAGTTAGTTCTGAATGTATAAATAAATCGCTCAACGAAAGGTTTTAACCAAGGGCTGTAGGAAGGTAAGGTCTCAACTAGTGTGCCAACAGTTAACTTCATATATGATTGCGTTTCATTTGATATGAAGCCTGCACCTCCATCATAAACGGCCTTTTCAGGAGGGCCACTGCAATACCAATAATTGTTTCGTAAAGTGTGGTAAGTTCCTGGCTCTTTTTTACATACTGCATGCCTAAATGCACTAACAACAGAAGATGAAGGCTCACCAGCACCGATATGTAATTCATACCCAGCAACACTTCTGGTATGCACATCAAGAAAAAAAATAACGGTGGCTTGTCCGAGGTAATTACCTTCATCATCCTTAACACCAACACGCATACTACATGCATCAGCTTCTAAACGTTCATAAGGCCTTGTTGTTTTGAATTTTTTAATAGCATTTCGAAGCTCTCTTCGCCGCTCGGCTCTATTGAGACCTTTGAGCCTCTTTTTAGGGCAGATTATTTGCTCTAACCATTTCCTAACGGTTTCACGAGATGGCAGAGTCTTAAATGTTTTCTCTGCTCTTGTTACAAACATATCGTAAAAATACTGAAAAGAAGTGAACTTACCAAAGATGAACTCATCCGCGACCTCGATAGCAAATGCTTGTATTTCTTCAAACTTCGACATTCGTGTACTTTTTACGACAGTAGAAATTTTTGCTGAAACACCACCAACATAGTCTCTTTGCTCTTGTGCCCAAATTGCAAGTTGTGCTGGCGAAGGTGGGGAATCATCATTTAATTGTTTGGAAGCGATTTCGATTACTTTTTTACGTAACTTGATCCCCCCAATGATGTCTTTTCGTCCACCCATCTTATAAAGCGTATCTAAATAAGCCTCTATCTTAAATAACTTGGTTTTTTGTTTAGCCGTAAGCGCTACTGCATGATTAGGTGTTGTTTTTTTATCGTGCACAAGGCTTAAATCTCGCCCATAAGCCTCTTCTAATTCAACGTCTGATAGTACTACTGGTGGAATTTCATCATTCTCAAAGTTAAGCGCTACATAGTTAGGGCCTACAGGATGACTTCGTGCCAACAAATGGTTATATCGAACTAATGTACCAACTGTGCGTAATGTATTAATAATGGGGTTAATCATGTTTAATCTCCTTAAAAGCTTAAGCGAATATCAGACCAAGCTAAGGTGGTATCCCATTGAAACAATATATGAGCCATCGAAATTTTCACGATTGATTCGCTCATGCCTTTACTAAAAGCTATTTCAATCATCTCTTTGATGGAATACTGTTGCGTTGGTAGGTCGTTCACTAACAAATGAAATGCATCAACAGGCTTGTCGTGGTGCAGCGCAGCAAGCAAGTGAGAAAAGTTTTCTGCTTGATGACCTTTACGTATTTCTCTTTCAGTCATTACATCAAATTGAATTCCCATTGATGCATATTTCCACTTCGCTTTAATGAGTTTTGCCTAGTACGAGGTACGTGAATATCTTTCTCGTGCTTAATTTCATGTTTGAGAATGCGTCCATTAGGCATCGTAATCTTCGCATCAGGTGTGTAACGTATTCTCTTGCCATCGATGACTAGCTCTATATGTTCTGGCTGCATCTCAAGTGTGGCTCCTTCGGGCAAGGTGAATTCCATCATTCGGTAGTAATCTACTTCAAGGGTGCTTTCTAGTAGTACTGCTGTTTTAAGATTGTTGTTGTAGCCAGTTACTGTGCTTCTTACTGCGCTTTGTTTACCTAATACTCTTCGTTTCATACTCATAATTCATTGTTCACTAATTATTCAAATTTGTGCGAATTATAGGTACACAAAATTAGGTGTCAAATATGTTAACTCACTGAATTTAGTGGACTTATTTATTAATATAATATGTCTGCACTTTGTTTGTTAACAGTCTGAATCTATATAGATTATTAAGGTTAAACATAAAGAAAAAAGACAAAAAAATGCGAATAAAGTTACTAGGTGAAATATTGATATATTTCGATTATTCAGTGAGTTAAAAAAGTCGATTTTTTTTGAAAAAAAATCGCTGTCAATAGAATGAAAAACTTAAAATAGAAAAATGAAATCATAATATTTCTTACGGCATTTCGCTTACTTATTGACATAGTAAGTACTGCTAGAAGAAAGCAGGGCAGTCATAACCTGATATAAATCAAACAAGTGTGTTTAATTATCAGACAAATAACCAATATTGACATTTTATCTATTGAGGTGTGATTCATTATGAGACATACTAACTTTGACTATTTGAATAATAAAAAGAATTTTCTACGATATGGACAATCAATTGGAAAAGTTAAGCTACGTTCAACAACAGCGTCTCGCCTATATTGACTTTAAGTTGTATTTTACCGGCAGCGTTACACGCTCCGAAATTGTCCAGCACTTTAAGCTTGGTGTTTCTGCTGCTACACGCGATATAAACCTCTATAAAGAACATGCGCCAAAGAACATGGCGTATGACAATACCCAAAAGAAATACTTTCTAACCAACAGCTTCAAACCATTATTTACACATGATGCTAAGCGCACGCTCGTTAAGCTTGCACATCAAATCTCTGATGGCTTTGATGCCATTGGTGATGTTGAGTTTCCGGTAGAGCAACCAAGCCAACTAAACGTACCTGATATCAACGTTATCGCCAAACTCACCCAAGCGATGATTAACGGCAAAGCACTAAGCGTTATATATACCTCACTTTCAAGTGGCTCTGGCGCTCGTGAATTAGTGCCACATACCATTGTAGATAATGGCCTTCGTTGGCATGTACGTGCTTATGACAGAAAGAGCAATGCGTTTAGAGACTTTGTACTAACACGACTTGCCAAAGTAACCGTGATTAACAATGAGCCTGAAGTAAACGAAATTAAGGTTCAAGATGAACAGTGGAATACAATCATGCCACTAGAAATCGTGCCACACCCTAAGAATGTTGAATATCCAACCGCCATCAAAATGGACTACGGTATGGAAAATGGCGTACTCAAATTAGATGTTAGGGCTGCAATGGCAGGTTATCTATTAAGACGTTGGAACGTGGATTGTTCTGAAAGTGCCTCACTTTCAGGCCCCGAATATCAGCTTTATTTACAGAATAATCAAACCTTGCTTATTACAAAAGAGCAAGGAGTAGAAAACTTGGCTATAGCACCAGGATATCAGCAAAATTAAAAACAAATTTAAATATATAAATTTTGGGAAGAAATCATGGCAGAAATAGATATATCGGACGTATTAAACTTAGCCCTTAAAAATTTACCAAGTAAAGACATACAACAAGCGATGCTCGATGAAGTGAAACAACGTATGGAAAATGGCGAGAGTGAAGAGCTCGCAATCCACAACGTTTTTGGCAATAACTCACCGCTTAACAAAGCACATTAGTGCTAATCAAATATTATTGGAATACAAATGGATCACAGCGCACATAACAAACTTATCTCTTTTATCTGGTCAATTGCTGACGACTGCCTGCGTGACGTATACGTGCGTGGTAAATACCGTGACGTAATTTTACCTATGGTGGTATTACGCCGTTTAGATACGTTGCTAGAGCCCACTAAACAAGCGGTACTTGATGAAGTTAAATTCCAAGTCGAGGAAATGGAATCAACAGAGCTTGATGATGCGCCTTTAATTGATGCAGCTGGTTATGTGTTTTACAACACCTCGAAATGGACATTAACCAGCATTAAAGAAACAGCGACTAATAACCGCCAAATAATTTTGGCTAATATTGATGAATACCTCAATGGTTTTAGTGCAAACGTAAAAGAAATTATCGAATGCTTTAATCTTAAAGCGCAAATACACCACATGGCCAGTAAAGATGTATTACTTGATGTATTAGAGAAATTTGTATCTCCTTATATCAACTTAACACCACATGACACAGAAGATCCTGATGGTAATAAACAGCTAGCCTTAACCAACTTAGGTATGGGGTATGTATTTGAAGAGTTAATTCGTAAATTTAATGAAGATAACAATGAAGAGGCTGGTGAACACTTTACCCCACGTGAAGTGATTGAATTGATGACACACTTGGTGTTTGATCCAATCAAAGCAGACTTACCATTAACACTTACGGTTTATGATCCAGCCTGTGGAAGTGGCGGTATGCTTACCGAAACACAGAACTTTATTAATGAAAAATATCCAGTAAAAAATACCACCCGGGATATTAATTTATACGGTAAAGAGATTAACGACGAAACCTACGCCATTTGTAAATCAGACATGATGATCAAAGGCAACGATCCTAAAAACATCAAAGTAGGATCAACACTATCTACCGATGAATTTGCAGGTAATCGTTTTGATTTTTGCCTTTCAAACCCGCCATATGGCAAAAGCTGGGCAAGTGAACAAAGGCATATCAAAGAAGGCGCAGATGTAATTGACTCTCGATTTCAGGTAGTTTTAGAAGATTACTGGGGCAATTTACCTAAAGAAGGTTTTGTTGATGCTACGCCTCGCTCATCTGATGGCCAACTACTTTTCTTGATGGAAATGGTAAGCAAGATGAAGCCAACAGCCACTAGTCCGTTAGGCTCTCGTATTGCTTCTGTTCATAACGGTTCAAGCTTATTTACTGGAGATGCAGGTTCAGGCGAAAGTAACATTCGTCGTTACATTGTCGAAAACGATATGCTAGATGCCATAGTGCAACTACCCAATAATTTGTTCTACAACACGGGTATCACTACCTATATTTGGCTACTGAATAATAACAAACCGCAAAATCGCCAAGGCAAAGTGCAACTTATTGATGCCAGTTTATTATTTAAAAAGCTACGTAAAAACTTAGGCAATAAAAACTGTGAATTTACACCACAGCATATTAGCGAAATTACCCAAACATATCTTGATGCTTCGAGTGTTGAACGCAATTTAAATCAAGATAAAGACCCAACAGGTATTGCCGCTAAAGTCTTTAATAACGATGACTTTGGTTATTACAAAGTGAACATTGAACGTCCAGACAGGCGCAGTGCTCAGTTTAAACCTGAACTAATTTCGCCACTGCGTTTTGATAAAACTATACGTGAGCCAATGGAATACCTTTATGCAGAACATGGCGATAAGGTTTACCAAACAGACTTTTTTACCGTCAATGACAAAGCTATTGAGAAAGAAATTATTGCATGGTGTGAAGATAACGACATTAGCTTGAACTCAAAAACGAAAGCTAAGCTACTATCAATCGATACTTGGCAAAATGGTAAATTACTCGTTGAGCTTTCAAACAAACTCGCAGAAACCATTACTCAAGAATATAACGATTACAACATTTTTAAAGTGGATGTTGAAAAACGTTTTAAAAATATTTCTGCTGATATTTTACATGCGATTAAGTCAAGCAAGCGCAAAGCCTTTTACACCACCGTAATTAATGCAGTGAGTTGGTACGATGCTAACGCAGAAAAAGTGGTTAAGAAGGTCGTTAAATTCAAACAAGAAAAGTTAGATGAATTACTGCACCACTTGGGCTGTGAGTTAAGTGATATCGCCGACTTTGGTTATTACTCTACAGGTAATAAGAACGAATTTACTACTTATGAAAGCAATTCAGACTTACGTGATGCTGAAACGGTACCGTTAACTTATCTTGCAGAGGTAGATAGTAACAACAGTGAAATCCACCAATACTTTCTTGATGAAGTTCAGCCTCATGTGGCTGAGGCATGGATAAACCTTGATAGCACTAAAATTGGTTATGAAATCAGCTTTAATAAGTACTTCTATCAGCACAAACTACTGCGTGCTATGGATGAAGTTGCCACTGATATTATTAACCTTGAACAAAAAGCAGAAGGTTTGATAGCAGACATTCTAGGTATTGATTTAGCTAAGGTTCAAGGAGAGTAACCATGGCTGAATTAGCTGAAATGCCAAAGTATGAAACATATAAAGATTCAGGAATTGGTTGGATTGGCGAAATACCTAGTGAGTGGAATATAGTTCCCGGTTTTAGGGCTTATAGTGAAAATAAACGTAATAATAAAGGCTTAAAAGAAGAACGAGTTTTATCATTAAGCTACGGTAATATTATTGTTAAGCCAAAAGAGAAACTTGTAGGCTTAGTACCTGAATCCTTTGAAACCTATCAAATTGTAGAACCGGGCGACTTAATTATTCGATGCATGGATCTACAAAATGATAAAACCAGCTTACGTACAGGCTTAGCTAAAGACCACGGTATAATAACTAGCGCTTATCTTAATTTGAAGATTAACGACAATTTTGATTCAAAGTTTTTATATTATTATCTTCATTCACTTGATACGACTAAAGTGCTTTATAAGTTTGGTACAGGCCTGCGACAAAACTTGAGTTTCCAAGACTTTTACAGATTGCCAATATTTGATATCCCTAAAAGCTTACAAACCAATGTTGTTAAATATTTAGATCAAAAAACAGCGATAATTGATGAAGCGATTGCCATCAAAGAAAAGCAAATTGCTCTGTTAAAAGAGCGCAAGAAAATCATCATCCAACAAGCCGTTACTAAGGGTATAAGTCTTGGCTTAAACCCTGATGTCCCAATGAAAGACTCTGGTGTCGATTGGATTGGTGAAATTCCTGCGCATTGGCAAGTGAAAAGAGCTAAATATCTTTTTAATGAAATAGATGAACGTTCAGAAAGTGGCGATGAAGAATTGTTGTCCGTGTCACATATAACTGGTGTAACTCCACGTTCAGAAAAAAGTGTAACTATGATTGCAGAAGATTATAGTGGCTCTAAAACTTGCCAAAAGAACGACTTTGTAATGAATATTATGTGGGCATGGATGGGCGCTATGGGAGTATCAGACCGCCCAGGTATTGTTAGCTCTGCTTATAGTATTTTCCGACAAACACCTTTGAATATTTTCAACCCAGTTTATCTTGAATGGTTATTGAAAACAGTTGGATATATTGAGCATTACAATAAAGTATCAACTGGTTTGCATTCTTCAAGGTTAAGGTTTTATTCTCGTATGTTCTTCGATATGGAAATGGGTTATCCGAGCAGAAATGAGCAAGATGAAATCGTTAATCATATCGAAAAACAATCTTTCAAGATTGACGAAGCTGTTGAGCTACAAAAGCAACAAATTGAAAAACTCAAAGAATACAAAACCACACTGATCAATAGTGCAGTAACAGGAAAAATAAAGGTATCGTAAATTATGGATAATACAAATTTGATCTCAAATCTCTTAGGCGAACGCAGTAACTTTATATTAATTGGTTTAACCGGCAGGACAGGCTCTGGCTGTACAACTACGGCTAATTTACTTACAGGCGATAGTGGTGAATTACAATTCCCTACGGCCAGTGAAGTTAATTATAAAACACAGCCATACTTCACTGGAATGGATACTAAACGATATGAAATTGTTCGAAAGTACGCCATTAAAAACAACGATCCCTTCAAAGTTATTAAAATTAGTGAGTTAATTAGCGCTCAAATATTGAACCTTGAATTAGATGCTTTAAAAGAATTTATCATGTCGGTAATTGATAAAGATCTACATGGTAAGATTGATGACGTTTTATTAAAATCTGAATTTATTAAAAGTCAAAAAGCATTTAAAAAACTGTCTAAAGAATGTGCTTATTTCGTAAAGGGAGCAAGTTCACTAGATCATGCTCTTAAAGATCTAGATATATCAAAATGGTTTCAAGTAATTAACGAGTTTACATTAAAGCTAAAAGAAGTACTTAAATCTGGTTTAGCAAATAGCTATGTTCCTATTTACCAAGGGGCAGGAGATTCTATAAGGCGTACAAGAAAAATAACACCTAATTATAGAAAACAACCTTTTGAACCACAGGGATTGTTTGAGTTACCCAGAATGGTTAATCGATTAGTTAAATTTTACCGTTATAAAGACAAACAGTCGGGTAAGAAAACTTATATAGCCATTGATACTATCCGTAATCCGTATGAAGCTAAATATTTTAAAGATAGGTATGCCGCTTTTAACCTAGTTTCAATTAACGCACCAACCGATGATAGAAAAAAGTACCTACAAGACAAGTATAAATTTACTATCGATCAAATAAATGAAATTGATCAAAGAGAGTCCGGTAAATTTCCCAGCAATAAAGAAGTTAGCAACAAGTGCGGTTCATGTGAGCAAGAAGTAAAACAGCCTTCAGAACATGATAAATACGATGAGTTGATTATATCGAATGTTAAACGATGTATTGAAATTTCTGATATACATATTTTTAATCCGAGAAATGAACCACAAAATCATAACGTTCTAAAAGCACAATTAGCTTGGTATTTAAGTTTAATTAAACACCCAGGGTTGATTACGCCAACTCCACTTGAAAGAGTAATGCAAATAGCGTTTACAGCTAAAATGAATTCCGGCTGTATCTCTCGGCAAGTTGGTGCGGTTGTTACTGACAACGATTACTCTATTAAATCTGTAGGTTGGAATGATGTGGCCAAGGGGCAAGTACCTTGTAATTTGCGGTCACTTGAAGATTTAGAAAATTTCTCTAGCGATACAACATACAGTAAATACGAGAGAACTAATGAGAAATTTAGACAGTATGCCTCATCAGAACTAATAAAAATTAAAAACTTAGGTAAAGATGGGCGTAATTTAGCTTATTGTTTTAAATCGATTCAGAATAAGGTGGACGATGAGAAGAACCAAGTTCATACACGGTCTCTGCATGCTGAAGAAAATGCCTTTTTACAATTAGCAAAATATGGCGGTGTTGGCATTGAAGGCGGAAAACTCTTTACCACAGCAAGTCCATGTGAATTATGTGCTAAGAAGGCTTATCAATTGGGCATAAAAGAAATTGTATATATCGATCCTTATCCAGGTTTAGCTATCGACCATATTATCTCTATTGGGGTAAATCCCCCTAAGTTGATACAGTTTAGAGGCGCTGTAGGTAAAGCATATCATCAATTGTATGAGCCGCTAATGCCGTATAAAGATGAATTAAGTTACCTAGCTAATTAAACAAGGAAGTTGTATGTCTCAAGCTAGTTATTATAAAAGTTTGACTGAGTATTTTAGACGTTCAGTGATTGATGCTGAACGCCTTTCTCCGAACACAAAAGCTTTGCTAGATGCGGTTAAACCTCAGGAGTTTAGCCGTGTAAAAAAAGATGCGCCATTTGCCGTATCATCAAATGCATGGCAATTAGGCCAGTTAGATGAACAGATAACACAGTCAATTTTTGTAGCACTGAAAGTTAGCAAAAAAATACAGCAAGTGGATATTGTATTGATGCCAAGGGTTGATCTACTACAAGTATCTTCAGGGCACTCCATTGGTCAACAAAGTAAAATTATTACACCGATATTAACGCAAGTTCGATTAAGTCGCTCGGGAGAGCTGAGCCCAAGTGATAAGCCGCCATTTGTACCAAGAGAATGGTTAGCGCCTAATCAGTCGGATCAAATACCCTTTGGTAATGTAGCAACAATGGATGAGTTTATGACACAAAATCCATTTAATGCCACAAGCTGGCCTGAATTAACCGATTATTGTGATCGAATGCTAATCAGCTTAGTTAATGACACTCTAGAGGTGGATGCGCAAACGGCTCAACAAAGTTTATTTGATATCCATCTTCTTGACGATTACCAACTAAAGAATGAAATTAGTTTAGTTCTTCTTGAACCGCCTATCATTGCAGGTTTTCATATACTAAAAATTTATGATGCGATTATTCGAGGGACAAAATTAAACACGCTATATAAGAAAGCGTTCTCTACAGTAAATGGCGAAGCTAAAACGTATGTGGATTTGACTCATAAAGTTGACGACTGTGTTCAGCATGTTGGCCAAATGACCGCTGAATTTCCACTTGCAGATAAACAACGTAACGCACTGCATTACATCAATCGAATGCAAAAAGGTGATCTACTGGCTGTTAATGGCCCACCGGGAACAGGAAAAACCACGCTTTTGAGATCTGTTGTCGCTGATAGTTGGGTTCGATCTGCACTAGCTGGCAAAGAACCGCCAATTATAGTTGCAGCATCAAGCAGTAATCAGGCGGTTACAAATATTTTAGACAGCTTTAGCAAAATTGAAGAAACGTGTGTAGAAAACGAATTAAAAGGTCGCTGGCTGCCACAAATTGATTCTTATGGCTTATATGCTTGTGGAGATAATAAAGCCAATAGTAAAAACCCATATGCCTACTTAACAAAAAAAGGCGCGGGTATGATGGAGTTAATGGAAAGTGAAATGCCTGTTGCTGATATGATTAGCCATTTCTTCACTCATTTTAACCTTTGGCACTCATGTACTACTGAAAGTGATATCGAAAAAGCAACGGCTATTTTACATAATGAATTGACTTTGTGTGTAAATTTTCAAAGAGAGTTACAACAACGGTTTTTATTATTTCAACAACTTTCAGAAAAATGCCAGAAGCTCTATGGTTCAGAAGAAAGGCTTGCGCAATACATTAATAGTCATTTTGAGAAAAAAAATGAGCTAGACAATAAGTTGCAAGAAACTAAAGGGCAAATAGATCCATTTCTTGAACAGTGGCAAAGTCGTTCTTTATTTGAATTAATTTTTTCATTTTTACCTTTTATAAAAAATCGTTGGTGGTTAAAAAATGAAATTTTAGCTCGTAAACTTGAGTTGGAACTCAACGGTACCACTGATGATCACATAAGGGCTGCTATAGCGTCTAAAGCCAATGATATTGATAACCAATTAAAAGAGGTTGTTGCCGATCTTGAATCAGCAAGCACTTTTCAAATTAAATTAAATAATGAAAAAGAACGATTTATATCATTGTTGTCACAAGCAAATATAACACCTGATCAAAATAAGTTTACTTATGCAGATTTAGTGAATGAGGTTGATACAAAGTTGCGCTTTAAAGCGTTTAAACTTGCCACTCATTATTGGGAAGCTCGTTGGTTACAAGACATAGCTAAAGGGATAGAAAAACCGAAAACACCAGATGAAAGAATTGAAGCTTACCGGCGGTACTCAAAATTAACCCCTTGTTTTGTTTCAACCTTTAATATGCTGCCAAACTTTTTTGAAGTATCAGAAAAAGATGGTGACAGCTGGAAGAGTACTCCTTTGGTTGATGGCGCAGATTTGCTCATTGTTGATGAAGCGGGGCAAGCACTACCTCATATAGCTGGAGCAAGCTTTCTAATCGCCAAAAAAGCATTGTTAGTGGGCGATATTTATCAAATAGAACCGGTTTGGAGCCTTTCAAAAGGAATTGACCGAGCGAATTTAGCATTAAATAACTTGTTAAGACCACAGCTAGATTACGAGTCGTTTTGGCTAAAGAGCGAGCTGTTGGCGAGCAGTGGTAACTTAATGAAAGTCGCACACAGGCAAGCCTATTATCGACAGTTTCAAGACTTAGAAAATGGTTTATATCTTACGGAGCATAGGCGTTGTTACGATTCAATCATTCAATATTGTAATAAATTAGTGTATCAAGGTCATTTAGAGCCTCTACGTGGTGAACCTAAAGAAGCACAATTATTGCCTACTATGGGGTTTGTTGGCCATGAAAGTGTTTCGCAGCGAGTAGGAACAAGTAAAACCAATATTGCCGAAGCTAAATTTATTTGCCGTTGGATCATTGAAAATAAAGATCGAATTGCTTTAAAGGGGCCAATTGGTGAGTCAATTGCAATTATTACTCCGTTTAAAATGCAAGAAAAAACAATTCGCCGAGAATTGAACAATCATGGCTTGAGCGATATAAAAGTAGGTACAGTGCATGTTTTTCAAGGTGCTGAATGCGATGTTATCTTGTTTTCTTCTGTATATGCCTCTAACGACTCAAGTGGAAGCAAGTTTTATGATCGAGGCAGCAATATGATGAATGTTGCAGTATCAAGAGCCAAAAACGCTTTTATCGTTTTTGGGGATAATAATTTATTTGGTACGGGCTCTGATTCCAGCCCGTCAGGTCTGTTAAAAAAGTATTTGGTTTGTGATTCAAAAGAAGAAGTTCAAAAGCCTTCTCCAGTGAGTTTTGTATTTTAAGGACGTTTTAAAACATGGTTAGTAAAACAAACGAGCAAGCATTAGAAGCTGCGATTGAGAAACACTTAACAGGCACTTGCTTAGAAGATCTAAAAGCTGGAGTACAAGAAGCTGCACCTGGCTATAACAATGCGATGTATCAGCTAGGGTATCCTGCTGATTTTGAGGTGCACTACGCAATAGATACCAAGTTCTTTTGGCAGTTTCTACAAAACACACAAGAGCAAGAGCTAGAAAAGCTTAAGAAAAATAGCCCCAATGACTGGGAGCGAAAGGTACTTGAGCGCTTTGATAGACTAATCAAAAAACACGGCATTTTGCATTTGCTTAAAAAAGGCTTAAGTGTTGAAGATGCGCACTTAAACCTGATGTATCCAGCACCCTTAGCTAGCAGTAGTGATTCTGTTAAACAGAACTTTAATGCCAATATATTCAGCTCAACTCGCCAATTAAGGTATTCAAAAACTAATCCGTTACAAGAAATTGATATGGTGCTGTTTATCAATGGTATTCCGCTGATAACACTAGAGCTGAAAAATGCATGGACCGGCCAAAATGCTCGTTACCATGGGCAAAAGCAGTACCGTAATGATAGAGATACCTCTCAGTCGTTATTGCAGTTTGGTCGTTGTTTAGTGCATATGGCTGTTGATACTGATGAAGTGTATATGACCACCAAGTTAGCAGGGAAAAGCACCTTCTTTTTACCGTTTAACAAAGGGAATAATCACGGTCAGGGCAACCCACCAAATAAGCATGGCCACAAAACTAGTTTTTTATGGGAAGAGGTCTTTACTAAAGCTAGCCTTGCTAACATCATCCAGCACTTTGTTCGTTTAGATGGTAGTAGTAAAGATGATTTGAAAAAACGAACCTTGTTTTTTCCTCGTTATCACCAGATGGATGTTGTTCGCCGCTTAATTGATCATGCTTCAACTAACGGTGTTGGTCACACTTATTTAATTCAGCACTCTGCCGGTTCAGGTAAATCGAACTCAATTACTTGGGCTGCCTATCAGTTAATAGAAACGTATCCTGCTACTGCTGATATTCAAGGTAGTAAAGGTGTTGAACAACCGCTATTTGATTCAGTAATCGTTGTTACTGATAGACGATTACTTGATAAACAACTTAGAGATAACATTAAAGAATTCTCAGAAGTTAAGAACATTGTTGCCCCTGCATTTAAATCATCAGAACTTAAATCTGCCTTGGAAAATGGCAAAAAAATAATCATTACCACTATTCAAAAATTCCCATTTATTATTGATGGCATCAGTGATTTAAGTGATAAACGTTTTGCTGTGATTATTGATGAGGCACATAGCTCTCAGTCTGGCTCTGCACACGACAATATGAATAGAGCGATGGGTAAAACTGAAGTAGAGGAAGCTGAAGATGCGCAAGATAAAGTACTGCAAGCGATGCGCTCACGCAAGATGCGAGGTAATGCTTCATATTTAGCTTTTACTGCAACGCCTAAAAACAGCACTTTAGAAAAGTTTGGTCAAAAACAAGAAGACGGTAGTTTTAAGCCATTTCACTTATATTCAATGAAACAGGCAATTGAAGAAGGCTTTATTCTTGATGTTATTGCCAATTACACTACCTATAAAAGTTATTACGAGATAGAAAAATCGATTCAAGACAATCCAGAATTTGATACTAAAAAAGCGCAAAAACGATTACGTGCCTACGTTGAAACTAGCCAGCAGACAATAGACACCAAAGCTGAAATTATGCTTGAACACTTTATTCCACAAGTAGTAAACGCCAAAAAGCTACGTGGTAAAGGCAAAGGTATGGTTGTTACACAGAATATTGTTACAGCTATTCGCTATTACAAAGCCTTAAAACGAGTGATAGAAGCCCAAGGTAGCCCATTTAAAATAGCGATAGCATTTTCAGGCACCAAAGAAGTGGATGGAATTGAGTATACTGAAGCGGAAATGAATGGCTTTGCTGAAAGTGAGACCAAAGATAAGTTCGATACAGATGAATACCGTTTGTTGGTTGTGGCCAATAAATACCTAACGGGTTTTGATCAGCCAAAGCTTTGTTCTATGTACGTAGATAAAAAGTTAGCGAGTGTGCTTTGTGTGCAAACATTATCTCGCTTAAACCGTTCGGCACCTAAGCTTGGTAAAAAGACTGAGGACTTATTTGTACTTGATTTCTTTAATAGTGTTGATGAAATAAAAACGGCATTTGACCCATTTTACACTTCAACGACTTTATCTGAAGCAACTGATGTAAATGTATTACACGAGCTAAAAGACGCTATGGATGATATTGGTGTTTATGAATGGTACGAGGTTGAAGATTTTGTTAAACGCTATTTTGATAATGAAGACGCTCAAACCTTAAGCCCAATAATTGATACTGCGGCAAATCGTTTTAATTTTGAGTTAGATCTAGAAGATGATGATAAAGTCGACTTTAAGATCAAAGCTAAACAATTTGTGAAGATTTACGGGCAAATGGCTTCAATCATGCCTTATGAAATTGTTGCTTGGGAAAAGTTATTTTGGTTCCTTAAATTCTTAATTCCAAAGTTAATCGTTAAAGATCCTGATTCAGAGAAGCTTGATGCATTATTAGATTCCGTTGATTTAAGCTCTTATGGGTTACAGCGAGTAAAACTAAACTACGGCATTGGATTAGATGATGGTGAAACTGAATTAGATCCTCAAAACCCAAACCCTCGCGGTGCTCATGGCGGTGATGATGAAAAAGATCCACTAGACGAGATCATTAAAAACTTTAACGAAAGATGGTTTCAAGGCTGGAGTGCAACACCTGAAGAGCAAAAAGTTAAATTTATAAACATTGCTGAAAGTGTGAAAAGTCACCCTGATTTTGAAGCGAAATATCAAAACAACCCTGATCCACATAACCGAGAATTAGCGTTTGAAAAAATGCTTAAAGAGGTCATGTTAGCTAGGCGTAAAGACGAATTAGAGCTTTACAAACTATTTGCTGGAGATAGTGCATTCAAAGCTTCGTGGACGCAAAGCATGCAGCGAAGTGTAGGATTATAGAAAGCAGGGCGGTTATTAATGTTTGAATTACGAAGCTAAATAAAATGCATAGAAAGATTGTAAAACAGATAAAAATGAAAATTGTATGGCTAGTTCCCTTAGTTATAGCGCCATTACTGTTAATTGAAGATTTAGATACAAAGAATCTAATAACAATAATTACAGCAATTATTTCATTCGTATACTTTGTTCAAAAACAAAGTATGGAAGATGACAAATTAGAACTAGAAGCTTTCTCTAGCTTTAATAGTCGATACTTTAAACTAGCTTCAAAAATCGAACTCATTCTAAAGGATGAAGGTAATAACTTAACAGATGATGAAAAAGAAATACTTGATGAGTATTTTTCTTTGTGTGTTGAAGAATACTTTTATTTTAAAAAAGGTCGAATTTCTTTAGAGATTTGGCGTAATTGGGCACATGGAATTAGCGCAACAGTTAGAAGTCACGAACTAATTCAAAGCTATTGGAATAAGACTGTAAGAAATAAAGTTAACTATGGTTTAACGCTAAAAGAAGTTGAAAAGTATTTAAAGTAATATTTTCTAAACTAGAATTCACTTTTAATCGCAGACATTAAGTTAACGCTACGTAAAATTTACGAGGGAATATACGCAAAACTATATTTCATGCACGTAGCGTTACTTAAAATAGGATCTAGTTGTTAACTTGCAAACGGTAAAATGTCAGTTAGCTAAAACATCAAATACTTTAACTAATTCAATAGGATGAATTCCCAGTGAAAGCTGGATCCGATCTAGTTCTTAATTTGGATTAACACATGATGACAAGGTAAGCGGTTTCTCATCAATACCCTCTGCTATGTCCGATACTCTTCAGTATTGGACATAGTGTATATAATGCATTAAACTAGCTTCATACCAATATTCACCCATAGAATTCAAAATAATATGTTGTTAAATAAGCCTGTTCCTTTATATCCACCATACGTTGATTTGTGTGAATTCGATCTTGAAGATTACCCAGAGTTAAATGAAATATTCTCTGCAAACGAACCTTGGTGGCTTGAGCAATTTAATTGGGGCAAAGTTTTTCTTACTTATATCGGCAGAAATAAATCTACTCATACTTATGACAGATTTAGAAATGACGTTGAACGTTTTCTTTTATGGGCGTTTATCGAAAAGAAAAAACCAATCGACCAATTACGTAAATCTGACTTTCTAGAATATGCTGACTTTTGTTGGCAGCCACCAGTGACTTGGATTGGCACATCAAATCAAGAACGCTTTAGAATTACCAACGGTTATTCTTCAGCTAACGAACATTGGTTTCCATTTAAAATTCAAGCGCCTAAAAGCCTCAAATCTCAATATGTTGTTGATAAGAAAAAATATCGTCCATCACAACAAACGCTTACATCAATGTTTACGGCTGTTATCGCTTTTTATAATTACTTAATGTCCGAAGATTTCTGTATTGGTAACCCCGCACAAATTGCTAAAAAAGATTGCCGTCACTTTATCATTGACTCACAAGTTAAAGAAATCAAACGTTTAACCGCTAGCCAATGGCAATATGTTTTAGATACTGCTGTAGACATGGCTAATGAAAACCCTATTTTTGAACGAAATTTATTCGTTATTGCTGCCTTAAAAACCCTGTTTTTAAGGATTTCTGAGTTATCTGAACGGTCGAATTGGTCTCCTGTTATGAGCCATTTTTGGCAAGATGAGGATGAAAACTGGTGGCTTAAAGTATTTGGCAAAAGTAGAAAACTCCGCGATATAACCGTTCCTATTGATTTTCTGCCCTTTTTAGAGCGTTATCGTGCATCACGCGGCTTATTAGGTTTGCCATCTAGTAATGAAAATACGATCCTTGTTGAAAAAGTACGAGGTCAAGGCGGCATGACTTCTCGGCATTTACGACGATTAGTACAAAGTGTTTTCGACCACGCTTATGAAAATATGCGCCGATCGGAAAGTGCTAATAAGGCATTAAAGCTAAAAGAAGCATCTTCACACTGGTTAAGACATACAGGTGCAAGTATGGAAATTGAACGTGGGCGCCCTCTCAAAGATATTTCAGAAGATCTAGGTCATGCAAGCATGGCAACAACTGATACCGTTTACGTTCAAAGTGAGAATAAGAAGCGTGCAGAGAGTGGTAAGCGCCGTAAAGTCGATTAATAATTAAAAACTACATTTATAAACAAGTTACGAAAATTACAACAAAAATATCAAAATGGATAAATTATGTTAGAAATTGCTTTGATCTACCTTGCTGCTGCGATAGTTGCCGTGCCCATTGCGAAACGCTTAGGCTTAGGCTCTGTTCTGGGCTACTTATTAGCCGGCATTTTGATTGGGCCTTTTCTGCTAGGCATAGTTGGCGACCAAACTGATGTTATGCACTTTGCTGAATTTGGTGTTGTTATGATGCTTTTTTTAGTCGGCTTAGAGCTACAGCCTTCTAGACTCTGGAAACTTAGGCATTCGATCATTGGTTTAGGTGGACTGCAAGTCACCCTTTCAACATTAATTTTATTTGCCGGATGTTTTTATATTTTGGAATTACGCTGGCAAACCGCTATGGCTATTGGCCTAATGCTAGCACTTTCTTCTACAGCCATTGTATTACAAACACTTGCGGAAAAAGGTTGGATTAAACAAGAGGCCGGACAAAATGCTTTTTCGGTGTTACTTTTTCAAGATATTGCCGTTATTCCCATATTAGCCCTATTACCTTTATTGGCGTTTGCTGACTTATCAGGTGTTACAAGTGTGCAATCGCATGGTAATTTAATTGAGCATTTCCCAGTTTATGGCCAGGTGCTAATTTCTATAACGGTTATTGCAGCGATAATTTTTGCCGGTAAATATATTTCAGCGCCGGTATTTAGATATATCGCCAATACGCAGTTACGTGAATTGTTTACCATTTTTGCGCTATTTTTGGTGATTACCATTGCCGTTTTAATGCAAAAAATAGGTTTGTCTCCAGCCTTAGGCACATTTTTAGCCGGAGTGGTTTTAGCAGAAAGTGACTTTAGACATGAATTGGAAGCAGATATAGAGCCATTTAAAGGCTTATTACTGGGCTTGTTTTTTATTACTGTTGGAGCTTCAATTGATTTTGAATTGTTCGGACAACAGTTTGGTACGATTTTAGCGTTAGTTTTCGGCCTCATTGTGATTAAAGCCTTGGTGCTTTACTTTTTAAGCGTAATGTTTAAATTATCAGGAAAACAAAAGTATCTATTTACCTTAGCGCTAGCGCAAGGTGGTGAATTTGCTTTTGTCTTACTTTCGCTCACTTCATCATTGCGAATACTAGATGTAACACAAACTAAGTTTACGACATTAGTTGTCGCCATATCGATGCTGTTAGCACCTTTATTGTTAATCTTTTACGATAAAGTTATCGATAAAAAGGCAATTTCAGATCATGCTTATGAATCAACTGAAGAAATAGAGCCAACCACTCAAGTTATAGTTGCAGGCTATGGTCGATTCGGACAAATAGTTGGACGTTTATTATCAGCACAAGGCTACCACTTGTCAATTTTGGACCATAGCCCAAGCCAAATAGAGCTGCTAAAACGCTTTGGTAATAAAGTGTATTACGGCGATGCATCAAGACAAGATCTATTGGAAGCAGCGGGTGCAAACGAAGCGCAACTTCTGGTTATTGCTATTGATGATGCGGATAAAATCATTGAATTAGCGAAGTTAGCAGCCAAGCATTTTCCTAATTTAAAAGTTGTCGCCCGCGCCAGAGATAGACGACATGCCTATGAATTGATGAATATAGGTATTACGGTATTTAAACGCGAAACTTTTGATTCTGCACTTAATCTGGGAATTGAAGCCCTTAAATTACTTGGCAATGATGATAAAACCGCTCAGCGTGCGGGGAAACTATTTTCAGATCATGATCATGAATCGCTACGTTTATTGGCAAACTTATGGGGTGACGATCATAGTTATGGTGTTGCGGTTAAGCAACGAAAAGAAGATTTGCAACAAGTCTTAGCAAAAGATAAAGCCGAATTAGCAAAGCTTAATACTTGTCATGGCGGAGAATGTAACGATAAAAAATAGTTATTATTCCCGACATTGAGTAAAAGTTAAAAGGGTAGCAAGATTGCTACCCTTTTAACGTAAAAGCTTTACTCACGGGGTATTTCAGGACAAGTCGACTTATCGACTCTGCTGTCACAAAGATAAATTTTTTGAAAACGTTCTTGCCACTCAGTTATTTCTTGGGCAACAATGTAGCCCTGCCAAATTTTCTGAACATGATAAAAACTATCTTGCCCTTGTAAAATAAGATGTAAAATTTTTGCTTCACTGCCATCCTTTTTTTTACAATATGTTTGCCATAACTCGCTTGGATAGCTGCTATTTGAAGTTGACGATAATGTTAATGTTGAGAATTTTACACAGCTATTATAGCCAGGCATGTCTATAACGCTACGGATCTGAGACAGTGCCTTACGTTCTGGTGTGCTAACACTAACGACATAGGCGTCATTAAAACCATGAACAGGATGTTGCCACATTCTAGAGTGGTAGTTTTCTTTATCTTCAATCAACAAACGCCAACCGGATAAAAACCCAGAATAAGGCGTGATAAGATTTTCACCTTTAAATATCCTTGTTTTATGCTCGACAATATTTGCACAACCCGCTAATACACTTGCCAGTGCAACAGTGAATAATATTTTTTTGCTTATGTTGATACTTAAGTTGGTCACGCTAATACCATCAGTGATTATTATCATTATATTTTTTGCTAATATATGCTTTTTGTTCCTGTTTTCATATAGCGGTTTTTAGTTTAAAAGTTCATCATCTACAAAGTTTATATTATTGCGATTAAGCTCCAAGCCTTAGCAACAAGGTTAATACTAGGATTATTATCAGAAAAAAATGTTATCTGGAAACAAAAGAATCGTTCTTTATTGTCTAACTGATAGCAATAGGGTATTAAAATATCAAGGGAAGTACTAGTATTTGTAAAGTATTGCGCTTAACGTAGTAATCGTATCATTTAACAACTATTTGGAGATGGCATGAGCGACGAAAATTCCTATATTCCACCGAAAGTTTGGCAATGGAATACTGATAACGGTGGTAATTGGGCAAGCATTAATCGCCCTATTTCAGGGGCAACACATGATAAAGTGTTAGCCAAAGGCAAGCACCCTTTTCAGCTTTATTCTTTAGCAACACCTAATGGCGTTAAAGTAACCATTATGTTTGAAGAGTTGCTAGCACTGGGTATAAAAGAAGCAGAATACGATGCTTTCCTCATTGATATTAGCCAAGGTGATCAATTTGGTAGCGGTTTTGTTGAGATTAATCCAAATTCTAAAATACCGGCTTTGCTAGATCAAAGTAGTGAGCAATCTATTCGTTTATTTGAGTCTGGCTCGATTTTATTTTACTTAGCGGAAAAGTTTAATGCCTTTATGCCAGGTGAAGAAAAACGCGCCGAGTGTATGTCTTGGTTATTCTGGCAAATGGGCAGTGCACCTTATCTAGGTGGTGGTTTCGGTCATTTTTATGCGTATGCACCTGAAAAAATCGAATATTGCATTGACAGATTTTCAATGGAAGTTAAGCGTCAACTTGACGTATTAGATAAGCATCTTGAAAATAATCATTATATGTGTGGCGATGAATATACCATTGCCGATATTGCAATTTGGCCTTGGTATGGTGCCCTTGCATTAAATCGCCTATATGAAGCTGCCGAATTCTTAGATCTAGCATCTTATAAAAATGTTATGCGTTGGGCGAAAGAAATTGATCAACGCCCTGCGGTAAAACGTGGTGTTGTGGTTAATAAAACATGGGGTGAGTTGTCAACTCAATTGCATGAACGCCATGATGCAAGTGACTTTTTAGAACGTACGCAAGATAAGCTTACCGAAAACGAATGATTTACACTAACGATTGAAATTTAAGAGAGCGTACTAATATACGCTCTTTTTTTATCTGATAAATAATACTAGACACCCAATGACTTACACCAGTTACTGGCACTAACAAATTCTTTATGAATAAAATTGCCATCAAGGCCATACAAGTCAGTCAATTGCTGAATATTTTCACCATTACCGGTAATATAATTTGTGGTTAACTCTAATAACTTCCCTAATAAGCCACTATGATTGACTAGTGCTTCTTCAATGGGTTTGGCTAATGGCATTGTCTTTAATATTTCGTCCATTGGCATACTCAAAATAACTTCAATAGCACTTAATAAACCGGTAATAAAGGCAAAGTCGCTAATTTCGATAAAAGCACTTTCTTTCGCCAGATTTGACATCAGCTTTGCGGTTATCAATGACTGTCTTGATACTTCACTGGTTTTATCAGAAGTAAGTTTTGATAGCGCTAAAATCGTAACAAATTGCTTGAGCTTTTCTTCGCCTAAATAAGCTGCCGCTTGCTTTAATGACGTTATTTCAACGCGTGTTCCGGTTGACACATTGTTGACTAATTTAAGCAAACCTACGGTTAAATTGACATCATGGCCAATAATTTCAGCGATATGGTCAAAATCTAATGGCATATTAAAGGTTTCACTGATCAAATGTAGCATCTGTGACTTAATGGGAACTAAGGTTTGCCCCTCAATAATTTCAGGCTCATGATAGAAAAAACCTTGATAATAATTAAAGCCTACTTCTGCTAAAGACTGGAGCTGAAAGTTGGTTTCAACTTTTTCGGCAATTAATTTAATATCGAACGACTTAAGACGTTCAATAACTGGGCGTAAACGCTTGGCATTGATGACTTCAACATCAACCTTTATCATCGCGATATAAGGAAATAACACATCCCACTTTTCGTTTAAGTCGTATTCCGTAAGCGCTATTTTATAGCCTTTGTCATGGTAATATTTAACAATCTTTAATAATCGCTCACTGGCTGACTGATGCCCTACCAATTCAATGACAATTGTCGCTTTATCAAACATCAACGGATATTTATCAATTAGGCATTTTTCTGTGAAGTTAATAAAGGCTAATTTACCTAAACTAACCGATTGAATATCACCCTGGAAATGGTTTTGTATGATGAGCTTAGAACTCGCAATATCCTGATCAATTTCAGGAAATTTGTTTTCAGGACTATCTCTAAATAAAAGTTCATAACCAACAGTTTGATTATTTCGGTCTAGAATAGCTTGACGAGCAATATAACTTATTTGCATAGGGTAATTATTTAAAGATTCGATGTAGATAAAACATACCTTATTATGCATGTTAATGAAAAGTAATTTTAGTGAAAACCTTCGATGTGGACGATATTTTTTGTGGGAAATGATGGCAAGTGGATCAAAATCCACAAAGTATCGGTAATAATGCAACTTGATTAATGGACATTACCCCTCAACCATTGTGATAGCTGAAGGTAAAACATCTAACGTTAGCGTATCACCATACCTAACATCTTTAATAAATGGTGCCAGTATTTCTAATTGATTTTGGGGCTGAAAATGCTCTGTTTTAGTCACTACTTGTGGTTGATAAATTAGTGCAGAATACGATTTTTTATCTAGCCAAATATGGCAACGACAAAACTTAAAGTCTTCTGCAGGCATTTTCGGATGCCACTTCACTTGCTTAAAATGGTAATCGCATTGTTTTAATGTAATAGACTTACAATCAAATTCAGCGTTTAACGTTGCTCGATGATAATGTCTAAGCGATAAACCTAGATCATTAAAAAATGGTAATTGTGCAGCAATAGTACCATCGACAAAGCGTGGATCATTGGCCCTTCCTGACGCAACTTGATGCCCTTTAACGAGGGTAAACGTAAATAGCATCACCGACTCATCATCTTATTTTACTATCTGCTCGGCAATTCGATAATTACCATCAATATTACTAACGTCATTTAATCCAAGCGCTCTGGTCAATATTGGTAAAATATGAATATTTTCAAACGCGTTTATTTGTTTATTCTTGCTAAATGATGGCCCTACCGCAATAAAAATCGCGTCAAGATCACGTTGAAATTTAGGATCATAACCATGTGTTTCAGGATCGATATGCGAGTCGCCTTTGCTAAAAATATATGATGGCGAGGCATCAATAATAGCATTAGGCACCACAGAACTTTCACTATTTAGATGCCAATGCTTGGGGAAATTTGGATATTCGAATATGCGATAATTCAACTGTTTATCCGTGCGTTGACTACTTTTAAATAGCGCGATACTTTGTTGTAATTTAGTCTTGTTATCACTATATAAATACAATTGAGTAGAGCCGTTAATTACCTTTACCCCCTCAACGTTATTTTTATTCCAGTCGATAACATGACGTTTATCTATTGTAGTCATACCATGATCGGAAACAATGACGACATTTACATTACCATTAAACTCTTGATTTATTTGCTGAATAAAATTCCCCAGTAACTTATCGAGTTGACTAATCGCATTAATCAGTTCTGGTGAGTTTTCACCATAGTCATGACCGGCGTCATCTACACTGGCAAAATAGCCGGCAATAAAGCTTGGTCGTTCTGCCTCAGGTAAGCGCAACCAGGCAAGTATTTGTGCTAGCCTTTCGCTATTTGGCGTAAAATGTTTGTAGGGGTAATAGTAACTTGCTGTTTTATTATCTCTGGGGGTTTCCGATTCGGGCCAAAAATAAACTGCTGACTTATTACTTTGCATTTCATTGATATGCCAAAGCGGATCAGCGGTTAACCAACGGGCATCGTTTTTTCCATCACCAAGTTGATACGCTTTATCAATATCGCGGTGATAAAAATCATTATGAATAATACCGTGATTTGCTGGATAGCGACCGGTAATAATGCTGAGATGATTAGGAAAGGTTTTACTTGGATACACCGGTAATAATGCTTTTGCGCTCGTGCCATTTTCAATGAGTGAGATTAAAGTTTCGGGTTGATATTGCTCAATGTAGCGTTGAGCAAAGCCATCAATAGACAATAAAACCAGTGGTGTTTTTGCCCAACTAGTACTAGTTACCGAGAAAAGGTAGCTAAATAGTAGAGTTATTTTTATATTCATGCGTTACGACCAAGTAAAAATACGCTTTATATCAAGTAACATAATGCATTAGCCAGTATTGAACAAGTTTGTAATTTCATCTGCCAGTTATTTTTCGCTACCGCGGGGCTGACACTAAAACAACTAACGCAAGAAAATGCTTTTGCGTTAGTTGTTTTAGTGTCAGCCCATAAAAGCTATTCGAATAAATCTAGAATATTGGCTAAATCTTTTTTACCGTGAGATATTTCTTCAGGGGTTAATCCTGATAATTCATGCGGAAAAACCAACCATTCGGTTGACTCATGCACATAGTAGTCGGGTACTAAATCAACTTTTGAATTTTTTGGTTTATACCAAGGACAGGCAATTCTGACGTCTTTCGGCATATTATTACGTGTTAACTTTTTCATTTGACTTATTAAGGCTTCAATACTGCGACCAGAATCAAAAACATCATCAACAATTAACAAGCCATCATCAGCATTTGCGTTCTCAATGATATAATGTAAACCGTGCACTTTTATCTCTTTACTTTGCTGGTTAATACCATAATAAGAAGAAGTTCGAACGGCAATGTGGTCTGTTTCCACTTTTTTAAAGTCAAAGTATTCTTGTACTGCAATACCAATCGGTGCACCGCCACGCCAAATACCCACAATAAACTGCGGTCTAAAACCGTCTTCATAAACTTTTGCAGCAACACGAAATGAATCTTCAAGTAACTCTTGCGCTGTTATAAATCGCTTTTCCATTGATGAGTTAACCTCATTTTAATTAATTTTAAGAGTAATCAGTATTATAACGCGTTTTTTACTCAGCTGAGTAGCCCCGTTCAATAATTTATAGATTTTGATCAACAAAGCTAATTTGCTGGTATATCGCAGCGACTGCCAATAAAAAAAACGTTTGGTTTATATTTTCATAAACGTCAGTCGTTTGGTGGTAGTGCTTATGAAGGCCAACGCCATAATAGATAAAGGGTATTTTTTGTTTATAAAAAGCACCATGGTCACTAGCTAATTCCCAGCGTATAAATTTTTCTGCCCCGTGGCTTTGCCGTCTAAAGCCTTTTTTCAAAGGAATCGCGTAGTTTTGTTGTCGCAACGCGATTATCTTATCTGGTGTTAATACCTGCTTTAGCCCTCGGCTTATATAATGCAATTTTTTAGTAGACCCTGTGCCAGCCAGCATATCGAGGTTAATATTTAACAAAATATCAGGCAGTAATTCTGTGTTTTCACGGATAAAAGCTTTTGCCCCAGTTAAGTTTTCCTCTTCACCATCAGTAAATAAAACGATGACACTGTGTCGCAATGGCGTTTGCTTGATAAGCTTTGCGTAGTGAAGTAACGCTGAGGTACCAGAAGCATTGTCATCAGCGCCATTATAAATTTGACGACCTTTACTACCGATATGGTCAAAATGTGCGGACAAAACAATAAAGCGATTTGGAAATTGTGTGCCCTTAATGACGCCAATAACGTTTTTTCCCCTGATGTACTTAAAGCGATTTTTAATGGTAAATGTTGCAAAATAATTTTCCGACAATGGCGCTATATTATGTTGTTCGAGCTGACTTACAATATAGTTTTGCGCTAACTTTCCGCCTTTCGTACCAATTTTTCGCCCCTTTAAGGCATCAGAAGATAAATAATATAAGTGCTGTAACACGGCTTCTTTTGGCACGTTAACAGTGTGACTAACACCCGAATTTTCAACGCTACAGGCATTAGATAAACTTATAACAATAAGTAAGAAGTAAGACTTTAAAGGCATTGTTGTCATATCGATACTTAGTTCATTTTT
>Ga0070748_1000107_pt1 | contig 43125 bp, 50 predicted proteins | sample VirMetDEL_Nov_12_FD_77015 | JGI IMG/M metagenome (GOLD analysis project Ga0070748, IMG submission 77015) | Aqueous microbial communities from the Delaware River and Bay under freshwater to marine salinity gradient to study organic matter... | ecosystem: Environmental > Aquatic > Marine > Coastal... | reverse complement strand
TATTTAGGAACGGATTGTTCAAGGGACCGACGGGAAAGGATATGGATAGGTAAACAGGGGTTTAGGAACGGATTGTTCAAGGGACGCGTGGAAAGACCTTGGGGTCTTTCCACTTATACTGCCCTCCCCTGCCCCACAGGGGTTTGCATGTGGCTAAATAGCCATGTGGCTGGATAACCACACGGCTAGATGGCTCAATAGGTCTTAAGGACGATCCTCACATCGCGCTCCAGCTCAGCCAGCATAGCCTGGGCTTCCATGATGGCATCCGCATCTTCCGGCGTTTTAAGCAGCCGGACACGGAGATCTTGGTTTAGCTGGTCGGTCAGGTGCCGGATCTCGGTGATATACGTGGAAATCATATTCACGGTTGCCTGCTCGGCTGGCGTATATACAGGGCCAGCCGGCCGCGTATAAGATCTGGCGCGCTCCAGCTTCCGGCGTATGCGCTCCAGTGGCGTTAATGCCAGGATCTTGGCGCGCCGTTCAGCCTGGCGCTGGCTATCGGTTTTCGGCATAGGTAACTTCCTTGGTTGTTAGGCTGATATATTCGGCCTCGGTGATGCAATCAAAATCGGCGTCTGTTGAGTGGCTCAAGGTTGCCGCATAGTAGAGGCAAGATCTCCGGTCCTCGAATTTGTTGAAACGGTCGGCGGTTATCACTTGGCCTGCCAGCACGACCACGGCAATGAGGCTCAAGGCTTCGGACTTCTGGAAAGGGCGGACATAGAATGGATCTCCATTTGGGGGTTTAGACACGGGTGCGTATTGTTCGCCTGCGGGACGCCCCGGCTGTGGCATTTTTGTCACTGTGTCTCTTTTGAGACACTCGCATAAAGCTGTGACGCGCAATTATCTTGCGCGTCACTTTGTTGCTTATATCTGCGCAGTCGCAAGCTTTTGTTGCGCAGTCACAAGCGCGTGACTGTCAGCGTTTGTCTTGACTTGCGTTTTATTGACACGTCCAACAATGTTCATAACTTCGCACATTTTGACGTTCAGTTGTTCTTGACGTGTTGCGCTGATCAGTGACGCGCGACGATAACAGAAAGCGCTGTCAGCTTCACTCACTTTAAAGTTGTTCGAGATTGCGGCTTTCAACAAGTCACTTGCGAACAATTCGCGTTCAGCGTTTAGCAGCACAGTCTTGAGCGCGCAGAACGTGTTTTCGTTAAAATCTGCGCTTGTGATCGTGTCTTGTGACAGCGCGTCAGCGCATTTCAAAACTTTTTCTGTCAGATAAAGATCTGACACAATGTCAACTGATACGTTGCAAGCTTCTAAGAATGTCGCAACGCGTTCAGTGCGAGCGAGCATTGCAAGCGCGCTTGCACGCTTCTTATTCGTGTCTGACAGCTTGCGCGCTTCTACGTTCAAAGCGTCAGCGAAAGCGTTTGCAGCGAGAGTGTTGATTGTCTTGGTCATAATAGTCTCTTTTCAAGTTGTGCGCTTGTGCGCTTGTTTGTCAGCGTGTCTTTGCTGATGTCTGTTTCTCGCATTTGTCGTGACGTATAGCAATCACTAAATCACTACTGACTGATCACGAAATGTTACAGATATGCGTCACGCTATTGAGCGCTTCTAAGCGCTTCTAAGCGCTTGCGTGACGTTGCGCTGTGCTAGTCTATCAATTCACGTCATCGCGCTTAGACACGCGTTGCAGCGCGTCTAACGATGCATTCCACTGCGCTGATATGCTGCGCGCGATTGATGCACGAAGTCTTAGAGATAAAACGCGATGTTGATGGGGATGCCCTCCTCCGCGCCAAGCGTTTTAAAACATATCCACCGCAGAGAGATATCCCGGTTTCATGTCCACCGCCCTGCCCTACCCTGGCACCCGATCACCCGTCACCCAGCTACCCAGCCAAATAGCTATATGCGTGGATGATGATAAGTAAGCGTTGACTTTGCCTTGCGTGGATGGGAAAAGTGGCACAACGCTTTAAGGAGCCTCTGAGTGACCAAAATTACAGTGCCATCTGATAACCCGATCAAGGGTTACACGAAACCTACACCCGAACAGGTCGCATTGGTCAACGAGAACAAGGTGCTGGAAGAACTCTGCCTCCGCCAGATCGATCGCATCAGCCTTACGAACTCCGTTCGTAACCCTGCTGTTGATCCACGTTGGTTAGCATTGGCACGCACCGGCATCCAGCAATCATTCATGGATCTGAACCGCGCTGTGTTTCAGTCGCAACGTATCGAGGGCGACCTCGACGCTCTACCGTTGATCGCGTTTCTGGCATCAGATCCAGATGTGGAGACCAAAAATGGGCGTTGATGTCGATAAGATCGCAGAGACTTGCCACGAAATTAACCGCGTTTACTGCGAAGGTATTGGCGATATGAGCCAGCCTAAATGGAAAGATGCACCGGAATGGCAGCGCGAGAGCGCACGCAAAGGTGTGCTGTTTCGCATGACCAACCGCAACGCCGGCCCTTCCAACTCTCACGAGAACTGGCTCAAGGACAAGATTGCCGATGGTTGGGTTTGGGGCGAAGTGAAAGATCCTGAACTCAAGACGCATCCGTGCATCCGGCCTTATCGGCAGCTGCCTAAAGAGCAACAGGTTAAGGATGATCTGTTCTGCACCCTCGTAAAGTTGCTGGCATGACCACGATTGCTTACAAAGACGGCCTGCTGGTCTCTGATAGTCGCGCCTACTCCGGCAGCTCTTTACCGATCGGCAACAAGCGTAAGATGATTATTCTGGATGATGGCAGTGCGGTTGCTGTCTCTACGACGCAGCCTGGTTTGGCCGAGAAGATCATGCGCTGGTATGACGATGTGCTGCACTGTGAAGAGGATGAAGAGGTCCAGATTCCGCAAGTCGAGGGCAATAACTTCTACATGCTGCTGATTGATGCGGATGACGGCGTATTCTTTAGCAACGACAGTATGGATCTCTCTGGGCCGTTGACTGCGGATTACTTCGCGATCGGCTCTGGCTCGGATTATGCAATGGGCGCGATGGCGATGGGTGCAAATGCGATCGAGGCTGTAGCGGCTTCGATCAAGCATGATGTTTATTCCGGCTGGCCTTTGCTGGTGATCAACCGAAACGAGAATACCGAGATGTGGCTGAGTGAGGCGGATTATCATGCCGCGCACGCAGAGCCTGCTCTTATCGAGACTCCGTAGCGCCTCCCTTGCGATGGATAACTGGGTGTTGGTGAGATATCTCACCAACACCCTTTTTTTTATGCTTTGATGAAAAAGCTAAATAGCTAGATAGCTGGTTACTTACCATGCTCGCGTTTGTAGGCAGCGTAACTGTCTTGCAGCAGCTCCTTCATAGAGATACCGCGCACGGCCGCCTCCATCTTGAACTCAAGGTGCCAGCTGCGTGGCATGTTGAAGGTCATCGGCGCCAGGCGCTCACCGTTCATGTTGTCAGCCGCACCTACCGCCACATGCTCCGGCAGAAAGCTTTTCTTCTTAGGTGGTGGCACATTTGCCCGGGTTGGTTTGTCTGTCATGCGCTTGCTCCTTCCATCTGGTTAATGCGTGCGACGATCTCCGCGGCCAGTAGATCTGCGCGTTCTTCCAGCTTGCCGACGGCCTTACCGACCTCTGATAGTGCCAGCCCGTGGTTCTGAGCGCGCTGGTAGCTCGTCTTGGCGCTGATGTCCTGCTCTGCCACATCGAAGCCGCCCAAATAGTCGCGTGCCTCTGAGACAGCCACTGCGCTCTCGGTGGTCTTGTTCAGCACAAACAGTATGCGATGCTTGACGACGCCTTTTTCGACCAGCTCGTTGGCGAACATCAGCTGCGGCTCCAGATCATCCAGGCTCAGGCCGGTTGGCACGATGACCAGTGTTGAGATCCGCGCGATGTCAAGGCTGGTTTGGTCACTGTCCGGCCGGCCGTCAGCCACAACCAGATCCGCGGTGTCGCGTTTCATCAGTGTGGGTGAGTTAAATGGCTGGGTAGCTATATGAGGCTTTTGCTTTACAGCTGCGCGGATCTGGCCCCATTTGACCGAGGTCAGCTGCGTGGTGTTGAAGTCGGCGATCTTCACAGACCAACCGGCGGCCGCGTAGGTCCGTGCGATTAGTCTGGCGATGGTGGATTTGCCGACGCCGCCTTTCTGCGAAAGACAACTGATGATCAGGTCTGCCATGATTACTCCCTCATATAGCTATTTGCTTTATTGGCTATATGGCTAGAGCATCATGGCAGGGCTGTCTATACCGGCTCGAAGTAGTCCAGATCGAACAATACTTCGCCGTCGTGATGATTGACCTCAATCGCATCCCAACTGGCGCGATAGACACGGCAGTCCTTTTCGATATTTTCAAACTGCACGACCTTGGCATAGTCTGGCGCTGCGTTGCGTGGGAAAGCGTCCGCGATGCTACCAAACCGCTTGAGCTTGTGATTAGGAACCTCGATCTGAACTTTGCGCTCCGTGATTTCGAAGGTTAGGGTCCGCTCACCTAGTTCCAGATCGATGTCCTCGTCAGTGTCCGAGTTCCAGATCGCGTCCGGAGTATCCATCATCAGCGCCAGCTTGAAAAACTTGCCCTGAACCTTCTGGCGCAGCGTGCCAGCAACCTCACCTGCGATGATAACCTGGATCACGTTGCGGCTCGTGTCAGCGCGGCATCGAGCATGATCGCCAACATGCCCAGATCGTCATCATTGGGGACGACGTGGTCCACGGCATCAGGATTGAACCGATCGAAGGCGAATTTTGAGGGTAGGGCGGTCGCACGCCGGATCTCAAACACAGCCGCGCCTCGCTTCTTCCAAAAGAAACCCTGTTCGCGCCGCACGGAGCCCATCACGTAGCGTTTTTCGGGGTCCATGCCGCGCAGAGACATATACGGCACGGAATCTTCGCCGAACTTTTCCTCAAAAGCGTTGCCGATCTCGCCGAGAATCTCGCGTGCTGCAAACTTGCGACCGGCGATGTCGACCATCTCCATTTTGCCGTCTTGCGTGAAGACCTGGTCCGGTGTGAGGCCAAGATGCTCCATTGCGATCTTTCGCAAGGGCAGGCCGTCATCAAGCAGCGTATAGCCGTAACGGTCGCAGAGGATTTGAGCGGCGGTTGTTTTGCCTGAGTCTGGATTACCGCACAGGGCAATGAGACGGGGAAGGTTTGAGGGCATGGATTCACCTGTTGTTATAAGTAATCGCTTACTTATAACAACAGGTGGTGAGCATTGAATAGCTAAATACGCGGATAGCTATTTAGCCTTATGAGTTATGGCAAATTTGTTCCAGGGGAAGTCAGTGCCTTCAGGCAGTATGCCTTCGACAAAGCCTGGCGTGGCACGAATGATACCTTCGCGTTGACGAGCGTGATCGCGCAGCGTGGCGTTAAAGTTGCACGAATAGTCCGCGATAAACGCGATGTTCGGACCAAACTTCTTGCGGCGCAAACCACGGCCGCAGCGCTGGCGCAGAGCAACCTGCGCTTTCATACCGCCACAAAGCTGCACCAAGCCGATTGCTGGCAAGTCAACACCGACATCGAGAATGGTTGTGCCAATGATGCCGTCGATCCGGCCAGCAAGCAGATCAGCCATCGTCTCGTTGCGTTGTTTCAGATTATCTTCGCCTTGCAAGAACACAAACCGTAGTCCAGCCGCCTTGTAAGCCGCCAAGAGCGCGTCGCCGTGCTTCTTGCGTGCAACCAGTGCCAAAACGGGTAGACCGCGATCACGCGCTCTCACAGCGTCTGCAATGATCAGATCGTGCATCTCCTCGTTTTCGGTGTAACCCAGCAAATAGGCGCGCTCGAAAGGTGAGGTGCGGTGCAGCTTCTTTGGATGCGGCGCGTCAACGAACTTGAAGAACGGCTTGGCAAGAATGCCGCGGTCGATCAGCAGCTTCTCGGAAACGTCGATCAATACCGGTCCGAAGGCTGCCATGAGACGCATGTTGTCTGCCGCAGAGCTGCGCATAAACGGTGTCGCTGTCAAAGCGATCCGGATGTGAGCGTTCTTGCAGTAGCGCAGGATCTCGTAATAGCTGGAGCCGCCGGCCTCATGCGCTTCTTCGCCGATCACAACCTCGATCAGCTCCAAAAACTTGATGATCGCGATGCGCTTGCGCTGTTTGCGGTCGTAATTGGTCTGGGCGATCTTTGCGATCTCCGCGGCGGGCATATTCTCGTCTTTGTTTTTGGCCGTGTGAATGGAGCTGATCACCGCGCGGCGCTCTTTGTCGAGCGTTGTCTCCTCAAGCGCCTGAACCAGCGTTTGGATCATGCCCAGGTTCACGCCTTTGACAGCGCGCATCTCTCCATCACCGATCTGACCGGTTACGAGCCCCATCTCTTTGAGCTGCTTGTCCATCTGGTAAAGCAAAACGCCGCGCGTGGTCACAAAGAGCGTCATGCGGTCGTAACGCGCCATGATCAGCTTTGCGATTTTGGATTTACCACCACCAGTGGCAACCCGGATGATCCCGGCGCCGTGCTTTTCGACCTGACGCAGCGTGCGCATCTGATAATCGTAATCTGGATTGTCATTGCCATGCTCATCAACAATCGGACTTTCTGGGCCGAGCGGAGCGGGCAGGGGGCGTGCGATCATGTGAACGGTGTGGACGATTGCTTGCAGCTCTTGCTGCACCAGATACGCAAAGCCCGCCGGAAACGTATTGTTCCCGATCGAGAAGAACGAACTCTTGCCCGAGAAGCCGCCAGCAAAGGTGCTGTTGTCTGTCTCATAGGACAGCAATGAGTTGACGAAGTTGCGCACCTCGCGCGTCGGCTCAACCAATTTAGCGATGACTGCGTTTCGGGCGATACGGACTGTAACCATGATTATTTGACACCAATTCGGTTCTGAAAGCTATTTAGCTCTTTACTCTTCCAGCTATATAGCTGGTTTTCCCTTGCCATATCCAGCGGTAATGGCATATTGTCCAAAGTAAGCACTGACTTAACAACTGGGACAACATGCAAGCCATAGATTTCAAGACCGTTCCGGCGAGTGAGCTTCGGAAAAACCCGTGGAACACAAACCGTGTATCGGCTGACCACGAGCTGAAGATCCGCAAGAGCCTTGAGCGCAACGGTATGTTCAAGCCGATTATCGTGCGCCAGTTTCCGGGTGTCGATGGATACGAAATCCTTGGCGGCGAGCATCGCTGGGAGCAGGCTGTTGAGCTTGGCTACACAGAGGTGCCGATCGCAAACCTTGGTTTTATCGACGATCGCCGCGCGAAAGAGATCGGTGTGATCGACAACACGCGCTACGGCGCCGACGACACATTGAGTTTCGCGGATCTTCTCAAAGAAATTGGTGATCTGGACGAGCTTCAAGATTTTCTTCCCTACGGCAGCGCCGACCTCGACGCGATTTTCTCTTCTTCAGATATATCACTCGAAGAGTTGGATTTGCCTGGGAACTTGATCGAGGAAGAAGAAACCCAGCAAGAACTGCCGGCTGAAAAAGCGCAGAAGACGCACCAAGTGATGCGCTTCAAAATTCCACTTGGCGATGCCGAGCGCCTGACCGCGCTGATCGCATCAACCAAGAACGCGCACGGATACAAGGACGAAGACGACCTCACCAACGCCGGTGACGCGCTCATTCACCTTATCGCATCACAACTTCCGGCAGCCGGAGACGCTCTTGAGCGCCTGGAAGAAGCTCTCAAGGAGAACGAGGCATGACCGAAGCTGCACGCGCAATTCAGATTTGGAACGTATCGGACCTGATCCCTTATGAGGCCAACGCTAAAAAGCACCCAGAAGAGCAGGTCGCGAAACTGGCGAACCTGATCAGCAAGTTTGGCTGGACCCAGCCAATCATAGTTTGGGGTAATGGTGAGATCATCGCTGGCCACGGGCGCCGCATGGCCGCCTTGCACCTTGGTCTGGAAAAGATTCCGGTCATCGTCCGCGACGATCTGACCAAAGCCGAAGCTGATGCACTGCGTCTGGCAGATAACCGCGTGACATCCACAGATTACGACCAGGCAATGATTGGCGACGAGCTGCGCCGGCTGAACGAAGCTCTTGGTTTAGATGGCAAAGGCATCGAGCTGAGCGATCTTGGCTTTGATACCAAAGAGCTGGACTTCACACTTGCGGATATGTCCGAGATTGATGACAGCTTTTTCGTCGATGACGTATCTGAAGCCGTCGAAAACCAGAAATCCGAAAATGAAACCGTGTCGCAAGACATTGATGACAGCGCAGCGCCGATTGGTGACGCCCTGGGCTTCAAGCGCGTCACTGTCGCGCAGTCGCGCACGATCCGTGATCTGATGGGTCGTCTTGTGACGGCGACAGGGCAGGGCGGTGTCGAGGGTTTGATTATCGCCCTAGAGCGGGCGGGGAACCGCGTATGACCGACGGTAGGGTAATCTCTTTCGGCACGCGCAAGCCGCTGATCGATGAGCAAAAGCAAGCTGAAGCCGAAAAGGCGCTGGACGATGCTGCGGAGCAAGACGAGGCCGAGTTGCACTTCACGCGCATGCATGAGGTTTTGGGCAACATTGTCGGCATGAGTGACGCCGGCAAGATGAGCAGCTTTGTGTTCATGGGTCGCCACGAAAACAATGGTCCTTTTCTGACAGAATTTAGCCTCGATCCGCGCAAAATGTCCCAGTTCGACATCTACTCGTGGATTGGCGCGATCGAAATTCTCAAGCAGGAGCTGATCGATCTGGCAGCGATGGCGCCGATTATGACCGGTGATGGCACAGTCCTCGACTCTGCGTATTCCAAATACGACGGCGTTCCTATGTTTGACGAGTATGACGAATGACCGAATATACCATTTCAAAGAGCTTTACATCTTCAGTCGATCGCACTGAGCGCGTTCTGGAGATCGCCGAAGCGTTCGGCCTTGGTTTGGCTGACAAAGAGTTTGTGATCTACGACAATCTGGTCGTCGATGTGAAACCTGCCGACGTTGTCTACATCACCGGCCAGTCTGGTTCCGGCAAATCACTGCTGTTGCGCGAGCTGGCCAGCCAGATTCGTGCGCAGGGGCTCAAGGTCACAGATCTGAACGAAATCGTTCTGCCTGAGAAGCCGGTCATCGATCAGCTGGGCAAGAATACATCCGAAGCCGCAGATCTGCTTGCAAAAGCCGGGATCTCTGACGCCTGGATCTACATTCGCAAACCATCCGAGCTTTCGGACGGCCAGCGCTACCGTCTGAAACTGGCCCTGGTCATGGAAAGCGATGCAGATGTCTGGGTGGCTGACGAGTTTGGCGCCGTTCTGGACCGCACCACAGCCCGGGTTGTGGCTTTCAACATGCAAAAGGTTGCACGCCGCACGGGCAAGACCCTGATCGTCGCAACCACGCACACCGACATGATCGAAGAGCTTGCGCCTGATCTGATGGTCACGAAGCGCTTCAAGGAAAAAATCGAGATCGCAACGAAGTCAAACGCAGACGCAGGTGAGCTAGTCGAATGACGTTCATTTCGCTCTCTGACCCGTCAAATCGCTTGCTACAGTCAATCCATGACAATTCTGACGTGACTACTCACGTCGAACGCATAAACGCGCCTAGCGCGCGCTTTGCGCTGATGGATGAAATGTGGGTGGAGCGTGGCGACAAGTCCGATTGGGATCTGTTGCACGACCTGCACTACAAAGCCGAGAAGCTCCCGCTTGGTCCGCACTTCTGGAAACTGACGCTGCACGGCGAGACGATCGGTGTGCTGGTGACGGCGCTGCCAAAAGGGATGCTCCGAGAGCGGCACAAGGTTTTCCCGAACCTCAAGCCTGGCGCCGGCGAGACACGTCTGACCAACACCAACCGCTATTACTGGATCAACGACAATTTGCGCGTCGTCTCCCGCTTCGTTGTGGACACGATGTATCGCGGTATTGGCGCCGGCTACCGGATGATGAACCTGACCAGTCGCCTGGAGGGTTTGCCGTTCATGGAGATCCAATCATCAATGTCGAAGTTTAACACCTTCGGTCAATCAGCTGGGTTTCGCTTTGTGCGCCCACTGAACGCCAACAAGTTTGAAGCGGTCATGAAATTCTTCCGGCTGAACTTTACAGCCAACCCGCAAGACTTCGAGGCGATCGTATCAGAGGTCGCGCTTAAGACGCCGGCCGAGCAGGAGCGCATACTGAATTTGTGCCGAGATTTCTATCTGCGCAACTCAGCGCTGGAGAATACATCCGTCAGCGGCCGCGAGAACTCAGCACGACGTGTTGCGGCGATGGATTTGCGCACGACCGTCAAGGGTATTCAAGCGATCGGCCTGGGCTCGCCTATGTATGGCATCTGGAAGTGTCCGGATCCACTGGGCAGCCTGCCGGATCGCTTACCGTTATCTGCGTTCGACCGTCAGGGTCCGAACGAGAAGCTGAAGATGTAACATGGCAAACCGTCCTTACCGTAGCAAGAACCAGCGCGAACTTATGGGGATCATCTTGGCCGAAGCAGGTCTGGGTAATTTTCTGAACATGACAGAGCTGCACGCCCGGATCACTTACGATTCATCTTATGGTGCTGTGCGAACATCTCTGCGTTTCTTGGAGCGTGCCGAGATGATTGAAAAGAAGAAATCCGGTGTGTTCACACTCTTGGTTCCAACACAGAAAGGATTTGACTGGTTCCGGCCTAAACAGCCGTGACATTTCGATCCTACTCTCTACTCTTTCTTTCTTTCTTAAGAGAAGTAAGAGAAGAGAGACGGATCTGAATGCACACCGGTCCTTCATCATGACAGATACTCCGGACGAAGAAGAAGAAAAGTCCACTCACAAGCTCAGCGATGACGATTGGAAAGAGGCATCCCGGCTTTATGAAGTCGAGGATCAAAACCTTGTAGACATCGCGGACAAGTTCGGCGTGTCACGGCAGGCGTTGTCGAAGCGGTTCAAAGCTTCCGGCGTTGTGCGTGGCGCAAAGAAACCTGCTGTTGGCCCCGTTACGGCTCCAGAGCCCGACCGTTTCTCGAACAAACGCGAGGAGTGGATCGAAGAAACGCGGATGGAAGGCTACAACAGCCTTCGGCAAGCTTCCATGCTGGCGCGTAAAATTGTCATCGATGCGATGAAGGCTAAAATAAAGATCGACGCCGTGGAAGATCAGATCCGGGCGGCCCAGCGGTATAGCCGCTTGCTTCAGGACAACCTGGCGGCACGGCTGACACTGCTTGATGCGGCCGGATACGTTGGCGGCGAAGATCTGCCGATGCTTCAGATCGAAGACTTGACCGACGAAGAGATCCTTCAGCACCACAAGAACACCGGCGTCTACGACGAGAGCGTCACGGTTGAGGATATGCTGCAAGAAGAGATCGAACTGGGGAACCTTGACGAATGAGTGTCATGGTTGCCCCACCGCCGACCAAGCGCATCATCAGATCGCTCAAGGTCCACAAATACCAGAAGGTCGTTATGCGATCCAAGGCGCGTTTTCGCGTCGTTGTGGCTGGTCGTCGATGGGGCAAGACGCAAGTTTCAAAGATCTCGCTGGTCATCCAGGCTGCCGCGAAACGCAATCAGCTCGTTTGGTATGTCGCTCCGACGTATCAGATGGCACGCGACATTATGTGGGACGATCTGAAGGCGTCCATTCCAGATAAGTGGATCCGGAAGATCTACGAAAACCGCATGGTCATCTATTTGATCAACGGCTCCAAGATCCACCTCAAAGGCGCCGACAAGCCAGACTCGCTCCGCGGTGTCGGTCTGAACTTCGTCGTCATCGATGAGGCGCAGGACATCAAAGAAGAAACTTGGGAGATGGTTCTTCAGCCAACCCTGGCAACTACCAACGGTCAAGCGATCTTCATCGGCACACCAAAGTCATACAACTGGCTCTATCATCGCTACATGCTGGGCAAACGCGGTGTGATGGTTGAAGACGCACGCGGCAAGATGGTCAAGAACGAATGGGAGAGCTGGCAGTTCCCGACGATCACCTCACCGTTCATTCCGGCCCGAGAAATCGTTGCACGTCGGCGCGATATGGATCCGAAGTCGTTCCGACAGGAGTTCGAGGCCAGCTTCGAGGTTATGTCCGGACGGGTTTACTACGCTTTTGACCGCACTTTGCATGTTGGCAAATACCCGTTCAACCCAAAGCTACCGATCTACATCGGTATGGACTTTAACATCGACCCGATGTCCGCAATTGTCTGCCAGGAGCAGGCAAACGGTGAAATCTGGGTCGTGGATGAGTGCGTGCTTTACGGATCGAACGTCCAGGAGATCGCGGACGAACTGGTGCGGCGCTATTACCGCTACATCAACCAGATCTCGCTTTATCCTGACCCTGCCGGCAACAACCGAAATCAGGGCAGGGGTGAGACATCGCTGGATATCCTGCGCGAAGCCGGTTTCAAATCGATCTACTTCAAGCGCAAGCACCCAGCCGTGCAAGACCGTGTCAACGCGGTCAACCGTCTGTTTCAGACAGCAGAAGGCACCGTGCGTTTGCGGATCAACGATACGTGTCGCCGGTTTATCGATAGCGCCGAGCAAACCATCTACAAGGAGAACTCAAGCGAGGTCGATAAGAGCCAGGGCAAAGAGCATGAAATGGACGCTTTTGGCTATTTGGCAGACTTCCGCCACCCGATGCGCAAGATGACAATTTTGGGTGTATCGGTTTGATCTTGCTATTCAGTAACTGCTGACTTATTCTAGGAACTGTAATTTGGAGTTATCATGGCACGAGCGGTCACTAAATCTCAAGTCGAGACGGCGCAGGACGATGGTCTGCGTGCGTTCTACGATCGCCGTCATCCTGGCTATCAGGACGCGCTTGGACATTGGAACTTCCTGGATCTGTGCTACCGCGGCGGCCGTGAATGGTTTGCGACGAACATTTGGAAGTATCACAAAGAAGGCACCAAGGAATACGCAGATCGCCTCGATCGCGCATACCGTTTCAACCACACACGCGAAGTCGTGGAGCTGGTTCACAAGTATCTCTACAAGGCTGGCGTCACTCGCAATGAGGTTGACGCGCCTGACGAGGTCAAGAAATTCTGGAAAAACGCAACCCTGAAGGGGTTAGGCGTCGATCAGATGATGCGGCAGAACTCTGTCGGCAACTCTATCGGTGGTCGGGTCGCAATCGTGATCGACAACAACATCGTAACCGAGGTCATGACGGAAAGCGGCACAGCGCGCAAGCTGAGCAAGAAAGAGTCCGAAAAGCTGGGCGGCCGTGTTTATGGCTACGTTGTGCCGGTCAAAGATATTCTTGATTACGCCTTTGACGAAGATGGCGACGGAAATCTGCTTTGGATCAAATTGCGCGAGCTGGTTCGTGATGACTCAGATCCGATCAATTCAACCGGCGAATACGTCTCGCGCGTTCGGCTTTGGACACGCACGTCATGGCAGCTCTACGAAGAGATCGCCGACGGCAACGCAAACTCTGACAAAGCCAAGATGAATGTCAAACTGTATGACCAGGGTGATCACAACCTCGGCTTCGTGCCGGTCTACCTGTCCGATCACACAATCGGCGACGACCCGTATCACGCACCTGGGCTGATCGATGACATCGCCTATCTGGATCGCGCCGTTGCGAACTATCTCAGCTCGCTCGATGCGATCATTCAGGACCAGACATTCAGCCAGTTGGCTATTCCGGCGCAGTCGGTTCAGCAGGGCGATGATATGTTCAAAAAAGTCATGGAGATGGGAACCAAGCGGATCTTCGTCTATGACGGCGGCGCTGGCTCTTCAGCTGTGCCTGTTTACCTGAGCCCGGACCCAAAACAAGCTGGCGTGATCCTTTCGGTGATCAGCAAGATTATCAACGAGATCTACCATACAATCGGTCTCGCCGGTGAGCGCACCAAGGAAGATAACTCTGTCGGTATCGACAACTCTTCCGGTGTGGCCAAGGCGTATGACTTTGAGCGGGTGAACTCGCTGCTACTGACGAAGGCTCAGTCTTCCGAAGCGGTTGAGAACTGGATCGTGAACACTGTTTTGGCGTGGCATAAAAAGGCCCCACCAGCTGAGCCGCTGGTTGTTTACCCAACAACTTTCGACGTTATGCGCCTGATCGATGACTTGGTCACAGCGGAAGCGCTTGCAAAGGTCGAAGCACCAATTGAAGTGCGCCGTCTTCACATGCGCGGAACAGTTTCGAAACTCTTCCCGCAAATTTCGATCGAGGAGCGCAAGAAACTCGAAGCGTCCATCGACGATTGGCTCGAAGGCACAGATCAACTTCTTCCACCAACCGACTTTGGCGGGGCGCCCGTAGCGGCTCCTAACCGTCAGGGCTCGGTTACAGCAGATACAGAATAACAAGGTCGTAGCGAGAAACTGCACAACGACCTGCCACAGAGTTCGGCCAAGATACCGGCCACACCGCGCATCACGCGCACAACAGAACGCCCGAGATACTGGGCAAGGAGAAGATCATGTTTAACTACCGTAGTTCTATGGCATATGGCCAACGTCAAATCACATTCGATAAGCCAGGTGAAGGCAATCCTGGTGATGCGGCTGACGCAGCTGCAACCGAGGCGGCTGCTAAGGTCGCCGCAGATGCAGCAATCGCAAAAGCTGCCGCAGATGCAGCCGAAGCGAAAACCGCAGCCGATAAAGCCGCCGCAGATCTTGCCGCTGCCGAAGCTGCAAAGAAAGACGTTCCTCCTGCAACTGATGCGGAGAAGGCTGATCTTCTGCGCGAAGTTATGGACAAGAAGGCCAAGCTGAAAGAGGCGCAAGATGCGCTGAAGCTTTTTGATGGCATCGACCCTGTAAAGGTGCGCGAGCTGCTCAAGAAAGAAGCTGACGCCGAAGTGGCCGCTGCCGAAGCACGCGGCGAATTTGACCGCGTCAAAGAAATGATGGCTACCGAACATACGAAGGACATGGACAAGCTTAAGGCTGACATGGAAGCGCTGCGCACAGTTGACGGCGAGAAGAACTCCCTGATCGACAAGCTCACACTGGGCAATGACTTCGGCACATCCTCGTTCATCAAAGAGAAGACGATTTTGTCCGTCGACAAAGCACGCAAGCTTTACGGCGATCACTTCGAAGTCAAAGATGGTCGCACGGTTGCGTTCGACAAGCCTGTTGGCGCAGTCAACCGCACGATGTTTGTGGATAGCTCCGGCAACGCTCTGGCGTTCGACGAGGCGATTTCGCGCATCATCAATGCAGATCCGGACAAGGATACGATGGTTCGTGTTGATGCTCTACCAGGTGGTGGCTCACGCTCCGACCCGGGCAGCAAGTTGACGCCAAAGCCGGCAGATACCGGTTTACGCGGCGCATCACGTATCGCAGCTGCGATCAAAGGCGACTTCTAAAACCTCAACGGTTTATTACGATTGCTAAAAGCGGGGGCATCTGAATGGTGTCTCCGCTATAAAATAAGCTGTTGTTTATTTTTCTTCTTGAGCTTCTGGTCCTAAGTGTGGTAAATAAGTCACAACTGACTTACTCAGATGATCTTAAGGAGACACTGATGCCACTTTTGGAAGCCGAAGCCCTAAAGCTGTCTATGGAAGACCGCCAGCGTGGCGTTATTGAAGAGATCATCGACAAAGATGAGCTTTTCGCCCTTTTCCCTTTTACACAAGCAACTGACCTGACCTACAGCTACGTCCGTGAAAAGACTGCTGCTGGTGGCGCATGGTTCTCTGCTTACGAAACTCTCGAAGAGAGCGCGTCCGAGTTCGACCCTGTGAACGTTACGCTGAAGCGTATCGCTGGTCAGGTCGACATCGACAACTTCCAAGCGGAAGTCCAATCTGGTCTGAACGATCAGGTTGCTATTCAGTTGGCGCAAAAAGCCAAAGGTATGGGTCGTCAATTCCGCGCCGCTCTGGTCAATGGCGACTCCGCTGTAGATGTCAAAACTTTTGACGGTTTGAAGAAGCTGACACCAGCCGCTCAGACACTCTACACCGGCGTAAACGGCGGTCCAGTTTCTTTCTCGATGCTCGATGAGCTGAAAGATGCCGTGAAACTTGGCGCTGATGCATTCATGATGCGTCAAGGCACATGGCGTGCAATCCGCGAACTGAACCGCGCAATGGGCGGTAACATGGCGGATCACATCATGTTGAACAACTTCGGCATGCCGGTTAAAGCGTTCGATGGCACACCTGTCATCATCAACGACTTCCTGCCTATCGACGAAGTTCGTGGCACAGAAACAGCATCAACTTCGATCTACGCACTGCGTTTGAACGAAGTCGACGGTTTCCACGGTCTCTTCGGCGGTCCTGCTGCTGGTTTCCGGATGGAAAAAGTCGGCCTGCTTGAGACCAAAGACGCGACACGCTGGCGGATGAAGTGGTATGTTGCTGCTGCTCTGAAAGCGACACATGCTGTATCCCGCCTTGGTGGTGTTACGAACATCTAACTTGTCAGTAAGTCCTGACTGATCTATGATGAGGGGCGGGTCACACCGCCCCTTTTTCGTTTGAGGTAGCATGAAGCATATCGAAATCTACGGACAAGCAGATACGCCCCGCATGTTAGAGGCGGAATCCTTCTGTTTGAGGGCCGGATACGCTCATGTTCTTCGAAACACGCGCGGCGACGATCATAACTTTCAAGAGTTTATGCGGCGCTCACCGCGAATGGGTTCGTTCCCACAAATCTTTATCGGCTCTGAAAAGATCGGCTCGCTGCGCGATCTTCAAAATCTTGAGTCTTACATTGTGCAGCAGAAAATCAACGGATAAATTATGGATCACAAGCACCTCAAGTTCAACAACACCACTCATACCAATTTCGATGGAAACATCGGCGTTCATACCTTCAAGGGTGGCGTTTCGGTAGAAAAGATTTCTCGCGTCGAACGCGACCGTCTTTCTGCGGCTATGAACTTTCACGAAATCAATGAAGACGGCTCATCCCACCCCGCTGGCCCAGCTTATCGTCTGGTTGCAGAGGCCGCCACACGCGCGCCAGTTCTCGTAGACCTGGAGCGCCAGACCGAGATGGGAAAAGCGGCTGAAGTGATCAAGATGTCGCAGGAAACCTCTTTCAATCCGCCAATCTACACATACGAAGAGCTTACAGCTATCGCTGATAAGAGCGGCATCACTGGTATTCGCGAAGTTGCAATTCATTGGAACGTCAAACACCGCGCGCTGGTCGTTCTAATCCAGATGATCTTGGACTCGCAGCAGCTCTTCGAAGAGGCAAAGCAGTCTCGCGTTGACGCGAAAGCGGCACAGGAGGCGGAGAAGGCAAAGGTCAACGCGCCGGCGATTGACTCGACGACCGCTGCACGATTGGCCAAAGAACTCAACGACGCCGAAGATGCCGCAGCTGACGCGGATCTGGTGCAGCCGGTTGGCGATGTCCAGACGGAAGTCGAGAATGTGGATATCCTGGCAGCAGCTGTGTCTGGCGATCTGGGCGCCGCGCTCGTTGAACCAACCGATGTCGAAACTGTTGAGCCTGCGGTCGTCACTCCGGCCGAGGTGAAGTAAGATGACAACTGGGTTGAAATTTTATCCTGAGAACTTCACCGTCGAGGTCGTCGTCCCGTTTGTCGATCTAAACGGTGCGACATTCGTGCCAACCGCGATATCAGCACAGCTGTTCAACGGCGAAGACGAATTGCTGGAGGTTTTCGACCCAGTTGTCTTTAATATCGCCGATGTATCGGCAACGATCACAGTCTTGCCGATGTATAACCAGATCATGGGTGGCACGCGCGAGGCGCGTATTCTTCGGGTCACGCTCACTTCGGCGCTTGGAGATATCACTAAGAATTTAAGCTACGTCATTGAGACAGACCAACGCTTAGTCACGATGACAAACACCTTTCAGTCATATGAGGCCGCTGAGATCCTGGCTCTGGATACGGTCAACGCGTTTGGATGGAAGGATGCGGACGAAGAGGCGCGAAAAGTCGCCCTGGCCGACGCGTATCGGCGTTTGACCAATATCCCAATGACATACGGCATCAAGAACATAGATGGTGTCGTTGTTCAGGATTACGTGATCGAGCGCGATGAATGGATAGAGATCAACTCCGACGTCTTTGCGGCATTTCCTACCCACTTCAAACGCGCGCTGCGCTTGGCTCAGGTTGTAGAAGCGGCCGAGTTGCTTTCGGGTGACGAGATCGCAGCAAAGCGCCGGTCCGGTGTTATCACCGAAACGATCGGTGAAAGCTCTTTGACCTTGCAGAGTGGCGGTGTTGATTACGGTATCAGCGCTATGACGCGCACCGCGCTGGCTGGGTATCTGCATTTCAACATGCGGATTGCGAGAGCGTAACATGATCAACGAAATCGCCTATGCCGCACAAAGTCGCTACGCCACCCTAATCGATGGCTGGCGTTCGATCTTTACCGCAGAGTTGATGTCGTCCGACTTCTCGGCATCAGCGACGCGCGCCCGTGTTGGTCGGCGAGCCTGGGCGATGGCGTTTGATCTTTACTACAAAGGCGAGCGCAAGTTGATTGCGGAAGAGATAAGCCGTGTCTCAGAAACAGCTCAGGGAGCGCTTCTTAGTGTTTTGACTGACACACAGCGCAAAACAGTGAAGGACGCGCTGATACAGCACCAGAATGCGTCTGTCGCGTATTTGAACGTCGAGATTGAGATGCTTGTGCGTCTTGATGTCGTCACCCTGAAGCAACGCTTCATGGAAAGCGTCATCGACATAGAACGGCGGTCGCGTCTTCGTGGTATTCCAAAGCAGCAAGCGTTGATCGAAATCGAAATGACACGGCCACAAATCGGCCGCCGTGATAGCGCAGGCCGCCTGTTCAGCTCTGATATTGTCGCACGCAACGCTTGGCGGCTCACACTGCTGGGTATTCAGAACGAGATTGTTCTACAGGTCGCAACTGCACTGGGCGCGCGCCGAGTGAAGATTATGAAACCAGATCGCGCCGGTCCGGTTCTGCAAGGACACGTCTCTCTTGATGGCTTAACCGACGGGCTCGACTTTGAAACTGCGCGGCGCCAGTTCTTTCACCCCAATTCAAATGCCTATTTGGAGATCGAAAATGTTTAGACCGAACTCAATGGGTATATTGCGCTCAATTGAAAGCCGTGACGTGCATGGTCGCGAGAACTGGGGCGTGGAGAGATCTTGTGCGTTCGCGCCGGTCAATCTGAACGTCCGCACGCAGAAGACGACCGTGCGTGCGGACAGCTCTGCTTCGCGCGGATCTGCGGATGAGAAGGTTTCGGATCGCGCGAAGATCTTGGTTGGAAAAGCGACAAGCATAAAAATCTCTGACAACTTCTATTTTGACGGTATCTCCTATGAGGTCGTCTCTGTGCATTACCGCCGGTCTGTCACCGGAAGGGTCGACCATATTGAATGCGGCTTGGCGCTGTTGCCGTGAAAATGTCCTTCAAGGCATCTGGTGTCGGCCGTGTCGCAGCTGAGCTACGTCAGGTTGCCGAGCGCACCTCTGACGGCGCCCGGGGCCAGATGAAGCGCGCCGCGGCTCGTATCGTAGACCGCGCACAAATCTATGTGCCTGAAGACACGACGGCTCTGCGCGAGTCTATCCGGATCGAGAAGACATATGAGGGCAGGGGGCGCCTGGCGATCGATGTCGTTGCAGGTAACGCGACCGCGATCATGGAGAGCGGTAAGCTTATCAACCTCGATCAATACGCCTGGATTATTCATGAGCGCTACTCGCAGTTCAAGCCAGGGCGCCGCACGCGCGAAAAGATGTCAGAAAACCCGACCGCGCAGATTGGCGAAGGATTTATGACGCGCGCCTATGAGGATGAAGAAGAACGCCTTGAGCGTCAGATGGTTGAAACGGTCACAAATATCATTCGGAGCATTATGGTATGATTTACGATATTCTTGAGCAAAAGATTACAACGAGCTGGGCGGATCTGACCCCGGGCGTGAGCCTGTTTCGACACATGCTTCCTTCGGAGTGTGATTTCGGTGTGATGACACGCGGTCCGTCGGCGGGCGTCGTCATCGATGAATACATTCCTGGTTGGTATAAGACAGATATTCAGGTCGTCACGCGGCATACCGATCCTGTGAAGGGTTACAATCTTGCGAGCCAAATCGCACGGGCGCTGAAGGTTGAAGCGGAGGAGGTCTATCCTCCATCTGAGGAGCGCGACAGGACCGTCATCAAGGTCTTTCAGGCGAAAACATTGCCTATCCAGTTTCCCCGACTGGAAGGTAACGGTTACGAATTTTCGCAACACTTTCTGGCGTGCTTCAGTTTTGAATCCATTGACCGCAATTTGTAAATATGTTAGCACTTACTTACTAATTTTCAGAGGGCATTATGGCGTTCAAACAGGGTGACACTTTCGATTTTGCCGGGACCGCCGCACTTGTTGTGAACGGTAAGCCTCTTATTGACATGACGGGATGGACAGCGATCTCTCAAGTGAGAACGAAGAGTGACGCTTTGATTGCAGACCTCACAGTTGAGTGGTTGGATATTACGAAATCCAGCATCAGGGTTTTTATGAATGGCTCCACACAAGCTTGGCCGCCCGAGACCTTAAATATCGATGTTCAGTTTACGTCTCCATCTGGTGGTGTTGTTTCCACAGAGACATCTCAGATCAATGTTGGTCGAGACGTGTCGAGAAATGCTTAATCTTAAACCCGTCACATCAGTTTCTGTCACTTTAGAGGCAACAATCACCGGCTCTCTTTCCCTGGTTAGCGGTAGCAGCGTCAGCCTTATTTTGAAAAAGGCAGGGACGGGGATTTTGAAGTTTGGTGCGGCGGACACGACTATAAGCGCAGCTCTGTATCCGTTTGTCAGTGGCGGCGGCGATCTTCTGATTACGGAGTGGTGACGTGCCGAGATACAATATCGCGAAGACGGCCGCGCTGCCTGAAGTTTTCACGCCAAACACTCTCTACCTTGTCAAGCGAGACTCTGGTTTCGACTTCTACGTTTCGGACAACGATGGAGTAGGCGTTCGGCCAATAAATGCCGAGCCTGACGTAGATCCCGGCGCGTCAACATTTTCCTATAACGCGGATGCCCTTTCTCGAGTGAATTTCGAGAACGGCGATAGTAAGGTTTTCACATACATTGACGACTTGCTCATGTCTGTGACCAGCGCGACCTCAAGTGGTGTCATTGTGACATCATTTGAATACGACACCGACGGGGTTCTCGTCGGTATATCTAAGGCATAAGAGGAAAAAAATGCCCCACAAATCTATCGTAAATAAGCTGCTCATTACCGCAGCCGACGCAGGTATTTCCACAAACGGCACCTACGATCTTTTCGTTTCGCCTACTTTCAATGCGCCAAGTGACTACGCGGCCGGCGATGCAAGTCTTGAGCTTGTTATCTTGTATGAGGACAACCTTCCGGACCCTGAGCAAGTTGTTGCAAAATACTCCCTATCTGCCATTCTTGAAACAGCAGATGGCGTTGGTAACTGGAACCCTTTTCATTACCAATTTCGTCCTTTCGTAAAGGCAGAAAGCGGCAACCGTTTCATCATTCAGCTGAGCCCGAACACGTTGATTTTCGATCAAGGTGTTCCTATTGACATCTTTGACGGCGTTCGCACGATCGCTTCGGAATGCCCAAAAGCAGGCCGCATGCCTGACGGCTTCCGTCTTCGCGTATTTGTGAATGAATTTGGCATGAACGTTGACGGCACGCCGTCAATTAGTTCATTCCAAAGCGTTGTTCTGACTTCGTCTTTCCGCACGTTCTAAACCTAGAAGGGTCTTGTTATGCCTATTGCAGTTATCACAGCCGACAATTTTCGTCTCGAAGACGGTGAGACGAACAACGGCTGGGGTTCGCTCGGTGGCGGACCAAGCCCTTCTTCCGAGGGCTCGTTTTACTACCAGGGTGGAAATTTGGTAAACAAGAAAATCACCGGAACAGGTGGTGTTACTTATGATCCAACGTCAGATGGTCAGGCGGGTGTTGATTTTACAGCGCCCACTACGCGTCATTGGTTGGCGAAGGTCATCGTTACGGACTATGGCGGTCTGGATGCTACATCCGGCTCGCGTTTGAGAATCGGGTCGGGCACTAATGCCTTCCATCAGGTGAACCTCGCTGGATCGGCCGCGGCGATCGATCGCCTAAAAACTTATCCCCAAAAGGGCGGCTTTATCGTGATGGCGGTGTCCCCTAACGTCCCCGGTTTCCGAGAGCTTACAGTCGGTAACCCGATTTTAACCGCGGTTGATTATTTCGGTTTCGAAGCGAACTTTGTATCCTCGCAGGCAAAGTCTGAAAACGTTGGTATGGATGCGATTGATATCGGAACGGGTCTTACGCTTGTGGGTGGCGGGGCAGGGTCGCCTGCTGGAAACTGGCGAAGCTTTTTCGAAACAGACGAAGGTGTTATTGCAAACAGATGGGGATACGCCCAATCTATCGATAACTCGATTGCGCAGCTAACCGGCGCAATGAGAATTGGTGACGGCTCGACGCAGACTGAGTTTTCAGGATCAGGGTCTGTAATTTGGGTTGATGGATTGTTTGAGCCAGGATTTAGTTCCCCGGTGGTTGACCTGACGCTGTCCGGCGTAACATTTAAGGATGTCGCGACGCACACGTCCCTTGGTTCAGCTTCGATTTCAGACACCAGAGCTGATTTTACTTACGTGGGAACGACGCGCCTGGCAAATGTGTCTCACACTTTGGGAAACTTTCGAAACTACAATATGACCTCTTCCGTTACCGTGGATGATGGAACGATTAGCGTTGCCCGTATCAATCAAAATCTTGGCAGCATTGTGAATTCCGTCATAAATTGCGTGTCTCTAGCGAACGAGGCTGTAATCATAGACCCCACATTTGCAAACCTTATCGGAAATACGTGGAACCAGAGGGGTCTCGGTCATGCGATAGAGATAACAGCCCCTGGGTCATATAGCGTGGTTGGTCAAACCTTCGCGGGGTTTGGCGCCGATGAAACAGCCAATTCTGCGATCCACAATAACTCCGGCGGCCTCGTTACGATCAACGTAACCAGCGGATCCACACCGACCGTGACAAATGGCGCCGGCGCATCGACTGTTGTGAATAACCAAATCTCACTTACGTTGACGGGTGTTCAGCCTGGGTCCGACATAGTCATTTTAAGCGCCGGAACAGAGATCGTGCGTGCCGATGTGGATGCCAATGCTGGCACGACATACGCCTATTCGTATCAGATTTTGGGCAATGTCGATATCGCCGTGTATCGGTCAGGGTATGTTCCTTTTGTTATTCGAGACTACCCACTGTCTTTAAGCAACGGATCTGTTCCTATTGGTCAGCGCTTGGATCGTGCGTTTTTGAACTAAATAATCAGTTACCATTTACTTACTTTTGTAGTATGGTTGTTAGAACCGCCTTTTGGCGAATAAAAAAATGGAGAACATCATGGTTAAAATTACAGACGGTGACGATCTTAACGTAGGAGTTGAGATCACTATCGACACGACGGCGAGAACCTTTACTCTTATTGAGGCTGGGAATCTCATCGCAAAAGATGGCGTGACCCTTCAGGCTCTCTACTCGAAATTCATTAAGCTTTGGGAAACCTCCGCTTACAACAAATTCCCGTTTCCAATGTATGCGATTGACGCCAAATCGGGTCAGTTTCAGTTTGGCACCGATGGTGGTTCGTTTAACGGCTGGGCTCCGGCTGATGACGTAACGCGTCAGATGCACCGCGACGGTGGCTGGTCAGAGTTCTCCGCGGCTTCTGACCTTCTTCGACAGCACGTTGGTGCTGTTTCTCTTGGCGAAGTTAGCGATGGCGCACAGCTTTACTACCAACGCGAAGCGAACGGCGCGGCGATTGACTTTACGTTTACTGACGAAGTTAACGAAGGCGTTCAGATCTATGGCGACGCAACCAATGGTAACTTCGACACTCGCGTATTTTTCAAAGCTTTTGTTCGCGAGCAGGGCTTTAAATACAAATCGTCCACCTTGGCCGACACAGCTCAGACAGCCACCGGCGCATCAACTCTGAACGTCCTTTTGTCAAACGAAGACGACCTGAAGATTACAGATACCGATGCGAACGTGGCGACAATTTTGCCATATACTGCCGTAACGGTTGAGTATTTCGGCGTCGACCAGACAACTTATGACATTGGCGCGTTCCCATTCCGGGTGATTGTCGACAACACTGCGGCAAACGCTACGCTCGAAGAGATCTATACTAAGATCCAATACCTTCTGCGCCAAAACATTGATATCGATGAAGGTCTAAGTGGCGTCATGGGTAAGACGGCTGACGAGCTTTGTTTCTTCGTTGGCGATACGCTTTATACAACTCGCGGCGTGTTTATCGACGGTGTTATTGCGGCCGATCTTAACCGCGTGGTGTTCCTCGACCAGAACGAACTTGAGCGTCTATACGCATTTACATCCGCAGGCGCTTTGAACTTTAACAACTTCCTGGCAGCGGGTGCCGCTGGTTACTACATCATGTATTTCGCAAACGATGATGCTGGTGACGACCTTGGGGCCGACTACGCTACGGCAACTGCCGAAGTCGTGAATGACGCAACAGGAACGCCTATTCAGGGAACGATCTCTGCGGGTAGTCTGAACTTTACCTACGACTTTGACGGTAACGTTCAGCGTGGCGCCACCTCGTTCGGCACAGACGCTCCTGTCATTGTTGTTGCTGGTAACAAGGGCGTTGCGAAGCCCGTTGTTGCGACAGGAACGATCTCGCGCTCGAAGTCGAACAACGTAACGCTCGTCGCCGAGCAGGACCGCGCATACGTCGCGTAACTGGAGGCAACTTTGCCTATCACAATTGACGGCCAAAGTAAGCTGATGACACTGGACTCCACTGCTGTAACGGCAGTGGAGCTTTGGTCGGCATGGGTCGACTGGCTAGAGATTTCGGAAAATAGAAAGTGGAGCCTGGCCTTCTCTTTGGTTGGCACGGACCCGCTTGGTGAAGGAATTTTCGTTCCTCCATATTTCTTCTTGCTAAACGGCTGGCGCGTTCGACCAATGGAGGCCGACCACGATCTAACCGTCGATGGAAACCTTTTTGTGCAAGGTGGCGGAGTTCCTGTCATCAGAACACTAGGTCAGTATCAGGTCAACGTTAGATACGTTGTTCCGCTTGCAGCGCTTGCGTATGAGACCGGTGGGTCCACAGGGCCGACTGCTGAGCAGATAGCGGCAGCCGTAAGGGCCTCTATCGCTACAGAGCTTGCTTTAATCAGAACAATCCCCGCATTATTCTGATCCTAAAACAATTTGCCTTTCGTGATCGCTTCTGGTAATTTAAGTCAACACTGACTTATTTTCTCTTTAAGGAGACACGACATGCCTTCATCCACCGATAACGTCAAGCTTGGCGTCTGTAGCATTCTGTTTGATGCCGTTGATCTTGGTTACACCAAAGGCGGCGTCGAAGTTGAGGTTTCCACCTCGACCCACGAAGTCAAAGTCGACCAGTTCGGCGAAACCCCGATCGGTGAGATTATCACTGGCCGTATGGTTAAAGCGACTGTTCCTTTGGCCGAAACAACTTTGGAAAACTTGGTCGCGATTATGCCAGGTGCGGTTCTAGTCACAGACGGCACTGATCCTCTGAAAAAGCGGGTCGATGTTCCAACTGGTGTGAACACTAACCTGTTGGCGATCGCCAAAGTCCTCGTTCTGCGCCCCAAAGGCACAACTGGTGGCGAAGACTTTACGATCCACTTGGCGGCTACCGCTGGTGCGCTTCAGTTCGGCTACATGCTGGACAAAGAGCGCGTCTATAACGTGGACTTCAAAGGTTACGCGGACGAACTTGGTGCGCTTTTCTCCGTCGGTGACTTGACCGCCGTCGTTTAACGAACCTGGGGCCGACCACACGCGGTCGGCCCGAACCCTTCAACCTTACCCTTAAATCTGGATCTTTTATGACCAAAATTATCAACTTCAACGACCTCGCTACACCTGCAAAGATCGCTCTTATGATTGGGGTAAAAGGTGCAGAGGTTCGTCACGAAATGGCAGAAGGCACTGTTCAGAACTTCATCGATAACGCGAAGCTCGTTCAAGACCTCGGCATGAGCCCTGATCCTGTCAAGGAAATGGAAGCTTACATCACGCTGGTCAGTCGCGGATTTCCGACAATTCCCGAAGCAGATATTCGCCTGTGGACTATTCCACAGACAATGGCCGTGACCGAGATGATCCAGACACTTGGTGGCGAAACCGTCACCGATGACGCGGCAGAGGTTGCTAAAGCCAAAGCGGGAAACGACCAACCGGCGGCCTAAAGCAAGTCGATTTCGGCTTTCTGTTCGCCAGAGTTGTCAAAGAATACGGATTGAGCGTCCACGAAACGCTCAATCTTCACCCAAATAAATTCTGGTTCTTAGCCAATCAAATCGACCGGCTCAGGTCTGAAGCACTGATCGAACAGATCCATGCTCTCGGATCACAAGGTTCAAGCGAAGCCTACAACGGCGCGCTCAAGACCTTAAGCGAAAGAGTCGGCCAAATCTACGTCTGGAACGAAGACCTTCCGACGGTTGTAAGGGTAGAAGACCTCGGAGATGGATTTGATCCGGCCTTTGATCGCGACGCCCTGAATGCACTGAAACAACGCCTGAGAGCCGAAAAGGCAAGGTAAGCGTCAAGGTTAAGAGAATGCCCGGTATTCGGATCGAACTTCAGCTCAGCGATGGGTCATTCACGTCCGGCATGTTGCGTGCCGGACAGTCCCTGCGCCAGTTCCAGTCGGAGCTTGCACGCACTGATCCGCATTTTCGCAAACTCACCCAATCCAATCTTGCCTATGTGAAATCCGTCAAACAGGCGGATAAGTCCAGCCGCGGCTTTCTTGCTGGTCTGCGTGATGTGGCGATCGTTGCTGGTGGTCTAACGCTTGCCTTCTCCGCCATGACCGGCGCCTCGAACGGCCTGATCGGTAACATCGTCAAGATCAACGCCGACATGGAGCGCTTGCGCTTCCAGATGGAAGGTCTTGCGCAGTCCTCTGATCCGATCCGCGAAGCTGCGACAAACGTAGCTTACCTGCGTGAGCAGATCACCAAAATGCCGTTCTCCTTGAACGAGCTTTCCTCGACATTCGTTAAACTGCGTGCAACCGGCACAGATCCGATGGCAGGGTCGCTACAAGCGATCGCCGACGGTATCGCGGCCTTTGGTGGCACAGACGAGCAGCTGCACCGTGTGACACTGGGTATTACGCAGATGTCCGGTAAATCTGTGATCCAGATGGAAGAGATGCGTCAACAGCTCGGAGAATCGATGCCAGCTGCGATGCAGATCATGGCACGCTCGATGGGTGTATCAATTGCTGAGCTGACAGCGGCTATCGCGACGGGTCGCCTTCAGGCTGGTCCGGCACTGAATGTATTCTACGCCGAGCTTGAGCGCACATTCGGTGGCTCAGCACTGCGGATGATGGAAACATTCTCCGGTCAGGTCACAAAGATGCGCGCGAACTTCCAGCAGCTTGCAACCGGCCCGGGTCTGAAATCCTTTGTTGATACGGCGCTGAAAGATGTTCTGAAGGAGTTTAACAGCTTCCTAGAGAGTGACCGCGCGCGTATCTGGGCTGATGAACTTGGCAACCTGTTGTCCAGCACAGCCAATCGGGTCGCCGCGGTGACACGATACCTGTTCGGCATGCGTGATGAGTTGATTTTGATCGCTAAGATTGCCGCTGCCGGTATTGGAATGATCGCTCTCAGAAGCGCCGCTGGCGCTTTCATGGGCTCTGTGCAGATGCTGAAACTTTCTTTGCAAGGCTTCAAATCTTCTATGGCAACGGCTAGTCTGCAAGCGAGCTTATTCCGCGTGCAGATGAACGGCGTTGGCTTCTCGGCAGCTACGGCGGCCGCAACGGGTCTTCTAGCAGCACGCACAGCGATGATGGCACTTGGTTCGGCTATACTTGCTGCCGCCCCCTGGTTGATCGTTCTAGGCGGCGCGTTGGTGCTTGCTGGTAATCACTTCGGTTGGTTCAAGGATAAAGTCGTAGCGGCCTACACTGAGTTGGAGAAGTTCGGCGCAGAGTCGCAGGAAGCTGCCGCACGCATTGTCGAAGACCGTATCGAGCAGCTTCAAAAAGAGGTTGATCTGTATCAAAAGGCTGTTGATGGTGGCGGCCACTTAGGTCGCACGTCCGTTGATAATCTTGCGGAAGCAAAGGCTTCCTTGGAAAAGGTTATGGCTTCTCGTGATGGTATTCTTATGCGCGCAGGCGAGCGTGAGCGTGAAATCATCCGCCAAACTTTAAATTCCGAGATCAACGCACGCGAACTTACATCTCAGGAAGAATACCGACGCCGGGTGATCGAGCTTCAGGACTGGCAAACACTTCAGCTCGCCACGACCGAAGAGACCGGCCGGAGCCAGGCGTCCATCACCAAAGAGTATGAAGATCTCCTTCTGACCGCTCAGCGTAAAATGAACCAGCAAATTTTGGACATGCGCGAAGGACTGCTTAGCTCAGCGATGGGTGAAGACGAAGCGAGCAGAATGCTTGGCATTCCGACACCGCTTGGGCTGCGTGAGCGCTTGAGCGCTCTGCGTCAGTTGGTGATCGACGCGCGCGCCAACATGGTCAACGATAACATTCCAGATCTCAACATGGGTCCGGATATCGAGAACATGGAAGCAAAGGTCGCACGCGGCCAGAAGATCCTTGATGACCTCGTTGTGGAGATTGCCGGTATGCGTTCGGAGCTGGAAGGCTCTGACGGTGCTATGGCGCAGTTGATGACACGTATCGAGCGTGGCGATTTCGGTTCTATCGAAGATGGTGGCGATACCGTTCGTGACCTGACCGATGCGCTCATTGAAGCGACTGCTCAAAAAGAAATCATGGACGCCATGATGAAAGGTCAGAAGGATCTGGAAGAAGATCTGGAAGATCGATATCAGGATCTGCTCGAAGAGCGGCTTGAGCTTCTCAATGAGATTGCCGGCACTGAAATGAACGGCACCGAAACGATCATTCAAAGGCTCGCAGATGGCGGCTACGAGACGATGGGTTCGGCTGAACGTATTCGCGAAGCTCTAAGGTCGGCCGTCGGCATCACGAACATTCAAGGTGCAGCGATGAACTCGCTGGCCGATGTGATGCAAGAGAACACGTTCGGTGATCCAACCATTGCGCGTATCGATGCTGTCACAAGCGCTATGGGTAGCATGCTGGGCATGACCGGCCAGGTCAAAGGCGCTATGGCCGATCTTTCGATGGGTATCTTTAGCGACGGCTCGTTCGGTGGTGCTGGCTCGGCCGTGCCGATGACCGAAAGCGACCTCATTCTGCTCGCCAAGACTATTCAAGCTGAAGCTGGTGGCGAAAGCGCCGATGGTATGCTGGCTGTTGGCTCTGTGATTGCGAACCGCGCACGCAACGGCAATTACGGTCAAGGTATCAGTGGCACGATCATGAAACCCGGGCAGTTCTCTGCTTGGAACGGCGTCACAGGCTATGCGAATGGCGAAGGCGCGCTTGATATGGCGAACATGACGCCAAGCGCGGAAGCAATGGCTGCTGCGCGCAAGATCATGTATGGAAATTACTCAGATCCAACCGGTGGCGCGCTGAATTATTACGCGCCTGGCACCGTCGAGCCTTCTTGGGGCTCAAGTGCTGGCGGCGAATGGCAGAATATCGGCAATCACCGGTTCGGCAATGCAGAAGGTAGTCCTGGCGCCAGCTCATCGGCACCGCGTTACGACAACGCCGGCATGGATGCGATGATTGAAGAATTTGTGGGCATGCAAGTGGCCGCCCAAACCTCAATCGTCGATGCCGCAATGTTGCTCAACGGGCCTCTTGAGAGCGAAGTTGCCGGTTTGCAGGACACACTCGCAATCAAGGACGAGTTGACCTCTCTGGCGGCTGATATCGCGACCGCACGTCAAGCGGATGGTAGCTCTAACCTGCAAGCGCTGATCAATCTCATCGAAGCCGGTGATGTTGCCAGCTCGCGCGATGCGGAAAACCAGATGTATGCCGGTTTGATCGCTAAGGCTAAAGAGTTGGACGCTGTCGAAGCTGAGATGGATCTTAAGAAGGATGCGCGCACTGACGCCGATCGTCAGCGCCTGAAGCTTGAGGAAGATCGTGTCGAGATTGCGCGGAAGCTCGTAGAGGAAACTGCACGTATGCAGGATCCAAACTACGAAGGTGACACAAATGCGCTGATCCAGCTTAACACTGAACTGACCAAATACGTCGAAAACGTCCGTGTGGCATTCGGCGAGGATAGTCCTGAGTTCGCAAACGCTGTGGCTCAGAAAGCCGCTGCTATTCAGCAGAACCGTCAGCTCGAAGCAACATCGCGCGCCGCAGACATGGCCGCTGAGCGTCAGGATATGGAACGCGGATTGCTAAGTAAGCGTCAGCAGCGCCAGCTTGAGTTTCAGGATCGCATCGCCGGTGTTGACGCGTGGATGGATCGGGCGCGTCAAGCTGGTTTGGCTGAAGTTGAGATCGTGCGTCAAGCTGAAGCGCAGAAGGCTGCTATTCGTGGTGAATATTCTGCCGCTATGAACCCTATGATCGGGCAGATGGCAGAGTGGCGCGATTTTCAGGGCGCTCTGATCACACAGTCAACGAACTGGACATCGAACCTTAGCTCTGGCCTCGCTGGTGTTGTGCGTGGCACGAACACAGCAAGCGCCGCTCTTTCTAGTTTGATCAACAACGTGCTTGACGGTCTGGCTGATATTGCCGTGAAGGGTATGATGGCTGGATTTTCGGACATCGCGAAGGGCGCGAAGGGCGGCACAAACATTCTCACATCCTTCATTGGTGGTATGATGGGTGTTCCTGTCGCACACACCGGCGGCATCGTCGGTCAAACAAGGCTCACAACACGCATGGTATCGCCAAGTCTGTTTAATGGCGCACCTAAGTTTCACGGCGGCGGTATTGTCGGTGGTCCAAAGCTTGGTATCGGCGAAGTGCCTGTGATCACCAAAAAAGGCGAAGGTATCTTCACGACCGAGCAGATGTCTTCTTTGGGCGGTCAAATGGGCGGCAACAATCAAGCGATCTCCATCAACGCACCTGTCACGGTTAATGGGTCCGCTGGCACGCCGGATCAGAACGACGATCTCGCGCGCAAGATGGCACGCGAAATGGAAAGCACAATGCGCGGTGCTGTAACGAGTGAACTACGGCGCCAGCTTAAGCCTGGCAACATGCTTAACAATGGGAAACGATAATGCCACTGATTACATTTAGCCCTTCAATTGCACCGTCACCGGGCAACATGTCAAAACCCGAGGTGTCGCTCTTTAAGGCGGAGTTTGGCGATGGCTATACACAATCCGGCCCACGCGGCTTGAACCATATTCGTGAGCAGATTGATCTCAAGTGGGATGGTATCACACTGTTGCAAAAGCAAGAGCTGGATGCCTTCTTTAGAGAACGCGGCGGTTACAAGCCGTTCAGTTATCAGCCGTATGGATACTCTGCCTCGTTGAATTGGATATGTGTAGAGAGGAGTTCCAGCAGCAAGTCCCCGTTCACCTTTACGGCCAAGTTTAAACAGGACTTTTCCTTGGCATCTTAATGTGCTTGATATTAGGTCAGTGCTGACTTATTCTTGGTAAATCTGAGGGGATATTATGTCCGGACATTTAGCTGAAATTCAAAGACTCGACCCAGGCGCAATTATTGCGCTTTTCTCCATCGATTGTTCGCCAATCGGTGGCACAATTCTGCGCTTTGTGAAGGGATCTGAGTCTAACGGACCAGTTTTCTATCAGGGTTTGGAATATACGCCGATCGATATTCAATTCGAAGGTCTGGAGACATCAGGGCAGGGTTCTTTACCGACACCAACGATTAGCATTGCTAACTCTGACTTTGCGCAGGGCGGTATCATCCAAGCGACGGTCAATAGTTTTGGCGACCTGAACGGGTGTATCGTCACACGTATTCGGGTGTCAGAGCGTTTTCTTGATGGTCGGCCTGACGCTGATGCAGATGCATACTTTGGCCCTGATATTTATGCAGTCGAGCAGAAAACATCCGACACGCCGGAAGAGATCACATGGGAGCTGTCCGCAGCGATCGACCAAGCTGGTCGTATGATTCCTGGTCGCGCCGCTGTTCGTGACACATGCATTTGGCGATACCGTGTCTGGGATGCTGGCGTGGGGGCTTTCAATTATGACAAAGCTCAATGCCCATACACCGGCGGGAACCTCTTTGATGAGCTAGATCAGCCAGTGTTCAACCAGTCAGAAGACAAGCCTTCTCGGTCTACGAAATGCTGCAAGCTGCGTTTTGGCGCGGATCAAGCGCTTCCGTTTGGTGGATTTCCTGGCATGGGTAGAGTTCGGTAATGAGCGAAGATTTCAAACAGGCATACAACGACGCTAAGCAACACGCGCGAAAAGTCTTCCCGGTCGAAAGCTGCGGATTGATCGTAGATGGCATCTATGTTCCGTGTGAAAACAAGTCGGCCGATCCCTCCACCCACAAAGACGATCCAGATTGCAATTGTCAGCTTTGCTCGTTCCGGATCGATAGCAAGGTTATCGTGAAGCACCACGGTCACATTGACGTAATTGTTCACTCTCACCCAAACGGTCCGCTCTTCCCGTCACTTGTTGATGCGCAGCAGCAGAGGATCACTGGCTTGAAGTGGGCAATAATTCCGCTTGATGAGGATCGCATGGGTGATCCTGTCGTTTGGGGTGGTGATACAGATATAGCCCCGGTCATTGGTCGTAAGTTTATGCACTTCACCTCTGACTGCTACACGCTAATCCGCGACTGTTATCGTCTGGGTGCAGATGCTTTGCTTGAGCAGGGTATCACCGAATGGCCATTTCAAAAGATCGACCTTCCTGACTTTCCTCGCGACGACGCTTGGTGGGAGAAAGAGGCCGACTTTTACAACACGGAGCCTTCCAAGATCGGCTTTCGCGAGATCGCTAAATCTGAAGCTAAGCCAGGCGATGTTTTCCTAATGTCGATCCGCTCAGAAAAGATGAACCACGGCGGCTTATTGGTCGGCCAAGGGCTTATATTGCACCACTTACCTACGCGTATGTCGCGCCGCGAACCTGCTGCTCTCTGGGCGCGTCAAGCAAAACGATGGCTACGTTGGACAGGAGAAGCTGAAAATGCGTGACGTTTACCTTCACGGAACCCTTGGCGCAAAGTATGGCGAGAAGTTTCAGTTCGAGGTTGATACCGTCGTTGATGCTGTTCGTGCGATGACGGCCAACTTTCCCGAGTTTATCATCGATCTACGAGAGGGCTCTTACAATATTGTCCGCGGTGAAGATATCGATACGGGAATGTGTCTGGACGAAGAGCAGATAGCGGGTATGCGCCTTGGTTCAGCTCCTCTGCATATTCTTCCAGTTGTCGCTGGCTCAAAGAACGGCGGCGCGATGAAGGCTGTCGTTGGTATTGGCTTGATCGCCATGTCGATGGGAACATTCGGTATGGCAGGCTTTTTAGCCTCTCCTATGATGGGTGTCGCAGGTGCGACGACATACGGCGGCATGGCCGGCATGATGGGTCTCTCAATGGCTGTAGCGGGTGTGTCTGGCATGCTCGCTCCCGAACCTACCGGTCAAGAAGCGGTTGAAAGCTCGTTTTTGCTCTCAGGCGTTATGGGTTTGGCTCCTGAAGGGACCGCAATTCCGCTCGTTTACGGTCAAGAGATCCTCGTGAAAGGCATGACAGTGTCCGCGCTGGTTAATATCGATCGGATCGACAGAGCCGGTAACACTACTACACCATTTGAAACGAACAAACTGCGTCTAACCGAGATCTTCGGTTCATCCGCTGTGACAGGATAGAAAATGACAATTCAAGATATTTCTGGTCGCGGCGGCGGTAAGAAGGGCGGCGGTAGTGGAACAAACGCGGCGAACACGCTGCGCAGTAAAGCTCGGGCAAGCATCATCGATGTCATTTCGGAGGGTCCAATTGGTGGCCTGGTTGACGGTGCGAAGTCGATCTTTATTGGCGAGACGCCTGTTCAGAACCAATCCGGATCTTACAACTTTAACGAAGTCAGCTGGGAAGAACATAAAGGCTATGCGGATGAAGGGGCGTTTAGTGAACACGACTCTGTTGGCACGCTTGTTCCTGTTGAAGCAAAGGTTTCTATTGCAGGTGGTGCTGTTCAGCGTAGCGTCGTAGAGACCAATGCGGCAGCTGTTTACATCACGATCCGGATCAACTCACTCTTTAGCATTACAGATGACGGCGCAGCAAAGGGTCGCAACCTGAACTACAAGATCGATGTGCGTGCGGCTGGTGGTCAGTGGGTGACGCGAGTAACTAAAACCCTAACCGGTCAGAAGTGTATCTCGCCTGTTCAAATTCCACACACAATTAGTCTACCCGAAGATGGTGCGCCCTGGGACATCCGCGTAATACGGTCTTCGCCTGATGACGTAGACGATAAGCAGCAGTCCGAGTTCTTCTGGGAAAGCATGACCGTTCTTGTTGCAGGTCGATACACGTATCCACACACTGCCGCTATTGCGCTTGAGATCGACGCGGAAGAAGTTCCGGGCTCTTTACCGCAGACATCATTCATGGTGCGCGGCCGTGAGGTTGAAATCCCATCGAATTACGACCCAGTAACGCGCGCATATGTCGGTATCTGGAATGGCCTTTTCCAGATTGGCGTCACTTCAAACCCGGCTTGGATGTTCCGCGACATGATCGTGAACGACCGGTTTGGTCTGGGTGAGTTCGTATCTGAAAGCTCAGTCAACAAGTGGACGCTTTATACGATTGCGCGCCACTGTGACGAGCTTGTTCAAACTGGCTACAAAGATACCGGTGGCTCTGATATTATGGAGCCACGTTACACTTTCAACGGTGTGATCCGTGACAAGAAAGAGGCGATGTTTGCGCTTCAAATGATGACGCAATCATGGCGTGGTATGGGTTACTGGTCGCTCGGTCAGGTTTTCGCAACCGCCGACATGCCTTCAGATCCTGTGAAGCTTGTATCTCCGGCCAATGTTATCGGCGGCAGTTTCTCTTATAGCTCAACAGCCACCAAGGCGCGTCACTCTGTTGTCATGGTGACATGGAAAGATCCTTCCAACTTCTACCGAAATGCTACGGAAGCGGTGATCGATGATGAAATGGTGCGTCGCTTTGGTTGGCGCGAGAAGAGTATCTCGCTCGACGGATGCACAAGTCGGGGTCAAGCGCGTCGGCATGGTCGCTGGGTATTGGACGTTGAGCGGTATGAGACCGAGACCGTCACCTACAACGCCAGCCTTGACCATATGGACGCCGCTATAGGCGAGATCGTATCTGTCGCAGATCCGCGCAAAGCAGCCGCACGTCTTGGTGGTCGCGTTGTGCAGCAAACAGATACGGAAATTATGCTGGACGCAGCGTTCACTCCGGCTATCGGTGAGACGTATAAAGTCACATGGACTGGACCAGACGGTAAGCTATACACGCGAGACGTGGAGAGCTGGGCGGATGGCAATACCAAAGCGGTAACTTTGAGCGTGCCGTTGGCGGAGCGCGCGGTTCAAAACGCTACATACGTGATCGTCGGAACAGATGTTGAGCCGCGCTCTTATCGGATATTAGGCATCAAAGAGGTTGAGCCTGAAGTGTTCGCGGTGACTGCGCTATTTCACGATCCTCTGAAATACCAGCGTGTTGAGCGTGGCATTGTTTTTGAGCCTATCGAATACACACGCGGACAGCGCGCACCAGACGCACCAACCAATTTGATTGCCTTGGAGACCAACTACATCGAGGCAGGCGTGCAGCGCTCTCGTATCACAGTGTCATGGACACCTCCTATCAATGTGGTGGTGCGAAGCTTCGTTGTTCGAGTTTCTACGCCAAATGGCGAAGAGATTGTCATGTCGCCAACGGAGACGAACACGGTTGAGTTCGAAACTCCAATTTTAGGCGAACACACCTTCGATATTCGGACTATGAACAATAACGGCGTCACATCGGAAGCCGCTTTGATCACCGTTACAGCAAGTGGTCCAACGGCGATGGGTAAGCCTGCTATTACTACGATCATTTTGGAGAACGGCACAGCTGGTGTTTATCAGGCGCGCGAAGCCACTGTGAAGTGGTCAAACCTGTTTCCTTCGTCCGCATCACTGACGCTTCCTTCGGCCGTAGCGTCTGAGAACACACCGGGGCGTTTCAGTCACTCTATCGTAGAGGTGCGCCGAAACGACAACGATGTTCTGTTGCGCACAGACCGGATCACTTCGGACAGATACACATACACCCTTCAGCAGAATGTAGCGGATAACTTGGCAGCAAGCGGCGCCGGGCCAACGCGCGCAGTTAAAATTAAGGTTGTCACTTTCGATATTGCCGATACACCTTCGGATCCTGTCGAGATTGTCGTGACAAAGGGGCAGGTGTCTAAGATCACACCGGTTCTGGAGTCTTTCAGCGCCCGGGTTTCTGTTGCTTGGAACCCAAAGCCTCAAGAATACATGGAAGGCGCAAAGGTTTGGATTGAAACAACATCAGGTTTTGATCCTAGCATTACCGCGCCAAAATACGAAGGCGCATCAACGGTTGCCGGTTTCACCTTGATCCCGCTTACCTCGTATTTTGTTCGCGTTGCTGGATATGATCTATTTGGCGCTGACGGTCTGAATTATTCCGACGAGTTTGCGGTGGATACGCTTGCCGACTTTCTAACAGACAACGAAGCCTCGGCGGAGCCAGGCGGCCTATCGCTTTCGTCCGCGGCTCTTATCGAGGGTGGGGCGCGTCTGACGGCGGCATGGAATGCCGTTCCTGATATCGCTCACTACGAAGTTCAGATTAAGCAAGGCGCAGGCAATTTTATCAGCTATCTAACCTCTTCGCTGGAATACATATGGCCTGTGATCTCTGGCCAAACCTATACCGTTTCTGTTCGGGCTGTGAACCGTGTTGGTCGCGCTTCTATTTGGTCAAACGAGGTAGTTCACGTTGCGGCGGTTGACGCGATCGCTCCAGCGACAACTCTGGGTCTTGTCGCCACTGGCGGTTTTGACCTGGTCTGGCTCACATGGGATGCAAACACTGAGCAGGATCTGGATGTTTACCATATCTACGAAAGCGCGACGACAACCCCTCCTGTTTTGGCAACCTCTCCGACATTTATCACCACAACACCATCCTTTATTCGCCAAAACCTAACAGGTGTTGTAACGCGAAACTACTGGGTGCGCGCTGTGGATCTTTCTGGCAACGCAGGCGACTGGAGCTTGATGGTATCGGCCACGACGACGACAGTCTCTTCTGACGTGGCGGATGGCTCTATCACGACCGTAAAGCTTGAAGATGGTGCCGTTACTGCCGCGAAGGTTACAACTGGCGAGCTGCTGACACTTTCGGCTCAGATCAAGAATGCCATTATCACGGATGCAAAGATTGCGAACCTTAGCGCCGCAAAGCTCACAGCCGGCACCGCGCTGACATCATCGCTGACAGTGGACGGAACAGCGCTGTCAACTATCCAAACGCAGGCGGGTGATCCCGCGGCGCGTGTCAATGCGGCATCCACACAGATCGACCCTGGCAAAATTTTGATCTCAGGCACAACCAGCCTATCAGACTGGCGCACGGGCGGTGATGAGACAAAGATCAACGGCGGCGCCGTTGCGGCAAACACCATCGCGGCAAACGCGCTTCAGATCGGCTCTCGAAACCTGTCAGTCAAAGGAATTGAGTTCGAGTTCAACTCTCCCGGCACAAATGAGGTCAGCTGGACCGCAGGATCTATCGTCTATCAAGACGACGCCGGGGTTGCTATCGAGACGGCAATCGCGTCCGGATCTGTTCTTTGGGCATCCGGCACGCTTTATATCTGCTGGGACAAAGGCGGCGCGACGCTTGTTACAACGACAACACCAGGCGGCGCGTTGACCACCGACAGGGTTATTTTGGCGACATACGAGGGCGCTTCCGAGCTGCAAGCGAACTATGGCCGAACAGTTATTGACGGGTCTGGTATCAAGACGGGTAGCGTCACGGCTGACCGTATGAGCGTCTCAAGCCTTTCTGCCGTCTCTGGCGTAATCGGCACCCTGGCGAGCGCGGTGAGTGGCGAGCGTATCGTGATCGAGACTGACAAAATCAGCGTCTACGACGCAACCGACACGCTTCGGGTTAGAATTGGAAACCTTACCTGATGTCTTACGGTATCCAGATAAACACGACGGCGGGTTTGCAAGATGCGACACTTTTAAGGTCATGCCGGCTTGTGGCTATGCGGTATATTCGGCTTGGCGCCAGCACGGTCGTTGTGCCTAACTTTACGCTCAGTAAGGGTTTTTACGCACCCACGAGAGGGTTATTTCAGACGCCAATATGGAATGAGTCAACAAAGACGTATTCAATGCCTTCTACCTATCAATACGAGTCCGGGCCGGACATCACAAGACTCGCTACCCCGCATTGGGTTCTCTTTATGGAGTATGCGTAATGACTTATGGGTTGCAGATTTTAAATAATAACGCCGAGGTTGTTATTTCAGATAATTATCCTGTGTTTCAACGCGTATCCACCGGCGCCTTTGACGCCTCGAATACCACAATTTATAACTACATGTTTTGGAACCAATTCACTGGAAGGAATACCTACACAGCAACGGGTGCCGTTCTTGAGCCAGGTGAAACGGTGGGGCAGGTTGATGGTAGCACCACGGGGGCGCAGCTGTTGTTGTTTGAGCTTGCGGTGGGCGAAGACATTCTTCCGCAATACAAGTTGACCGGGACTGCGAGATACGAGGGGCTGGCGTCTAGTCAAGCGGTTTTGAACTATCACATCATTCAAACCGCCAACGTTATTCCGGAGACCGAGAGTTATGGCGTTCGAGTTTATGACGACAGGGGTGTTACCACCTGGCGCGATGACAAGGATATGGTCAAAGTCGACAAAGGCGGCTTTATCAGCGCGGCCACGGTTAATTCTAACAAATACAACTGGACCTACACGATCAACTCTACCGCTAACTCCATTTGGATAACTGGTGGTGTCTGGGAGTGTGGCGAGACCCAAATCTTGACGACTTCGGTTGAGCGCATCAGTTCAACGCAGTGGCGCTTCCGAAGATGGGAAGTTGGTCGTCAGTTTAATCCTGGATACGAGTCACAGCCCGCAAGGGACAACAATAAGATTGCTGTTCCAATGGGTATCTCCTGGATGCTCATTGATGTGTAATTCTGTCTTTCTGGAGAAAATCACCTTCGATGATGCGCCGCCTCTTGGCTATGTTGCGCTTTGCGCCACAAAATAAGTATGCTATGACTTACCGCAGAAACCTTTTAAGGACTGCGCTATGTTCCGTGTTCTTCTCGCCCGTTATATCTGGAATATCCTGATCGCTATCGATCAGCTTGGAAATGCCATCCTTGGTGGCGATCCGGATGAGACCATCTCAAGCCGCGCAACTAAAAACCAGCACGTCGCCGTTTGGTTCTGGTTGGTGATCTTTCTCGAAACCGTAGATCCTGGTCATTCCGAGCGCACACTGAAAGCAGACGAAGGTGCTTTGGCTTTGCGCAACTGGAAGGCGGACCATTACTCAAGGCAGATTGCCAACGGACGCACAGTGTAGTAAGTAAGTCATGACTTAACACTAGGGGATGAGAATGTCTGTTTTGGAAACCACACTCGCAAGCATCATCACCCTCGCTTGCGTTAGGCGACCGAATGTCATCAACCTGAAATCATTCGTCTGTAGCGCCGCCTTACACGGTGGCTCTATTGGTATTCTCAAGCCGCACCGCTTCGTTCAACTTGGCGGCCAGGTGATGCTTGAGAGCGGCGAGTTCCGCCACGACAAAGAGATTTGGGACGAGAAGGGCGCTCAAGCGCGCTACGACACACGCACTGACCTCGGCAATACGCCTGAGAAGGACGGTGACGGTTTCCTCTATCGCGGTCGCGGTCCAATCCAGATCACCGGCAAGGACAACTATCGCCAGTTCACAGCCTGGGCGCAGAAGAAAGATCCAAAGGCGCCAGACTTTGTCAAGAACCCCGATCTTGTCAACACAGATCCGTGGGAAGGCTTGGTCGCGCTTTGGTATTGGGATACGCGCAAATTGAATGTGCTGGCTGACGCCGGCGATACCAAGAAAATCACACGTCGCATCAACGGCGGCTACAACCATCTTGCTGAGCGGCAGAAGTATGTGGACCGTCTTTCACTGGTTGTTCTCGGATTTCATCCTGAAGCTGTCAGTGTCTTCCAGCGGCATCAGAAACTCACAGTCGATGGTTCTGCTGGTCCGAACACGCGGATGAAATTGCACGCAGCGCTATTAGCGCGTCAGGTGCTGTGATGCTGTCTACTGCACTCACGCTCGTCAGATCTAAAGGCGCACGTCTGGTGAGCGCCCTGATCGCTGCGATGATGCTTCTCGCAGGTGTTTATGCATTTCACGTTTCAGAAAAGAACGCAGCAATCAAGAATGCACGAATTGGTTGGGTTCAAGAACTCGATCTGATGGTCGCAAACAACAAGTTGAACATTGTTACCGAGCGGCTTCAGACAGAACGTCTCGCAAGTCAAAATATGGACCAAGCACGTCAGACAGCAGAAGAGCGGTTGGCGGCATATGAGATGGAGTTACTGGCCGATGAATACGATATGCCGACTGACGGCTGCGTTGTTTCTGACGACCTTTTTGATCAGTTGCGGTGAGAAGCCCAATGACATCGACAAAGTCGCCCAAGAGATCGCGCTTCAGCAGGCATACGCTCCGGCACCTTTGCCTGCGGATTGCCGTGTCAATTTACCTTCGGGCGTTCAGCTTGGTGAACCGATGAAGCGGACTTTGTTGCGGCTAAACGCGCGCCTTGATCAGCAGAACCAGCGCATTTCGCGTTGTGCCGACTGGCGTGACACCGTTTTTGTTGAGGTGAAATAGATGCCATACTTTGAAACTCTCAGCTTAATTTCGGTTCTCGGGCAGGACATGCGTTTCTGGGGAACAGTTCTTATCGCCGCGCTGTTGAAATGGCTTTTCACGCCCGAGCGCGGATCTTTCAAAGAAACCTCGTCGGGAATTATCGCCGGCGCTGTCGCTGCGTATTACGGCGTAGACTATATCATTCGCGCCTTTCCATCGTTGACGGAAAATGACCGCGATATCGTTGTCATCGCACTGGTTTTCACAGGTGAGCATCTCGTGCGCACGCTCATGAAGTTTGGTCCGATGGTCGTAAACAAGCGCCTTGGTATTTCTGGAGAGGAAGACAAAAGTGAAAAAAAGTAGATTTCAGCGGCCTAAAACGTGGAGTGTATTTCTGGTTGCTCTTTGGATTTATATCGTCGGCCCGGGCGTTATTACTGGTAAGTTTTTCCCTGTCATTGACAGCGTTGCGATTGAGGCGCGACAGGACGTGACTAACCCCGAATGGGTTTGGGTATCCGGCTCGTTCGTCAAAATACGCGAGAACTGTAACCCGTTACGGGTTGAATGGTTTCTAGGAGATCGTGACGGAGAGTGGACACCGATTGAATATGTTTGGGGAAAATCAGAAATCCAACAAGTCGGCGAGCAACACTTTGATAACTGGCGCGTTCGTGCAGCACCGCCGAAGACGCTTCTGAATAACACCTACGCAAACCACATTCATCAGTGCGGTTTTGTTTTTACATTAGACGAAGGTAAATTCCGGTTCGACTTTCCTTGGGAAACCGCCACGCACTTCTGGAGATAACGCCGGACCGTGTCTCTTCTCTTCTCTTCTCTTTCTTACTTCTCTTAAGAGTATATATAATGAACAGAAACGGATCGAATGGTCAGACCTTCGCCACAATCTACAATGATGTGAAAAACTATCCATATCTCTCGGATGTAGCGACAGCGCTTGGACGCAATATTAAGACAATCAAGAATATCGCCGGTAAGATACGCAGTCGCGGTCGCGCCGGTGAAGATGTTCCGGATTTGGTGTTTCGGGTTAGAGGGCCCCGGGTGAAGAAGAAGCCTGAGAAAGAAAAGGTTCATCCTTCGGTGCATGCTGAAAAGCGCGCAAAGAACCTCTCCTCTGCCGTTCAGAAAATGCTGGTCTCATCCGGCTATCCGATCATCAATCCAGAAGCGATCGTTGTGGATCGCCACGTCTCGATCAAATATGACCGTATCACCGGCGAAACGATTGAGTCTGAAGGCGCACCGCGCACCTGGCTCAGTGATACGCTCCGCGTCGCGCCGGTCAAGGATGTGAAAAACCGCACTTTCATTTTCGCTGGAGCCCAGAACGACTCTCCGGTTGATCCGGACTTTTGGCAGAACCTTCAAGCATACGCGGAATATATGAATGCGCAGATTGTCATCGGTCCTTGGACATACGAGACGAACTGGTGGAACGAGAATAATCCGACCTCACGCAGCTACGACGATGTTCTTCAGGGTCATCTTTGCTTTGGCCAGATGGCGATCGGTGACTACTTCACATTCTGCGGAGAAATGAACACACTTCCGACAGCGACGCGTCCCGTAAGCGATCTAACCTCATACGCACGCGGCAAATGGATGGTGGTGCCACACGCAACGGTTCAGTTGGTCTCTGTGCCGGCGATCAACCCTGGTGAGCAAGCGTTTCAGGTGATGTCCACAGGATCTGTCACTAAGCCGCGCGTCATACCACGCAAGACCGGTGTGAAGTCTCTCAATAGACAGAGGCTTGGCGCCGTTATTGTCGAATTTGACGATGTAGGTGACCTCTTTTGTCGTCAGTTGCTGGCAAATCCAACTGGAGGCTTTCAGGATCTGGATATGCGCGTCGAGCGTGGCTTTGTAAGCACAGGTCATCGCGTGCGCTGCATGACGGCCGCCGATATTCATACAGCAAAGCTTAGTCGTAAGAATACGATCGCCACATTTGGCTTTGATCCAGCTACAGGTGTGAAGCACCCGGGGTCTCTGATCGAACTTGTCGAACCTGAATACCTTTTGCTGCACGACATCCACGACCAAGAGTCTCGCAATCACCACAACAAAGACGATGTCAGCCATAACTTCGAGATGGCACACCGCGGTCGAGAGTCTGTCGTTGATGAGGTTCGTCGTGCGACTGGATTTATTAGAATGTCGCGCAGACCAAATATGACCACCATCGTTGTGGACAGTAACCATGACATCGCACTTGAGCGGTATATCCGAGAAGGGCGATATCGTATGGATGGACAAAACTACCGCTTCGGTCTGGAGCTGGATATGGCTTATCACGATAGCCGCGCTGCCCAGGCGGACGCAATTGATGCTGAAGATCCGG
>Ga0070748_1000104_pt1 | contig 43461 bp, 73 predicted proteins | sample VirMetDEL_Nov_12_FD_77015 | JGI IMG/M metagenome (GOLD analysis project Ga0070748, IMG submission 77015) | Aqueous microbial communities from the Delaware River and Bay under freshwater to marine salinity gradient to study organic matter... | ecosystem: Environmental > Aquatic > Marine > Coastal... | reverse complement strand
CGTAGTGGCATCGATGGTATCAGATCCATTTGACGAGCCTAGCCATTGATCGGCCGCAAAAGGTGAAGCCTTAAACGTAACCGTTCCCGCTGTTGGTGTCACCGGTGCAAACTGCGCATCATAAAACTGCAAGTAGCATTGTCCGGTACTATAAGAGGCGCTCATTTCTTGGATTTCATATTCTCCACCGGCAATGGGAATAAATTTATCGCCCTCAGCAGTAAGAAAGTTATATTGATTAGCCATTATTCACCCCATCCCAATGATTTAGCGCGTTTACGCAATGTTGACATTTTAGAATTCCCGCCTGCTTCTTGCCCTGTTTTATCAAGGATGAACGCGCGTAAATCCGCCTCTTCATTAGATCCAGACTCTTCAATTTCTGGACTAGCGACTTCGAGCTCAACCTGTCCAACCGTTACCGCTTTAGCCCCGAATAAATCAGGCGATGCAGTTTCAATGACTGTACCGATTTCAAGCTCTTGCAGCTTTCCGCCTACATGATAGAAACAGTTTCTATCCATTACTTTACGTGTATACATTATCTTTTCCTCACAATAAAAAGGGGAGCCGAAGCTCCCCTTTGTCGGCTAATGCCTTAGAGTGTTACTACGCTGTAGTTGCGTAAAGAACACCAGAACGACCTGCGTAATCCTGCATAACTTGAATACCCATGGCACCCCAAGTAATGAAGTTGTGAGCGTCGAAAGGGTTAGATCGCTGAACTGGGATAGTAGAAACACCCATGCCAACTACTGGACGGATAACGGAGCTATCCAATACCATCGCTAGGATTTCGTTACCAGTTAGCAAAGCCGTTTCTTTTACCGCTGCGATACCGTTAAGAGCGCGGACAGCGTCAAGCATAGTGCCGAAGCCAGCGTCATTATCAGAGAAGTAGCGCTCTAGGTTGCTCATGATTTCACGAGAAACGTAGATAGTGACTTGACCCATAACGTTGTTGGTAATTCGTAGTGCGTCACGTTGAGCGCGGAACTCTTTACGTACGTTGTCGGCTGTAACTGCACCAGAAGACAAATCAACGCTAAGTGTGCTTTGTACAACTCGTGAGTCAGCTTTTAAACCAGCCCAAGTAGCGCCGTTAAACTCAATGTCAGTATTACCATTGAAGATGTAGTCAACCTGTTCGCGACGAGTCGCTTTAACAGAGTTACGCTGATCATCAAACAATGCGTCAAAGCCTTCTGAGCGTTGGCCTGCTAGTTCACGCCATTCACGACCAAAGCCGTCTTGCTGAACTGGCACGATTGCAGAGTCATACGAGTATTGCGTTTTGTCCATAGTAACGACAGTCTGACCACTCAAAGTGGTTTTTGCGTTACCAGAATCAGATGCTTTACGGTATTTATATTCGATCTTGCCAATATCAACCGAGCGTGCCAACGGTAGCAAGTCATTTAATAGAACGTCGCCTTCGTCATTACGCATGATTTCTTTGGTGATATTATCAAACTCGATATACACATCACGCGGGATAGTTGCCGCTGCGTTGCCTGACATCTTGGCAATGCTTTTCTCGTAGTTGTTGAAGAACTCGCGGCGCGCTTGAACTTCGCCCCACTGTTTCTTTACGTTTGAAAGGCTTGATTGGCTATTTGCAAACAACCCTTTTGCTTCATCAAATCCGTACATAGTTGTTTACCCTCTTAAAATTTAACTGCGACAAGCGTAGTTGCTGTGGTTGTGATAACTTCGTCTGAATAACAGATAATGTCATCAGTACCAACAACACCGATACGCAATAAGCCAGCACCGTCAGCAGCAAGTGGTGTATCAACCGCTGAGATCGTTTGGCCTGTAGCAACAAGCATATTGTAACGGTCATTGCCTTCTGGTTCGAAAGCAACCATAGTGTCACCGGATGCCCAAGTGTCAGTAGTAGAGCCTTGCTGCAAGAAGTTTAAGTCTGCAACGTAAAGTTTTACGCCTGCGCCTGCGCCGTCAGTGTTATAAGCCGTGAACACGCCAGCGACTTTAGATAGCAAAGTGCCGGGCAATGTTGCTGCCGCTGCTTTTGCTTCTGTCTGTGTTGGCTTGTTGTTTTCAACGGAGCCACGAAAAATTACATTGGTAGCCATAATCTAATACCCTCTTATGGTAGCTCGCGTGAGAATTCGGATTCGTCTGCATTTACTTGAGGCTCACCACCAGCAAGATACGTTGCAGAACCTTCAATGTCAGCGCCGAACGCAACTTTTAATGCGTTAGTAGACATCGATTTAATTTCGTCAGCAGATAAGCCTTTGGCTTCTGCTTTAGCTTCAAGCGGTGCGCGTTCTGCTTTTTCGGCAGTTTGTGCATTGGCTTCTAGTTTTGTCATGCTGTCAGCGATTGGCTGAACGGCACCTTTAACGGTATCAGCAATGACTTTAAGTAAGTCAGCATTGCCTACCACCTGCTTAGTAATGTCGGCAGCAAAGGCCGCTTTCTCTTCTGGTGTCATTTCTGAACCCTCGTTTGAGTTTGAATTTGTAACCGTTTCATTATAAGTCTCTTGAATGGGCTTTGCAAACCCCATGTTTTTGATGAATGTTTTCAGCTTATTTGTTGCCCATGAGAAGCGGCGTTTTACTTTTTCTTTCTCGGTGCCAAGCTGAACTTCACCATCAAGGATCGCGTATTCAACACGGTAATAATCGTCTGTGTTGTCGTCGCGCGTGACCTCGTACACAACCGCACGGTCAAAGATTTCGGCAATGTAAATGTACTTTGCGCCAATCTCGGTTTGAGCGATCTTATCTTTTAGCATATCTCGCAAGTCGCCAAGCAAAGAATCTAACGATTCATCCTCGTAATCTTCGTTGCCTTCAAAGCTCGCTAGGTTAACGTCAGCAGTATTAACCAGCATGCCAACGCCTTGCTCTGGTGTTGCCGCACCGATCTGATTAGGCAGCATAGCGTTATGATCAAACTTCATATTGCGAGCAATCCAAGTGTATTCGATCTCGGCAGCGTTCATTTGTGGCTTATCAAGGATTTCACGCTCAAGTAAGACGCCGGTGCTTGTATGGATCGGAACGCCGTTCTTCTCCATGTTGCCGATTGCCTCAAGCATTTCACGGCCGCGCTCAGTCTGATTTGCCACATCGATGTTGATAATCGTGTCGTGGTAAACCTTGCCGTTTTTACGCTCTACATTGGCAACGTATGCGCCCACGTCAAAGTTATGGATAGCATAAGGATCATTGGCGCTTATGTATTTGCCGTCCTTTTCTGGATGGCCGACAGGGGCAAGGACGCGCTCAAGCGTTGCAAACGAATTTGCTATTTCCTCGGCAGGATACAACCCGCCATTCATAACGATGTTATCTGGCAAGGTTGCTGAATTAATAATGATGCAATCCGCACCATCGACCATTTCACGACGCACCATAGAGGCGTTAATCGTGAGCGGTATTTGCAATAGTTCTTTAGACATTAGTTACCCCATCTTGCAGGCGTTACCCGCGAATCTACGTGTGTGAATGTGTTGTACTTGCCTAAACCGCCCTCACCGCACAAATAGCCAGTTAAAAAGCCATGCACCTTTTCCGGTGAAACATCTTTAACTACAATGTCAGCCGCAATGCCTTCTTTGTGCTTACTTCCCTTAGCACCGCCTATTTTAGCATTGTGCGACTCACATCGACACGCTGAATTTATGGTGACTGGTCTACCAAAATGAACGCGAACCACTTCGAGAATATCCAGTAGCTTAACGTCAACAGTAGCGAATCCGCACCCACACTTACACGCGAACTCGGATCTGGAAAAGTGCTTGCTTAGTTTATCGATCATACATTATTCGCCTCATGCAATTTCGTGTAAATGGCTTGTGTTCTCAATCTTATCTGGTCAAGCTCTATGCTTGTTAGCGTTCTGTTTTCGCTGCAATACTCAATAAAGGCACATCCATCTATCCCTGTAACTGTATTTATTAGAGGTAGGATGTATATTGATTTAACGCTGTACCTTTCAAACATCGGGTAAGCTTCTGGTATGTCTGCTTGCACCCTTCGTATGTCATCAACGCATATTTCTCTTTCTGCATCCATGCTGTAAAGCCAGCTGCCATATATAGACAACGGAACACCAGAAAGGCGTGCGGTGACTCTAGGGTGCTTACCGCTAGACCCTTCCGCCTTAACGTACATGCTTTGTCTGTGTATGCCGCCGAAAGAAGTAACACCGTTATGGAATAAGCCGATGTAAGCCCTGTCCATGCCGTAAGACTTAACGAGGAAGTCTAACTCATCGTTCGCCTTTTGCTCTGCTTTTAACGCTGCCTTAGATGGCTTGCTTGACGCTAAAACGACGCTCATCATGTTATGAATGCTTCTAGTATTCGACAAAGAAAGCATCACCATCTTGGGCATAAACGTGATAGCAGCAAGGATAGCAAGCGCCGCAATCAATGGCGTAAACCACGGGTAATCCTTTACAAAATTTAATAGCGGTATAATTTCAATCATTGAGGCGCGCTTATGTCATTAGTTTGGTGAATGATAGCGCGTTTTTTGGTAGATGTAAAAAATCCGCTACTTGAGCGGCTTTTGTTTAGTCAGTTAAATATTATCCCAATCACCATTCGGGCAAGCTAGTCTAACTCCGTACTCCTCGGCGCAAAGATGATTAAAAGCCTCTTCTTTTGTCATCAATCGAAATCCAGTAGTTCCGCTATCATTAACCGCGTCAATTACAGATGCCACTTTCTCGGAAACCTTTTCTTTTGTTGGGTATTCAAAATGACCAAGTGAAAAGTCTACTTTTGCATTCTGGCCTGTTTCATCATTTGTTATAAACACTGACATTGAAAAAGACGCTGGCCCATTCATTACTATTTCTTTGCTCATAATATTTTCCTTTAATAGAAAGATTAATGTACCACAAAGGGTGACTATTGCAAGCATTAAAAAACCCTCACTAGGAGGGTTTGTATTTAAAGAACTCGACCAAGCAATCTAAGCTGCATCCAAGCCTGTTCGTGGGTTAGGCATAACGCCATGAGGATCAAAATGGAATGCTCAAATCTTCAACGTAACCAAGACTGATAGCTTTTTGAACATCACCCACAACATCAGGATGCGCTTTGATCTGTTCGATAGTTGCACCTTTCGCCGCGGCATCACCAATAATGGTAACACCTTCCCATGTTGCTACTGGTGCTGGCGCTGGCGATGGAGCCGCACCAAAACTACCAAATGACTGAGGTTTTGCTTGTGGTGCTGGTGCCTGATTGAAGCCGCCTTGTTGGGTTGGTGCTGGTTGTGCTGGTTTCTGTGGAGCTTGACCACCAAGATTAAAAACATTATCAAGCGAGGCGTTAAGAATTTCGATTGTAATCACTTGGCCGTTTGCGCCGTCGTATACGTCGATCTTTTGCTCTTTGCCAGATACCGCAACAACCGCACCCTCTACTAAGTTTTGTCGATAGAACTCAATCTGAGCGGGTGCCTTCGCAAATATAACCGCTTGGTAATTAGTCCAATCCTTTGTCTTTGTTTTTGGGTCGAAATATTGCTGGCCTAGTCGAAGTCCAAAACCTACACTTTCACCCGCTGCAAATTCGTTAGCTGGCTTGTTTAGTTTACTTGTGATTGATACTGACATACTACTTACCTTCTTCTTTCATTTTAACTGTAATATTGGTTGTTACGTCCGTTTTTCCGTCATCGATCCACGTTAGCGCTCCAAGCTGAAAGGCCTCGTCGATATTTTCGCCTTCTGGAAGTAAGCTAGAAATTAGCTCCTTTGTAGCGGACATTTTCTTAATGTGAGGAATCAGATCAGAAAGCATCACCTCAATGCGATCACTAGGTATCTTTAAGATGTCGTCTAGGGTAGTGATTTTGTACTGGATAGGTTCGCTCATTTTATTTCCTTACTTTCTTTGATTGCTTGAATGATTGCGATTGTCGCCAATGTTATTACGCCAATAAACACGCCCAATAGAATGAAAACCAAGCTTCCCGCTTTATTATCAATAAAATAAGACGCTACATAGCATGCCCACATTAAAATGGTAAGGGTTGTTATTGGCTTCATCAGCCAATCAAAAGCCTTAATCAATAACTTCATTCCTTCACCTCAAAGCACGTAATGTTTTTAGAATCCTCTTGCATGATCGCAAGAGGCGTTATGGTTTCTTTCTTATTACAGTAGTCAAACGCCACACCTGATTTAACTTCTCGGCGCTTGCATTCTTTGCATGGGTCAATCATTTTTATTGTATCCCGCATCAAACATAGCACCAAAGATACGAGCGAACCATTTAGAATTTACTGCGTCCGAGCCTACCATTTCCAAATAGTCCACCGTAGCCATTTCTATAAACTTATCCCGCTCGGTTTTGATTGGGCGGAATTCACCGTTAGAATAAAATCTATATACACCAGAATGAGTCGTGCTTTCCGCTAAAACCCGCCCTTCTTTAATCGCCATTACCTCTTTTTGCGACCACTGCATTTCGTCGGAACCATAAACACCGCCAAAGACTTTACACCACTCCCCAACTTGCGGTATGTAGGGCTGCTCGGTTGGGCGTTTAACATATTCAAGATCTTTTAGCGGGTATTTAAATCCTGTGTCTTTTTGCCATCCGTCTTCTGGGTATTTTTCAACAAAAAGCTCACCCTTACTATTGCACCAATGCGAATGGTGGCAAGCTCCGCCTTTAAAATAATGAGTCGCACCCTCAGGCGCATTATTCCAATCAATCATATTTTTATCCTTGCTCGCCTTGGCATCTAGCCAGTCTTGTTTGGTCGAAACTTCCATCCAGCTAGACTTCATCATAACTCTAATTTCTGGGTTAACTGCTCCAATACTATCGAATCTACCAGAACCCCAGTACGAATTTGATTCTGTGCTGACTATCATTGCTTCGTGGTCTTTATAAGGCCATTCCTTAAACTCTAAGAATGACTTTTCTAACGCTTGTTGTCTGTTCATTTTGATGCACCTTGGCTAATGTACATTCTGATTTCGTCATTAAGATTTTCCGCTATATCTTCTGAGTCTATATTGTCAACAATAAGATAATCAGGTTGAAATTCAACTTCGAACCCTTCTCTTTCTGCGGTCTGTCTAATGTTCATTTTTGTTGAGGTATCAATAGAGCCTTTAGCATAATCAATATGAACATAAAATTCTTCAACCTGATGAACTGTCATAACCTTTTCTCCTCACTCGTTAATGTCAGCTCATACTAATCAAGTATTAATCTTATTGCAAGGAGAAATATTTAGTTTTTTGCATATCCACTTGTTTAAGGAAGTTTTCGGATCTGACTTTGCCTTCATCATTCAATACCGCCGCTATAGTTCCGCACTGGCACGAAATTTTGTTGCCGTCACGATCAAACCAATCAGCCTCTTCTTTCTCTGTACCTACCCAGCCATGCCGTCTAGCGTGCCATTTACGGGTATTCGACTTCAAAGCAGACAAATGCATAACCCCAATATTCAATCCTATCTGTCTCGCTTGCTGCCTCTCACCTTTCTTAGCGCGTCTGTGTGACTCGTTTATCTCAGTACGTGCAATGCGAAGGGATCGAGCATAAGACGCCTTATCTGACTTGTCGTTCCATTCAGGCAGGCCAATCGTGTTGTATATCTGCCTAGCTATCACACGCGGACTATCACCGTTAGTCATGCCGTCGGAAAGTATGCGTGACAGGTTGGTTTTCATTTCGGATGATAGGTTTTGCATTTCCTCGAACACGCGAGCCTTTGCCAGTGCCACACGCGCTTGATGTGGCGCCGCAAGTATCGCGCTTTGCACGGTCACTGGGTACTCGATTGGTGTAGTTTGCGCTTGCAGGTTTACCACCTCGGCAGCTGCCCCCGTATCGCTTGACGACTGCACAGCTTCATACATGTACCAATCATAGTTGCCATTCTCCATCAATTGCTGCTCGATGATGCGGCCTATATCACTTGGCATTTGTCCGAGTAATGCGGGCGTGACCATGTACTTATACGTTGCCTCGGCATTAAAGATGATACCCGCCTGATCGGCCGCCACACGCTCTTTAGGTATTCTGTTCATCAATGCAAGCACCTGATTTTGTACTCGCCTCATGGACGCCTTGAGCTTCTTGTCGGCCGTGTTATTAATACCTATTGTCTGCGTAGGTGCCTTGGGGTTATTCGGTAAAATAGGTTTGCCGTTCATCGCCATAATTGGTGTCTCCAGTGGAATAGATAAATAATAGCAAATAAAGGTTGCCAAGTCTTTTGTTATAGATTAATGTTAGGTTAACTAATGAGGGGAAAGTTATGTCAGAACAAATAAACTTTGAAGAATTTAAAGATCGATGCGCTGAATTCTTTAGATCAACACAAGATAGATCAGCTCTTAGCATGGAGGAAATAGAAAATGGTCAAAAGATGATAGGGCTATCTTATTTAAGGCTAGATGCGAATACAAGTGAATTAGATTTATACCAAGCATTTTTATTACTTAATATGACAACAAGAAGAGAAACCGAATGCGCATTGGCGAGGGCTAAAAAATGACCACCGAACTAATAAAAGAACTCGTCGGGCTGGCGGTTGATCGTGGCATAGACTATGAATTTAAAAGCGGCAATTCAATATGCTTTTCTCCTGATAATTGTGAAGATGCATTTTCAATAAATATTGATGAAAAATGCACGACCGCCCAACTACAAGCCGCAATCGACAAGGTGAAAGAATTATGAGTGAATATGTATACAAGAAACCGGAAGGGAAGTACTACAAAATAAGCATTCGCGAATGGAACAAAGAGTTCGCAAATCGTGGTCGCTGGCCTTTTGTTGTTGTTAACGCATATATAAAAGAAGAATCAGGTATTGTTCATTACAATATCAGTATTTGGGGGCGGGCCGTAATGATACTGTTGTTACCTATTATCTATCTAGTTGGCTCGCTTTGTTATGGGTTTCCAGAAACTCACAGAGATTTCAAGAGAACGCTTTTCGATAAAAAATATGGGTCTTTTTCTTCCGACCAGATATACAAAAGAAAAGACGGGCAATGGCGGAAACTTCAAAAACTAATTAGTAAAAAGCCCTCATAACGAGGGCTTTATTTTACTCTTCAACCACAACGTCAATATCTTCTTCCCTGATAGACTCTTCCGGCGTTAACGGATCGTAACCCGCAGCCTCTCGCACTTCATCAACGGTAAAGTAAACGACACCAGTACCAAGTGCTTTCTGATTACCATCAATCATCTTGGTGGCATTGTCCAGCTTCTCGCCTTTAGATGGCTCAAGCAAAGAATCCCAGTAAATGAAATACTGTTCGCTTTTTGCAATAACGCCGTACTTTTCGAGCCACTTAATAAACTTCTTGATAAAGCGGTCTATCTCGTTGGCGCGTCTTGACTCGGCTTGCTGGTCTAGTGTGTCGCCGTTCTCTTGGCTTGCTTGGTTGCCTGATTGGTTGCCTTCAAGGATGGTAAGTGGCGTTTTGACCGATGCGGCAAACGAACGTTTGTTAGAGTCTAAAAACTTTTCTGGATCTGGCAGCGTGGCGACCATAGGCGTGGCTGTCATACCCTTCATCATGAACGAGTTATCAAAGCCTTTATTCATATCGCCTAGTTTTTCGGCAATCTTAGCGGCTAAATCTTTTGGCTCGCATCCATACATTTGAGCTAGTGAGTTAACATCTGCTTCTTTATCCAGTTCAAGATTTAAAGGTGTACGCGCATTCTTCCAAAAACCTTCACCGCCTGCACCATCAATCTTTTCGATGTTGATTAGGTTGTTTAGTCCTGCTTCAAGTTTGGATGTGCCGTAAATGCTGTTACCACTAGCACCGTCCGCCCAAATAATCACACGGCTTTCGTGTACGGTTACTTTGCGCACTGAGTCTGGGTTACTGTCGCCTAATGCAGATTCGTTGTACATGTAGGTTTTAGGTAGGCCGTAATTTTCCTCTTTCTCGTTCTGGTAGGTATCCTCAACTTCAAGCTGAGACTCGTATAATGGAATAATTTGTTTAACGGCATTCTCTGACAGCTTACCGGTAATCTCTTGATCCCATGCTTTACTGTCGGCAACGACCATCAAAAAGCCAGCATAACGGCCGACACTTTGACGGGTATCAAGCATTTTAGAGTTAGCCCACAAGTCTAAACGGTTTGCCAGCTTGTAGAATGCGCGCTCCCATGCCGTTTCCTTAGATTTGCGATCCTCAACGGTACGCACCCAAGGCCATGACTGCCAGCACTTATCGACCATAACCTCTACGCCAGCCTTACCCAAGCCTGAGCGCTTGTATGCCGTAAAGAAATCAGTAAAGCATGGATTAACAGGATAGCCGTAATCATTCCAGCATTGCGGGTGCTTAGTGTCGATACTAGCAAGCGCCATTTGCTGCCTTAGCGTGTTCCGGCTGTCATTGGCTGCAAAGTAGTGGTTAACGGCCTCAGTAAGCTTAGGGTTTGGAGCCGTGTTAGCTGTCACGCCGCTAGTGCGTCTGTTTCTTCTAGACATGAAAAAGCCCATCTGTATGTGTATGGGCTTAATTGTAGCGCGGTTGGTTTTTTTGTGCTAGTTGCTATCTTTTACTGTAGCGATCCAATGCAAAAGAAAACGGTTAAGAATATGCAAATAGTGGTAATTATTGAGTATTCAAAATATTCCTCTCTATCAATATTATCGCAGTTGCACAGCAATATAATCGATAGAACAAGAAAACTAAAAAACGCATATATCATAAAACCTCACTCAAGCACTTCATTTGCACGCCATCTTTAAACGCAAGAATAGCGAACTCTTTAGATTCAACGGTTAACTCTCGGCCATTACGCACCGCCTCAAAAGTGACACGTAACAACTGATTATCACCGTCCGTACGCTCAACAAGTTGCTGTGTCGCCTCGCCATATTGCCAGTCTCGCATGGTATTCTCGGCGTAGTTGCCAAGCTGCATGCACATTTCGAATAGGATAGGGAGGATCACTTCTTATCCTCTTTGGCTTTATTTTTAAAAGTTCCATCTACAAGGTATGGCATAATTCTCAGGGCTTGCTCTAGTTGATCATTAAAAGAACCCATTGCCTCACGTCTAGGTTTGTATATCCGGTTATCAATTCTCTTATTTAGCTGACCTTTTGTTTTTGCGTATCTCATACTCATAGCTCGCCTCGTTCTAGTTTGTTTAGTCGATTCATCATCATTTCGTATTCGACACTTAAATACCAATGAGGCCTATTTGATTTTATGTATTCTATTTCCTCCCGCACCGCATCGGCTTTTGTTTTGTTGCGATCATCTTCCAGCTCAATGATACGTCTAGCTAATGCGTATGGTGTCATAGTGTCGGATAGAATTTGCGCTCTTTCATTAACTTCAAAATTATCCATATTACCACTCCTCCTTAAAAAACTCTTTTAAGCCGCCTTTGCCTTGGCGTATGAATATGCCTAGCGCTACAAAGAAGCCACCTACGCAAAGCATACCAATAATAGCAAAGCTTATAACAAGCACGCGAAATAGAATCTCAAGATCGATCATTTTGTTTCTCCTCGCGCTTTAGTTAGTAGGTCGTTAATATCCTTAGCCCAGTGATACTCTTGATCTTTAGATAATTCCTCAAGCATCGCGTACATATCAGGCGAGGCTGCGATTAGGTGTGCGTTGGCTTCTGTTTCTGGCGTTATTAGTGTCCAGTGTATTTCTCGTCCGCCTTTATCGCTAACAACTCCCAAGCCAGTTGAGTATGTGCTGTAATCAACTCTCCACTCACCTTTAGTCACTTTTAATTCACTCATAACTTTCTCCTCATTGATTTAACATTAATCTAACCTATACCCTAACCATAAGCAAGAAAAGAATTAATTTATTTAGGTGTTGCTATGTGGTGTTGTGTGTATTAATCTTATAGCTCTTAATGAGGAGAGAGCTTATGACCTGGATATTTTTTATAACGGCTTGGATAGTAATTCAAACCATAACCAGAGTGGCGTATTCACCAAAAATGGTGCGATTAGAGGGTAAGACAGAAGCGTATTTAACAGGTCGAATTGTGGGCAATATGCTCTGGGGAATCCTAATGCTAGGATCTCTATATATGGCCGGACTGTACGACTAACAACAAAACCCCACCTAAGCAGTGGGGGTTTTATATCTCTCTATCCAGTATTTACGACTCTGGTTAACATGATGGTATGGGTTATTTGTTTCTGCAAAAAGATCAGACTCCCTCCATGCTGCCTTTAATCCAGCACCACAAAGAGTGACTAAGTAATAGCTTATTTTAATCCTATATATCATTCCACTATCTCCCAAACAAATTAGTAAATCCGCCCGTACTATCTGGCACAAAACACATAACCAAAGCGTCAGCAATGTTAGGTGACTTAATGCCTCGCTTCTTCATGTCCTTCTTAGACTCGACCTTGACTCGCATGTTTCCGTCATACTCTCGACGGGGCGCGGTCAACTCAAACTTCAACTCTTCTAGGTGTGGCAAATCAGGGTCAATACTGATCAACTCGTCAACACTAAACTCGTCACCATACACCGCAGCACGATAGGTATTGTAAAACCTGTCAGCAAGGGTAAACCATGCTTGAGCCTTGATATTAGAAAAGTGATCCTTATTAGTCTTGCCTTCCTTATACACCGAATCAGGACGACTGACAGATCCGCCAGCGTTAAAGCCGGTAGCAACAATAGTTCGATACTCATTTTGCGCTAACTGCCTAAACTCAGCCTTAGATCCTGCACCTACGCCGATTGAGTCGAACACTATCTCTGCACCTTCCGATTGTGCAACAGCGTACACCTTCCTAGCCGATTCTATTACGTCGCCCTTATTCCAAGCGTCGCACCCGTACACGCGCGAACCGTGAGCTTTCACGATAGCGTTGTCATCGTCGCCCTCGTCTGCCACGTCATAGCCAATCACCCGTTTGCCCGATGGTTCGAGGTCGAATCCTATTGCGGCCATTACCCAAGATAGTTTAATTATTACTTGGTCATCATCATTTAGCGGTTCGCCCAAGTAGATATGGCGCCACATTTCGTAGTCTACTGATTTTAAACGCTCCGCCTTTGCACGCGCTGACTCACTTAGAAACCTATTCTCTTCATAGTTTATATGTCTTATTATGGCGTCATCACCAAGAAGCCTTGGTAGCTTAGATTGAACGAAATCAGTATGGTGTTGAGGATTCCAAAGCAGCCATGTTTCCGCGCCCTCTTTACGAATCGTCGGATCTATAACCATCCACTGCTCTTCCGTTAACCCTTCGCCTTCCTCTATCCAGCATATATCAACACCTTCCGTTCCCTTGATGTCTGTTATGTTCCTCGCTATGCCGTAAAATAGGAACTCGCTACCGGTGCCTTTATGCCTAATGGTTGACTTTCCTATGTCAAACTCATCAGTCCAGCCGGCTGCTTCAATCTTCTCTTTTATTACTGTGTAAACAGAATCGGCGATACGGTTTTGAAACTGGCGAATACATAGGAATTTCAGCGAATAGTTTCGCGCAAGGAATGCCGCCATACCGCCAGCGTCCTGAGTTTTGCCCGAAAATCTTCCGCCTTTCAATAACTTATAGGGCTTTCGTGTACGCCAGAAATCACGAAGGTTTTCGTTAAGTTGATACACGAGTCCATCCTTTATGTTTATTTCTTCTGCCTAAGAATACTGCTGACAAGTGGGATTGATTCAATCCGTTCTGTTTTGCGAAATCGGATATATTGTATATCTCAACAACCTCACCTTCTGGTGACATTAAAGTTCTATTGTAGCAATGAGCTTCATCGTGGTTTTCTTTTCTAGTCACAAACATACAAGCTTCTGGACTATATATCTTGTTACCTTTTATTTTTATGTCTTTGTCTAGTTCGATTCCAGACTGGCCGCTATATCCCTCTATTTCGCACCACTCTGCAAAATTCTGAAAGTTAAGCCATTCATCACAAACTTTACAGTTGAAGTAGGTAGGATTTCTAACTTGATATCTAACGTCATAACACCTAGTTAGCATGTTTTTCCACTTCTGGTATGCCGGCTTTCTATTCACTGAATTGTATTTACCAGATCCAAGAAATGCGACTCCAAGTATGGATGGATGGTACGGATCTTTTATTGACCCAATGTCTATATGTGAAGCCTGCTTATATATCTCATAACCAGTTTCAACTGATCGGCACAATATCCTCCTTGCATGCTCAATCTCAACTATCTCAAAATCACCCCATTCCCTAGACTTTACAATATCGCCAACTTTGTATCTTGTGCTATGCGGCCTTCCTGTAAGCATAATATACCTCACTGTTTATTTCATGAGATAAATTATACCATTATTTATTCTGTCTCACCATAGAAATCATCAAGGGACTTGCCAAAACTACCATCGCTAGAAGTGTGATTTAAAGTCTGTTTATTCCTATCGAAGCCGCCAGTGTAATCGGTAAGCGTCTTCACAGCCGCTATACGGGCTGAATGGCTCGCACCCTCACCAAAGTATTCAGCTTCTCTTAAAAGCATCTGTACAAGCTCGTCTACAGTCACAAGTGCTTTATCTGTCGCTTTGCTCATGAATTTCTGTATTTCTTCTTGTACGTCAGGTTTTGATAGGTTCTCACAGCCCATCTGTTTTGCCGTCTTTTCAGAGTATCCAGCAGTGGTTGCTGCTTTGGTTGCATTGAACCCGTTCGAACAATACTCCTCAACGAACCTACGCTGTTTGTCCGTTAGGTCTGCCATCATCTACCCCTTAATAATCTCGTCGCCGTTATCATCTAATTCGACCGATGAAACATAATTAACATCTAGTCCCGCATTGATAAGAGCGTCAGCAACCAATTCTAGAATGCCGCCCTCGTATTGTGATTCGTCCATTTCTGTTAGTACGGTAAATTTCACAATCTTTTTCATTATCGGTCTTCCCATTCGTCGGTTTTCATTTTCCCAAATCCTCTAATTGATTTGCTAGGTCGGCGGGGATTTCGATTACGTTATCTGCCCACAAATGGGTTGCGGCTCTAACTAAGTGTTGCCCGTCACCATCCATGCTAATGTATCGACCTATAATAAAAGCATCTCTGCCATCATCCCAAGCCTTAACCAGTGCGCCTTTTTTAATATCGCTCATAAATATCTCCAACTGAATAAACCGCTAATAAGCGACCCATCTAATAGTTCATATTCTAGCATATCGCCACGGTTGGCAATATAGCCTGTGCGTTTGGCTGTCACTTCATGGCCATCAACAATGATAACCAGATTGCATCCGACGGGTGGTAGCGTGCCGGATTGGTTTAGTTTGTATTGATCGTAAGCCTCGGCGAGTCCAATCAATTTAGGTTTGCCCTTCTTATTGATTGTATGATTTATCGCTCGCCCTAAGTGGTAAAGCATATTATTTCACCAACTTAAACGTAAACAGCTTACCCTTGAAATGCTTATCCCAACGAACAGAGAGCGAACCGGTATCGCAAACAAGCTTACCTAAGCCGCCATTACCAAGAATCTGATACTGCGGCATGGCGCGTTCGTCAGAGTCAGTAGCGGTACAAACGATTTCCATTTCTGCGTGTGTGTGTCGATCTCGCATCAAGACGGTCGCAAAACCTTTCTCAATGACTTCATTGTAAAATTTCAGTCTAGATTCGATTGAACTATTGACGACTTCTTTTGAACTGTATGGCATTTTCTACCTCTTCGTATGATTAATTTAATATAGTTCATATTAATCTATATAGTAATTGAGTGCAACCAAAATCATAAAAAGTCTGTTTTTGCCTAAAAATAGTTGTTTTGCTGAGAAAAAGTGGTGTTTGCTGAAGGTTGCTTAGAAAATGTTCAACACGAACCATTCTCAACAACTACTAGGGTAATAATAATAATATGTATATATATCATATACTTATATATATTATATTATATATATACTTACTACTTACCCCTATATTTTCCTTTTTGCTTAACTGCTGAAGGGTTTCCTAGTGCCTCTTTTTTATTTCATAGATTAATTATTGGTTATAGGGTGGTTTTTTAGTGTGGATATTTATAGATAGTATAAGAGTCTCTAGGGTGGGCTTCAGCAGAATCGTCGATAAACCTCTGAAACCCGCGCCACCATTGGGCTGTGACTGTTTAAGCAACTCTAAGCAAACCTCGTTTTCGCTTCAGCAATGTTAAGCAAGAATGATTCTCATCTTTTAAGTATATGATTTGTATGAAGTTTTGTGTGTTTTTCCTGCTTAAACAGGTAAAAATAGGAGTAATCTATTCTAAGGCGTTTTAAGGCCGCCTAAGCTGCACCATGTATATTGCGATGAATTTAGGGCGAATCAACCTTGTAGGTGTGTCAGGTGATGTTTTAGTGGTATTTGGTGGTGGTGTTTGCATTGTATGAATTCAAGGTATAAAAAAACCCTCAAAAGAGGGCTAGTTTTATCAATACTTTTTTCGTTCTGCTTTGATTCTTTCCATTATCTCGTCATCAAGGTATCTAAAACAACCTAACCTGATGCGCTTACCATTGATGTGCTGCCGAACCAGCCATTTTCTTTTATGCTTGTCCCAAAGGATGTTCTTGTAACCGCATTCGTTCACTTCGCTCAAGACAAGTTTTTCTCGCTTCTCTCTTTCTGCTGCTGAAATTCCTGTTATGCCATGGCAGACACGATAACCATATTTAATCTCTGCTTTGATTCTGGTGTTAATCGCGACGGCCTCCGATATAAAGAAGCCTAACAATTTAGTCTGGCCGCAAACGCGAATTTGTGCCGCCCATGATCTTGAATGACTGCTGTAGAATACGCCTATCTTTTTGCTCAACGTAATGTATGGGCTATTATGGTGTGGTTGCATGATATTTACTCTTGTCAAAGCTGTCATAATGGATGCGGAAGACTGTGACAAGTAGCTTTTCGGGTGGCCGCCCTATCCGCATAATCATTATAGCATTTGACAGGCAATAAAAACCCTCAATCTAGTGCGGTAGGCTTTTCCCACATCATTACGGTGTTTTTGTAGGAGCTTCCAAGTACATTAACCGCCTCAGCCTTGCTGATATTGCCTTTTTCAAACTCCTTATAGACATTAGTCAGTATAACGAATTTCGAATCACCTTCACGAATAGCTCTTTCAAGAGAGGTTGATGACACAATCAAAACCCTCTCTTGGCAAGGAATTTCTCAGCCGCTTTGATTGATTTGAAGTTTTTAGACTCTGTGTAAGTCATTGCTAAAAACGAACCATTAACCTCTTGAAATATGCCTACACTACGGTTTCCGTCTTGTTCAATTAGTTTAATTGTTTTCATGTTGTTTGCTCCGTTGTTTGTTTCGTTTCGATGTGGGTATATTAATCTATTACATTAATCTTAGCAAGCATTCTTTTAAATAAAAAAAAGAGGCCGAAGCCTCTATGTATTTTTACGATCTAGGTAACTGCCTCCCAATCTACCCGCTCAACCATGGTTATAACTTTCTTTTCTATTTTTCCGCAATATTTACACATCCTTCGATCAACCCCATCACCTATGTATGTAAACTCATGTGCAAAGTCACCATGAATAGCGCAAACGCCAATTCTTTCATATTCAGAATAGAACTCTTCTGTGATATCTTTCCATTTATTACTGCCAATAAAACACCCAACCAATGGAAAGTGCCCACGACTGGAGCCACTACAGAGAGTTCTCAGATTGACCGCACAAACACTTCCGTGCGATTCTTTAACGCCAATATAGATAGACTTATATTCTGAACCAGAATCATAAATTCTTACCGCACCACGGCTGCTTTTCTCTTGCTTCTTTAACCACCGATAAAGGTTCCAACTATAAAAGTCACTGATACCTTTTTCTTTTGGCTTGTAGTCTTCCGCATTAATAATCATGCCACCGCCTCCAGTCGCTTCATCAATTCCAATCCGTCCGCGTCAATTTCTTCTTGCGTGCGAATTTCTCGTCCTTCATCCCAAATGTAGAAGTTTTTGTCCATGCTTATGATCTCCTCAATCTTTTCTACCGTCATTGGCGTTTTAGCCGAACAAAAGACCAAGGCACAATTCATGCGGAATTTAGGCGTAACCTTGCCCATGTACTTGTTAGCGCAAGTAAGCGCGTCTTCAATGGCCTGAGTCCAGCTAACATTTGTCAGCGTGTAACCCACATCATGAACGTATTGCTTGTCGAAATTGCCAAACGCATCTTTAAGTGCGACGACGGGGTAAAATTTCCAGTCGAGCTTAATCTTGTTAAACATCGCCGTATCAGGATCAAACAAAGCTTCCGTCATAGGTTGCACGCACGTCTTGCGCTCTGGGTGCATGCGATTAACGAAATAAGAGCGCCCAAGTGACACCGTAAAAACCACCGCGTGTTTGTGCAAGTTGGACTCGATCATCACCTTGGCGCGCTTGAATTGGCTGTTGGGTTTACGATGGCGGCTCATTTGTCACCATCCAAAGCGTTGCCGTAAACAGTCGGTTCGAAGTATTTGTCTATTTTAAAAATGAGAATAGAATCGTTATCAGCGCCCCATTTATAGGCGAAAAATGCACCTTTCTCTATTTCACCAGCCGTATAAGTATCTTTGTTGTTGTGCGTAAAATACGATTTTGCTTCTTCAAGAAAATCTTGCTCTTTTTTAATGTCGCTATAGTGAACATAATTCATTTAAACATCCCCTGATTCGCCATCATAATCTTGTTGATCTTTTCCGCAACATAGATGGCGCGTGTTTTACTTTTCGTATGCTGGCGATTCGGTAGCGCCCAACGTTTTTTACCTTCATCGCGCGGCACAATAGCAAGTCCGATAATGATGTCGTCTTCACGAGGCTGTTCACATTTTGATAAAAAGTTTAGGTTCATTTTGTTTCTCCAATCAATTGCTTTATAGTTTCGTCGTCTTGAGTGGCGGCCTCAATAAGCGATCTAGCCTTACCTGTAGTTACTCCGCCGCGCTCTACAAAGTAAATCAAAAACGCAGGCGAATTATCTCCAACTCTTGAATTTCCGTCCATTGCTACCTGCGTTTTAACAATCGCCCTTTCACCGTTTAAATACTCGCCCTTTTCGTTGTCGCTCATCTTATCCCAAGCTTGTTGCTTCATTTTGTTTCTCCAATTTGATATTCGTTGTTAATAATTTGTACGTTTATATCTATTCCATGAACATTGTTTAAAGACTCTTGAAGACAGTCAATATGATCGCACCAAGCAATAAACTCATTTGTCAAAAGAGTTTCATTTTTTTGATTGGCTCTATCAATCGCGTATTGCATCATCTTAATAGCATCTGATCTAAGCATGCTTCAAATCCTCAAATTTCTGTTGCGCCTCGGAATCATCCCGCAGCGCTTTAGCTGTTTTAATCAAATCCTGCTCGAAGGCTTTATAATCCACCTCCTCGCCTGATTCGTCCGTCACCATAAAATCCATGATGTCGTTTTCTTTGTCGTAGTCAGTGACCATTACCTCTAGGTCGCCAAGGTTGTTGTGAGTGTAGGGGAAGATCATTATTTTTCAATCCTTTTAAATTCTATGTGATTACCGCCAACAACCAGATCTTTTTCTGCAAATCTAAACCAGTGCCCTTGATCGATAAATCCAATGTAATGAATGATATTCCATACCTCTCTATCCTCCCACTTTGCAAAACACTCCTCTTCTGAGGCTGGAGTCCATCTATCAAGAATTTGCATTTCCTTTCTCCTAATATTCGTTAATCTATATTGTGATAAGCTTCTATCCATCCGCTAAACCCTAAGCACTTGATCGCTATCTGGTCTAGCACGCTGTGAATTTTTTCTATGTCGTAATCCACATCCGTCTGATCATTAATCATAACCATAGCTGATAGCGCCTTGAATTCCTCGCTGTCAATATGAACATGTGAATCCATTGCTCGAGCGTGTATTTTTTTTAATTCCTCGTACTTATCGGCCATTTCCTTTCTCCTCATTAGTTGATGCATTAAGATTAATTTAATCACTCACCCATTGCAACAACTATTTTAATTAATTTAAAAGTTGGGGTTTATGTAGATCGTCTTTCCGTCAAACGCGCACACACCAAGCGCAACCAATGCCGGTATGATGTTTTCTCTTAGGTTGTCCGTAATATTTGGCGTCGTCTTAAACACGCTACTTGCCTTGCAAACAGGTGAAAGCGTCGTGAATTTTCGAAGCTCTATTTTCGAGCTCTTATGCTTGTTTTCGTACTTGGCATAATGCAAAGCGTCATAAGTCGCCTTGATCAATGCAGCATCGCCGGCGATTCCTTTGTTCTCGGTAATATCAAGAATGCCTTTCTTAAACTGATCAAAGATTTCGATTGCAATGCCTACATGCTTGGCTGACACTGTTTTTTTACGTTTGCCGTGTAGCTTCCATTCTTCCGAGATATGAAGAATGCAGGCCAACTTGCAAATCTGCTTGTCTGCCTTTCCGACGAATCCGCGCAACATGTTATTACCAAACAGGCCGTCCGCTTTCATTTCAGACTCGTATTCGCACATCTTATCGAGAATGCTTTCATAACATTCATGGTTGATAACGAGCTCCGTTTCGTCTGCATTGATGACGTTATCTATCATGCCGTCGTATTCGGATTGAATAGCTTGATCCATCGGTATTTTCTGCTTTGGGTCACGATAGCCAAGCATGTCAGGTTCTTTTACCAGCAAAAAACGCTCTGCAATGCCTCGACCAAGTAGGCCAGCTTGCAAGATCGCATCGATAGCAGGGTCTTGAGCAAGTACCGCGAAACAGCCTTTCACCAAGCCGTTAAAGCCAACACGACTAGAGCGTTTTACACACACCATTTCGTTATCCCATAGAGACAATATAAGCCCCATGTTAGAGCCTTTGTCGCTGTATAACCCACCAATAGGCACAGTGATTGATTCAGCCTCAGCTGACAATACGTTAACGATTCCGCCGTGATCGATGGCTGCTTTCTCTAATGCCTCCGGTGTTGCATCGGAAATCATCGGGCTAATTTGCCCCAAGCTTGGCAGCTCAAGTTTTAGCTCGTAAAGCTTCATTTCGTTCTGTTCGCTAAGGGCGTTATCTTTCTTGCTTCTTGCTTCTAACTCCTCGATCTCCTTCATCGTCGATGCCTGTTTCATCGCTCGGCTGGTGTTTGTTTTCTTAAATGATAGCGCAGACTGTTGCGAAAGATATTTGTGCACCCCTGATTTACCAGTGCTTGGCGGCTGGCTACTGCAAACAAAGATGTTTATCGGGCTGCCTGACTCTTGACGAAAGCTTGAGTCAATCTTGTACGTGAAATTCCACACAGCGGCACTAGCGACGCAACCGAGCGCATGAGCAAAGATTGTATTAACTGGAAACTGAATCGTCTTAGAAATCGCCTCAGACATCTTACCGATCATTAATTTTGGCTGGTGAATCTTGATTGCTGTGTATGCTTGCTCCTCTCCTATTAAGTCGTGTCGAATTTGTGGCCAATGGTTAGGCGGCAAATGCTCAACCGCTGAACGGCCTAAATCCATATTGTTTTTATGTGGCGCTAGAATCTGCTGAATCGGCACTAATATTTTCGACGCCAAAACCGCCGCGCCTCTGAAAATATCATTCCCGTTTAAGGCCATTTCTTCTTGTAATAGTTGCGCGATTTGTTCTTGTGTGTAGTCTGGCATGTTAGTCCTTAGTTAATAGTTCTGGGTTTTGGTGGATGTTGCCTATTACAGAGTATTCTCCATGCCATTGAAGATCATCACCTTCATAACCAAAGGTTTCATTTTTAAGCCAGTAGCAAGGAAATCTTTCCATCGTAACAATATCTGTATTTTCCTTAACTATCGGGATAGCAGCTTCTAGCTTTTCATCAAAACCATCTTCTGTATAAATAGTATTATCGCACCACTCTTGATACTCCTTAGATGATGTGTCTTTACCGTATTTAGAAACAATATCGCCCTCGTAAATATCAACGCCTTCTGAATCTTTTAGGCCGGTGAATTGCTCGCTTTCAACAACGCATTCATTTCTCCCAACAGGACTAATAAACGCGCCGTCAATATATCCCCAGTAGTGAAAACAAACACCGTTATAATGAAGAGACTCTTTAAGATACTGCCTATATTTTATACTTTTCATAAAACCTCCTGCCTCATTGATTTTTCGCACCAGTAACCTTCCATTGGCGGAATCATTACCGGCACATCTAAACACTCTGTAAATTTTACGTGATCCCAAATGTTCGGAACCGCGACTGCAATATCATTTCCGTACTGTTTTTTGCAGTAATCTACCGCCCATACTAGGCGCGCAGGATGACCGCAAAAGACGATCATTATTGACGCATCTAGCTTTTGACGCAAATAGGTAGCATCAATGTAGTCAGTAACAATACATAATTTCTGTGAATGTTGGCCTAGAATACATATACCTTCGTCTGTCAATTTCCCGCTACGAAAGTCTTTTTCCTTAATGAAATCAGTAGGCTTGCCATGTGCCGACAATGTAACGACTGCCTGACCACTATAAACGTAGTGAATGGGCGCTACGATTCCATATTCATTAAAAAAATACGGCTTTTCTATTTCGGCATTATCACGCACCATTTTCGCCGACTCTCCTTTGTCGGTTAAGCGTACCGGTGCCGCTTCTCGTTGCTGGCTTGGTGAATAGCCGATGCGTTCCCTAAGCATATCGAAAGCCTCGCGCATTTCTATGCGATAGACTTGCATAAGGAAGTCAACAGCCGACCCACTGGCACCACAGCCAAAGCAATAAAAGAACTGCTTGCTTTCTTGCACTGTAAAACTAGGTGATTTCTCGCTGTGTATCGGGCATAAGCCATGCCAGTTTTTGCCGCTTTTCTTGATCTCTACATGCTCCCTAACAATCTCGACTATATCGACACTATCAAGAAGTTGCTCTGTGGTTATCTCGTTTGTAGCAAGCATTAGCACAGATCCCATTTATTGATATTAAACAGCTTTGCTTTATTTCCAATAAATCCCTTTGTTAGCCTGCTCTTTAGATTACCAAGCGAGGCATTTATTGTGCCGTATTCATTCTCATGAACGAATCTAGAGAATCTATAATCACCGCCAGACCATGACCAGCCAAGCGTATAATCTACGTAAGACCCATCTTCAAGCATGTTTATGTAGTGCGCGGTGCATCCATCGCTATCAATTAAAACACACTCAACAACGGCTACAGCTTTTTTTGCTCTAACCATGTTTACCGCGTTAAACTGGCATCGATTATTCATAAACGGGGGCGTATCATGTACGACTGATACCTCTAACTTTTTAGGAAACTCAGTTACAGCAAAGCCTTTAACTTTCATTTTAATTTTTTCTATAACGCTTTCTTTAAATATCATTTCAAATACTCCTTGACTGATTGATAAATTTTTCCATAGCCTCCAATACTGGTCGAAAGGTGCTGATCGGCTGTGATGCGGATATGCCGACGCTAAACTGATCTTGATAAGCCTCGCGTATCATTTGAAAGCCTTCAAGATCGGTTTCCCCTTGTATAGTTGGTATTAAGCACGACCCGCAAACAAACCCTTTTCCGGTGTGCCACATGAAATTCACCTGTCTTTTACACTCTATGCAATTCATTTAATTTTCTCCTTGCTTAGTTGGTTTTCATATAATAGTATTAATCTTATCGAACAGGCAAGCAATATTTGAAGGAGAATGAAAATGTTAGAAAAATGGTATTTGTGGGATGGTGTTCGTTCAGTATCAGGAGTTACAAGTGTTTTAGTTGTCGGACTAGAATACCCAGATGGTGACGTAATGTCATTTGATCAATATTTATGGAGCAGGAATTTTAACCCGCTACTATCAGCAAGAGTAAAGGCCTACACCTTAGGGGAGCTAGTCGAAAGCAAGAGAGCTAAAAAAAAGAGCACCTTAGAATTCATAGTCGATGACATTATTAGTGACTCGAAAAATAGAGGCGGAACAATTAACAGCCTAAAAGTGACAGAATCCGACTTCCTCGAACTCTACGGAAACGGACTGATCAAAAACCAGCAAGTAAAAGACGGCCAATACAGCGGCATTTACAAGGGCGTTAAGATTGAGGCGAGAGCATGAAAGTATTACATATGACACTAAAAAAGCAGTGGTTCGACATGATAGCCAGCGGCGAAAAGAAAGAAGAGTACCGAGAAATTAAACCGTACTGGATTAATCGTCTAAATAAACAATACGACGTTATTCACTTTAGGAACGGATACTCAAAAACAGCACCTACAATGATTATCGAACTAAAGAGCGTAACTAGATCTCTAGGGATTATTGAATGGGGTGCACCACCAGACGAACCAGTATACATTTTAAGACTGGGAAAAATTATTGAGGTGAACCGATGAAAACCCTACGAGACTACCAACGAGAATCAAACGACGAGGCACGGGCGCACATGCGGGGGGCGTTCATAAAAAAAGAAAGTAGCGCTTTCTTAATGGAGCTTTCTGTTTCATCTGGTAAAACCTTGATGATTGCGGATCTAGCGAAAGGCTTGATACCGCATGAAAAAAAGCATGGCAAGGTAATCTGCTTAAGCCACCAAGGCGAGTTGACGCAACAAAGCAGCGACGAGGCTACAGAATACGGAATGACAAACTCTATCTTTGCGGCTTCACTCGGTCAAAAAGGCCATCGATTTAATCCTATTTTCGCCATGAGAAAGACGCTTGCAAACGCTTTAGACTCGCACCCGTTTAACGAAATGAAAGTGGCGCTTCTTATCGTCGATGAGGTCCATACGTTTGATTTTACCAATCCAGAATCGACGGCTGGCAAGATTTATAACCACTTCTTGGCGCTTAATCCACTATTACAGGTGGTCGGACTAACTGGCACGCCTTACCGTGACAATGAACACTTGATGAAGCAAGGGTTTTTCAAGGCGCAACTAAAAACGCCAATAAGCTTGAGTCATCAAATCGAACAGGGGTGGGTGCTTGATTATAAATTCGGCCACTTCGATGACAAAGAAAATGACATTGATTTTAGCACTCTGCCGATCAATGAAAACGAGGGTAGCGGCGGCACGTATTCAGAGGATGAAATGAACGTCATCCTGCAAGGTGAATATCAGAAGACGCTAAGCATTTGCAAAGAGGTGCATTACAAAGCGCAAACCATGAAAGGTAGCTGTCTTATATTCTGTGGATCCAAGATACACACTAAGCAAGTAAAATACGGATTAGAAGAGGCTGGGGCGCTATCAGAAGAGATTGCCATTGTTACCGATAGCAGTACAGATAAAGAGCGTGCCGACGCGTTAGAAGGCTCTAAGACTGGCCGCATCAAATACTTTGTAAACGTCGCCATTGCTACCACTGGTTGGTCGGTTCTCAACTGGGAATACTTGGTATTCATGCGCCCCGTTGCTTCACGCACTTTCTTTGAGCAGTCGATAGGTCGAGTATTGCGCGGATATTTAGAAGGTGAAGACAAAGGCTTATACAACGCAGAAGGCACCACGGCAGAATTGAGAAAGACATTATTAGCCAGAAGTCGCAAGCCGTTCGCTATCATCGATGACTTTGCAGGCGTGGTTGAGCGTCTAGGCCATTTGCTTGACGACAATATGGAAGTGCAAGAAGCTAAGCTTGAAAGAGCAAAGAAGGAAGGCGAAACAAAACGCTGTCCTTTGTGCGAGTTTGAGAACGGCGCATACGCTCAACGGTGTATTAGTCACGACTCGGCAGGCGATAGATGCTTGCATTACTGGCAGTATAACGAATGCCGCGACGATCAATGCGTAGAGCATGTGCAAGGCGTGATTAGACGCACACAGAACGCCGTGACAGCACAAACGTGTCGAGTCTGTGAAAAGATGCTGGCAGATCCAAACAAAGCGCTAATCAATCGAGCGTACCGCGACGATGAATATCGATCAGTACAGAAAATGACGCTTGAGCTTGCCAAAAATCAAAAAGGCGTTATCGTAAAGTTTCATCTAGTCGAACACGATCCAGATTTAGGCGTGCCACAACTTTATTTCCATTTAGACGGCAGCGAGCAAAGCAAAAAGATCTGGTTTAATACGTTCGTCAAGATTTATGCGACTGGCTCAGACTGGCAATTTAAGCTGCGTAACATGGGTGCGCCTAACATCGTAAAGAATGCGGCCATCTTTAACATGCCAACACACATAACGGTGCGTAAAAACGACAAAAACAAATTCATTATTGGCCGTAGATTATTTAGAAGCGGCAGGGAGTGTGAGGATGACCTTCAAGAATCTGCATAAAGATGTACGCATTTATCGCGAAATGCCAAAAGGCCGCAAGAGTCCTAAGTCTGAAATGGGCGAACAGATAGATGCTTACCAAGACTTTATCACGCATCATCCAGAACTAAAGCAGGCGCTTTTCTATGTGCCAAACGAGACTCAGGGCGCGACTAAGGCGGGTAAAATTACAGGCGGTGCATTGCGCTACCAGAAACGAATGAATGAAGCAGGGCGCTCGTCTGGCGTCTCTGATTTGATTCTATTGCACCAGACGAAAACTTATCCGTACGCCGTCATCGAAATGAAAGCAAAGTTTCACGGTGTGCCATCGGATAACGAAAAACTGTTTCTAAATTACCATGCAGATCGAGGCGCGTTTGCCTGCATTTGTTGGGGATTCGATCAATTTAAAATTGCTGTAAATTATTACTTGCAAAGCTAATACTAATAGATTAATGTTGGTTATCTTAATTAATAAGGAGAAGGAAATGACTGTAATAGCTGATAAGAACGGGAATCTATTCAATGCGGAAATGGTATTGACTTACGAGCATGATATTAGTGAGGTTAAGGTTTTAGGTAGGGTCTTACTTGAACAAAGAAACGAGCTATATTATTGCCTATCATCATTACTAGATGATTTGCGTGACAAGCATCATATATCACTAAGTAATACAGTTGGTGCAAGCACAAGGGCTAGACTAGAAAATTCAATTAAAACACTAGCCAAAGCAAGGGGCGAATCATGATCCCACAATCAAAAATCATCAACCACGCAGACCTAACAATCGAAAAGGCGCGCGCTGGTTGTTTCGTGGTAGGAATGTCAAACGATGACTATCACGCATACGAAGGGTTAAGTTCAACGGGCGTTAAAAACATTCTACGCTCACCAGCGCATTATGCCTCAGACAGTTTCGAGCGCACTAGAGCAATGGAAATAGGAAGCGCAATCCATGCCGCGGTGCTTGAGCCTGCATACTTCAAAGAGCAATACGTGCTTGCAGAAGATATTCCAGATCGTCGCCAGAAGGACTATAAGCAACTGGTAGCGCAAAAAAGCACCAAGGATACGGACGGTAATTCTACGGGCGACGGATCACAGTTTGTCTTTATCAAGTCAGAAGTTGACAACTTGCGCGGCATGTACCGAAGCGTAAAGCGCAATAAGACAGCAATGGCAATCTACATGCAAGACGGCTTTAGCGAGTTGTGTGCTTTCATTGAATGCCCAGTTACAGGCGTTTTGATGAAGTGCAAGTTTGACCGAATTACCGGAATGACTGATATCAGCCTAGACGCTAAAAAGTGCCAAGACGCACGCAAAGAAGCCTTTACGCGAGCTATCGGAAGCTATGGCTACTACATTTCGGCAGCGTATTACTCGCACATTTACAAACTACTGACAGGTTGCGATCTTTCTTTTAAGTACAACGCAATCGAAGAAAAGGCGCCGTGGGGCAGCAAGGTTTATACTGCCGATGCCGGTTCGATCTTGATGGGCGAAATGAAGTTTAACGAGGCGCTTTTGATTTATAAAGAGTGCTCAGAGAAAAATGAATGGCCGAATTACCTAGATGAAGACGCTGAAATTAGTGTTCCGAATTGGGTAGTTTACGAGCTAGATAACAACGAATCAGAGGAGATTTTTTGATGGATATTTCAGCAACATTACAAGCGAAATCTGATCAATTAAATGCGTTAGATTTGGGCGGAGAAACCATTGTCACGGTTACCGCGGTGAATGTCACAAACACTGACCAACCAGTAACCGTAAGCTTTAAGGGCGACAACGGGAAGCCGTGGAAGCCGTCACTTGGTATGCGCCGTGTGCTTGCTGAGTGCTGGGGTAAAGACTCTAGTAAATGGGTAGGTCGGTCAGCGTGTATTTATTGTGATCCATCAGTTAAGTGGGCCGGTAAAGAGGCTGGCGGTATACGTATCAAAGCACTGTCACACATAGACAAGAAAGGTCATAAGACAATCTTGCGGGAATCACGACAAAAGACAGTGCCTTACTTTGTCGAATACCTAGAGCCACCAGCAGCGAAAATGTTCCCAGAAGACGATTTTATGTCAGCATTACCACAAATGAAAGTTGCCATGGAAAACGGATGGACTATTGAGCAAATAATTGCCAAGTGCGAAAGCGAAACAGGCAAGCTAACAGAGTCACAAATAGCAAAACTAAAATAGAGGTAAGCAAAATGAATAAGTTATTATTGTTATCGTTATCGTTAACCATTGTAAGCTTAACAGGTTGTGAATCAATGGGTGGAAAATCGAAAGGGGTAACAACCGTTCAAGATTTGGTTGAAATTAATACCAAGATGGCCGAAGAGTATTGTGGTGTTTATAAAGGAAAAGTAAACATATCGTTTACCGAGGATGAAACGAAAAGCAGTACGTCGATAGATTGCACGGAAAAAAAAGCCCCTTTATAGGGGCTTTGTTTATTTCGCAGTGAGTATTATTTAATTTTTCTCAGACCATCTTACAGTTTTAGTCTTTTCATTATATGAGTAATTATGAGAGCCAGAATATAATGAAAATTCTTTTGCCGTGTCGGCGCTAATCTCTTTCAGTCCATCAGGAAATATTTTTAACATCTGACTATCCGATTCAACTGAAACTAAATACCCACCGTTTAAGCTTGATATGTAATATTTCATAATCAATACCACGCTGTTAAATACAGCTCCCAATTTGCGTTAGTAAGAACTACGCCATTGCCATCAGCTTTATTACCGGATAGAAATGCTTGCGTAGTGTTCGGATAACGAATAGATATATCAGTGTCATCATAATAAATAGTCGATATTCTAGTAGTTCCGGCATCCGATGACTGTAAGTTAGCCTTCTGCCTATCGCCAATAGAAAAGCCATTCTCTGCCGTCGTGCACACAATAAATGCATCTACGTGAAAAGGAACAATCGCACTTCCATTAGCATCTAATAACCCATGCGCCACAGTGACCAAACCACCTTGCGATATCAACTGAGCCGTACTTGTAAAGGTTTTTGGTATGCTTGACGGTAACACCGAGTTAACCTGAGATAGCGTGCCTGTTATTCCGCTATCAACACCAGTAGCAGGATCAAAATCAAGAGGATCACTAAACGTACCCGTAGCGCCATTAGTTGCAAAAACCTGACCAGTGGCAGGCCATATAAAATACTCAATAGAGCTAATTGATCGGTTTTTATAGATATAACTAACAATAGCAGGGTTGCCGACAGCGTATTGACTTACAGTAAAATCAAAAACAGCGTCTTGACGCTTAAACCAAGAATCATTAGAAACGGTAGGCGTGCTAGCTGTTACGTCTGCAATAAGTTCTACAGCCTGCCAAAAATCACCGTCGCGACTAACAATTTGACCAAGCAATACCGATCCCGTCAAATCTGCCCAATACCCTAAATAATTAGGATCTCCAATAACGGCGTTAATTCCTGCCTTTGCCTTTACGATATCTGTTAAAGTTGCCATTTATTATGCTCCCGCAATAATGCCAAGTTGGTTATTTACTCTACTTGAAACGTTTATTTCTGCCGCTGTTGCTGTACCGCCATACACTTTACCAAGCAGTAAATCGTAAGCGTCAACATCATCGAAATCTGATCCGAATGTTATTTTATCACCAAGTACGTCATTTATGAAAACGTAACTGTAGTTGTATACCGAGCTTGAGAATATAGCGACATTTCCGCTTGCTATGTCGGCCGCAACGTTGGCGCCGGAAGTGTAATCCATCAGCACAAGATACCAAGTCAAATCGCTAGGATCTTGCCATAACTGATTTGTTACATAAGCGGTTGCCGTTACCCATTCACCAGTATTGTCAAAAGCGCCGATTCTTGCAAAAGCTTCGTCTGCGCTAGTGTTAAAATCAGTTATTGCTTGAGTTCCGTTAGCGCTAAAAGCGTTTAAAACCGTTTGTGAGTCGGTGTTAAAATCGTCTAAAGTTGTTTGAAATTCAACTGAAAACTGAGCTTGAAGCGCAGCAAATGATACTTGAAATTGATCATATAGGTTAGTCAAGCTTGCCATTGATCGGATATTGTTGCCGAATCGGTTTACATACCAATCAGCCGTTCCATTTACAATCTTATCTAAATCGCTGGCATTTCTAGCGCCAACATAAAGATTCTTTGTTCCAAGCGGATTCGCTGTTAAGTCTGTTGGATCATTAATAGCCATTAGTCAGCCTCGTATATATTATCTGAGTATTGTACCAGCTCTATACTGATACGACCATTTTCATTGCCGCCGCGAGAAACTACACTGTAATCTGTATCATCTATGTCATCCACTGAGCCGATGATGTATTTAGATCCTGCTTGTACTAGGTAATTATCAGCAATAAGCACATCACCAGCAAGAGTGGCTGTAAACGCTTTAGAGTTACCAACTACCGCGGCAACCTCTACCGGTGTCATTGCCTGCCCGTCTTGATCGGTAATCATCGCATAATACGTGACTCCGTCTTCTAATACGATTTCTTCGCTTGTGTAGAGGGTAGAGCCATCCTGTCCGACAATTTCACCGTCCATTGTCTCGCCGTCGTAAATATCGCACCATGCAACACGGTCACCAATGTCAACGTTACCCGCATCAATAAGCGCCACATCCTCAACGCCTCTCCTTAAATAAACTATTTTACGCGCCTCTAGGTTTGCTCTGTTCAGCGCCTGAGCGTAGTTTGAACATCCAGCAAGCTCAAGCTCGTAAGGTCGTGCACCATCTTCGCCGACAATAAAAGATTGGGTTCCTGAGTCGATGCGAATTAGCACCTCATCAAAGCTCTCTATATCTCGATTATAGTAGCGTAGCGAAACAGAATCATAATCATTTGGTAGTCGAACGCTTTGCGTGTATTTCTGATTGTCGCCGCTCGCTAAGTTCCTGCGATTAAAAACGTAGGTTCTCGGCTTAGCCTCTTCGCGGTTGAAACGCCACATTTGACCATCACGGTACACATTCACTCTCGCCACGTTGCAAACAGTTTGTACAGCCTGTGCAAGAGAGATATTTTTGTCATCAAAGGTAAACGAAAACTCTTTTAGATCGTCGGTCAGACTGTCAGAGATTTCATAGAGCCCAACCAAATCGATCTCTGACTCTGGACGATTCCCCTTGTTAACGATCAAATCTTTTACCGCATCAGCGAAATTTGTGGTAGCGACACCGTTAAGCTTTCTAGTAACGTCAACGTTTATTTTACGGCTTGAGGTGGATTCCGTCTTTGATGACGTTGTTATAACATCAATTACAGTTACGTCGCCAAAGTTAGCACCTGAGTAATCATTGACAGTGAAAACCTCTTCTAGCGCAATTGTCTGTATAGCCGCTCCCGTGTAAGTGCCTGTTGTTCTGTTAGCGTAAACCTTCACTCTTGAGCCACCAATACCTACAACTTTAACCGTAGATCCAAGTTTTTTACTTGATTGTCCTGTCAGCGTAACAGTACTAGAAATAGGTGCGCCAACATCAGCGCCGAAGCTGTCTATTCTTTGAACGTAAACTATCGCGCTTACAGAAATAGTACCGCCGTCATTACTTTGTAAGCCGCTATTGGCAACCACGTTAAACCATACCTGCTCCGCTTCGTTTGGCATAACGTATGGCCCAATGGTATTGACGGCACCTGTTCCTGTTATTTTCTCTATGGTTGTAGCGGTCGATACGCCTGTTCCGCCTGATTCGTCATACTGCAATATGATGTAAGTATCACCACCACCCACGGCGTAACCATCAGCGCCAAAATTACCAAAAGCAGAGGTTTTTATCTCGCTTCCATAACCTATATCTAAATCATCGCCTACAGTGGTAGTTCCAAGAGCCAATATGTAGTCCCTCACCGACGAAATAAGGCCGGAAGTTCCTGCGCTTTCTGCTACGGTAGCTTCTACAAAGTTTATTGTCATAACGCCAGCAAGTACAGATGTAGAGGAAACGGTTTTGACGCCGTTATTCGAAGCTGTCCCTTCAATAGATACCGACTCACCAACGTCAAAAATAACATTATTCCAGTCTAGTGTTGGGTTTAGTGCATATTTGAAATCCAACGTAACAGAATTTGACCCCGTAAAGTTCATGTAAGTTAGACCGCTAAACCCTACGGATATTCCTACATTCTCATGCTTTGCATTACCAGACCAAACCAAGCTTGCATCATCAGGGGCAAGCATTTCCTCATCGCTAATACCATCAAGAAACCCTACACGCTTTAGGTCGGAAGGATAGGTGTTTGGCGGGTATACTGTGGCGGTTGAATTCGCGATCTCTGATATGTTTGTATCGGAGTCACGTATAGCATTTATTTGATATTCACCCTCACCGATTAAAAAAACCTCTCTTACCTGTTTAGTGTTTGTGTTCCATTCTGGTATTGGGTTACCTATTAGATCAGGATACGACCGAACGCGACCATATATATTAGGTATTGCCTCATATTTACGAACTTTGTTGCTTTGACCTGACACTAAGTTATTAGGGCTTGAAGATGTTTCCCCGACGACGTTTGGCGTTTCTGGCTTAGGAACTAAAGAAACAAGCACCAACGCAGCGACGATAGCTATAACGGCATACACCACTACTTCAACGCCTGACGGACGGTAGGATAACGTCAAGATGTCGCCTTCTTTCAAGACGCGCTTATAATCTCCCTTAGATAGCAGCTCACCGCCATTTAGATAAACATCAACCTCCATATCTCGCTGGTCGTCATAATCCGTAAGATATTCAATGACGGCGCGATTAGGTGCGGCGTGCATTAGTTCTTTTTCACCGATTGGATGGCGTTTAACAATAAACATATATTTTTACATCCTTAAATAAGCGTTGTACTTTTCTAAGTGGCTGCATGGTTACTTGCCCGAAGCCTTTCCAACCGTGGGCGTGTAAGACTTTACCACCAAACGCTAAGCCGCAATGCGCTGGAACACCATCAAGAAAGCACATGAAAACGATTCCTTGGCCTTCTTTCCAGCGTCCAGAATCGATTTCTTCTAAGTATCCACTTTGTATGTCGCCGCCAAGGTAAACCGGTATCGTGATACCTAGCACCTCGCGATAATACGCAACCACCAAACCCCAGCAATCAAACTCGTTCATTCCGTCAGCACGATTTACCCAAGGCTTACCGATGACGGCATTAATAAATTCGTCGTGTGTCATAGATCCGCCAAAGCAGGGAAACGCCCTACGGTTGCAATGGATGATACAGGCTGTGCTAATGGGTTTTCATCAGAGGCTACAATGGTAATTGCGCCTGAGTCCATGGTAATGCTTTTCACATACAAATAATAAACTGATACCGGCGCGCTAGTGTCAGTCGAAATGTATTCACGCCAGACAAAATATGCAGGGTTGAACGATAAGAACCCGCGCAGTTTTTTAAGCTGTGCTTTCATTTCTGACCCGACGCGCTGCAATGTCACGTTAATAGTGACGCTTGGCTCCGAACCTTGCGACGGACTAGGCGCACTGAATCCTATCGCCTTAAACTCTACGGACTCACCAGCGTTTCTATCGGCTCCTGATTCTATGGTGAACGTTTTATCGGCATAGTCACGAACGAAGCGGAAAACGCCTGTGGTTTCGTTATAGATCTCGATTGTAGGCCACACGATTGGCTCTACTGGCTTTTCGTTGCGGTACTTGGCTATTAAGCTGTCTAAGTCGGCTGCCATAATTCTACACCTCCGGCCAGTTTTGGTTAATCATAATATCAAGCTGGCTTAGTTGATCTAAATCGCCTCCGTAAACTTCGAAGAACGAAACAATAAAGTCCGCGTCTGGTTTATCGTAAACCTTGCAAATCACCTGACAGCCTTGATAACTCGTAACGAATCCATTCTGCGCCATTGTTGGGACACCTGCCGAAACAAAGCGTACTTCTTGAGTGGTTATGCCGTACTCGTCGCCAAAATCCATATTGAAATACAGGCCGCTATTGAATATCTTGTTAGCTCTTGCCCATGCGTCAAAATACATAGCCTGATTGACGTTAAATTTTAGGTCAAAGCTAATGAACGTCGGCTGGTCTGTCGTGAATGCTTGCGTGTACGAAGCACCAGCAGCGGGGCTAGACTCATTAAAGCCTGCCGCTTGTGCTGTGCTTTTCGTGCTTTGTATCGCGCCTCGAAGTGTAGACGGGAAATCTATGTCGGCCATATTTACGCCCTTGAGAGTGTTTTCGTCATTGTATCAAATAAAAGATGAGAAAAGTATTGCAATGGGTTTGTATATAGATTAATGTTAGTTTACTTAAACGAAGGAGAGAAGAAATGAAGATTGAAAATGCAAAAGTAACTATCACAGTAGAAGATCCAAATGAATTACTTGAAGCTATGTCGCCAGAGGAAACGCTTGATTTTTTACAGTCCCTATCATGTCAAGACGAAGTTGTTGAATACGTCTTACAGCAAGTGTTTGAAGGATCAACTGAAAACGGGTCTCATGGGTCTATTTCATGCACTTGGAATGGATCAGCTCCACTGCAAAAATTCAGAGATAAAGTTTTGAATTTAGGTTTTTACGATATGGCCAATAAAAGAATTGAAGAACTTGAAAGATATATGGCCACATCGGATAAGCGAAACCTAGAGCTGGAAGATAAGCTAAGAATGTCGCTAGGTCACTCAGATGCGTTCGCTGGCTGTTAACTAATTAAAAAAAGCCCCATAAGGGGCTTTTTTTACGTCTTATTATTGGCCGTGGTCGTGTTCGTCATGGCTTTGTGTATCTTGCCTCGGCTGTTAATGTTAGCTACCACGATGTTAATCACTTCTTTACCGTCAACATTGCTAGTAGTGCTGGTTGCCTCCGTACCGCTCGCATTGTTATTGATGATAACCGTAGTCCCGCCACTTCCTCCACTGGTCAAATCCTTGTTGCTCGTAACCGTCCCACCTTGGCTACCGGTCATCAGAATATTTTTACCGCCAACCGTTAGCATTTCCGGCGCGCCATTCTCGGTAACTTGGTAGGCACTGTTTGGTGATACCGCACCGCCGTTTAAGCGTCCGCCTGCCAACGATAAAGCGTTAGAGGTAGAGTAAGCCGTAACAAGTCCAGCCGTACCAGCAGCAGCCGCACCGCCAGCAGTCGCAACAGAAGCCGCCGCAGCAGCAGGAGCATAAGCCGCCGCAAGAGTGGTAGCAGAAGCAACACCAGCAACCGTCGCCGCTATAGTCGCTGCAACAGAAGAGGCTGCCATTGTCGCATCAGCACCAGATTTTAACGCTGCGTTAATGCCGTACTGAACGCCAACGCTAATCAATTGCCCTAGTACTTGCTGGGCTATCGTGCCAGCGATGTTTTTAAACGTCTCGTTTAACGTGTCACCATTAGCAATAGCAGAAGCAAACGCGCTACCTATCGTGTCGCCAAAGGTTAGAGCTGAACCGACAAGGGTGTCATTTATTGTCGTGCCCAAATCCATCATTCGGTTATCAAGTTCTTGTACTTGATCGGCCATTTCCTTTGTAATGTTTAGACCGTTCTGTAAGGCAATATTACTTTCGTCATCCGTGCCAAAGGTTGCTTTATTTACTTCTCCTTGTTCTTGCTGATTTATATCGCCTATTGCTTGGCTTTTCTGTAAAGCGTTTAACTCAGTGCTAGCATTGATTAAATCACGCTGCGCCTGAGCCTTTTGATTTATTTGATCAATATCAGATAGGTTTGCAGACCTAGCATCGTCAGCAAGCTTCTGAGCGTTCTTATTGGCCGTCTCTTGCTCTCGCTGTATCTTGGTTGATTCTTTTTGCGCCTGAGTCAGATTGTAGTATTCAACAGCTAAATCAGCCACCTTGCCTTTAAGCTCTTCTGAAACCTGAGATCCAAGACTGAGCGCAACCGATTGACGGATCGCAGCCTCTTCGCCGTCTTCCATCGCGGTTTTTGTGATTAGTATTTTTTGCTGTAGGTCTATTGCAGCGGCGGCCGCACCTGCCATAGCCTCTTTATTCTTCTCTATTGCCTTCTCTGACTTATCTCCAACACTCTCTATTCCAGATAAAGCGGAATTTAAAGACTCTTGTGATTGAACAAGGTTTTTTGCACGCTCGCCAAGCTCAAACATTTTTACGTTTAGCTTATCCAGCTTGACGTTTGAGTTTTCCGAACTAGAAGCCAGCTCAGATATAACCTTTGACGCCTCTATAACGCCTTTGGGGGTGTTGACATTAGACAGGGCAACAGATAGTCCAGCGGCCTGATCTCGCGTTAAGCTAAACTCATCCATTAGGTTACTAACAGCGTCTCTTATTTCATTGTATGGGCGAACAGCAGAGCTAGTAAACGCAGACTTGAATAATTGTCCGGTCGTTAATGGTGTTGTCTCTTTTACGATATTAGCAATATCGGAACCAAACGTATCAAGCTCGTTTCTTGCCGCGCTAGTGCTGAAATTTGCAAAGTCATCAACAAGTGTAGATGCATCGTTAGATACGATTTTAAGTATGGAGTCTGATCGACTAAGTTCACTGTTAAGTTTAGAAACTGCTATTTCTGGTCGTTCAGCAGCAAGCTTTGCAAATCCATCTGAGAACTGAGTTATGCCATCATCAGTGACTTTTACTGTTTGCTGTAGAAGCTCAAGCTCGTTCTTATAGTCCTTCGTTGCTTCACCAGCTCCTAAAGCCTTGGACGCTACACCAGCCAAAGCAGCACCGATTGCCAAAGCGGCACCAGCAAGCGCACCAGTAGCACCGAACGCACCAAGGATTTGTGAACCCTGCTGACCAAGGATAACAAGCGAGTTAGTGCCCATTTGAGCCTGTACCGCGATATCCTGTAACTGGAAACCAAGGTTTTGCGCTTGGCCTTTCATGCGTCGCATTGCTTCACCTGACCGCTTAACACCAACAGCCGTTTTTGTTAGCTGAGCGTCAAACTTGGTAGAGGCCGCACCGGTAGCAATAAAGCCCTTTTCTACGGTATTTAAAGAAGCGTCTATCTGTTTGTTTGCGTCCAATAAAGGCTTAGTCTTAGCATCAACCGTGTAGGATATTGTGCCTAAATTTTCGTTCGCCACTACTTAACCCCTTTTTCAGCTTTGCGCTTGTCGATGTAGTCAAACAATCTAGTAGCGTCTTCATGTGTGATTGGATCTTCTTCTTTGCCGTCTGCCGTTTTAGCTTTGCAGGCTTTTTGCAATTCTATCATGGTTTTATTCCACCAGTTAACGCCACCTAGGTGCGCATCACCAATCGCTACAAATTCAGCAGGATCAAATTCTCTAGATGGCTTTGACGATTTAGCCTTTGCCATGTCTCGCTTACTTGGGCGGCCTATGGTGGCGTCACGAATAATCTTTGACCCAAGTATATGGATATTCTCAAAGTCTACTTGTCCAGCCTCGTATTGAAGTCCATGGCCTTCTTCAATGAAGAACCGACCAAGCAACCATTCCAAATCTTCGTCCGTATGATCGTCATCGGCAAGAGTGATAAGAGTTTGGTAAGACGCAACAAATCCGTCCCAACCAGAAACCTGTGATTCATTAACTAAGTTGTTTATTTCTCTAGGCGAACCAAGCTCTGCAACCCTACAAAAAAGGGGACGAAATACGAAATCACGTCCCCCTGCATGAATTGCCAGCTCGCCAATGTGCTCATTGACGTGCTTACGCATAACTTACACCTTAATCAAGCGAGCCGTTAAACCTGTTCCGCCCGATATAGTCACGGTTCCATCTAGATATTTTTGAATAACACTAAGTTTAAGCATCTTTTCAGTGCCGTCAGCAATAGCGCCAAAAATATCAGATCCGCCAGTTAAGCTAATAATACCCAAACCTTGAACATCGGTAGTGGTTGCCGTGTCGCCAGTTAAAACAGGTGACAATGAGCCGCCCGTGTCATTAGACAGAATTAAATACATGCTGCCTGTAAAGGTTAGCGTGTCATCTGCGCCAAGTGTATCGATAGATACTACCGTTGCCGCTGTGCTTGATACTGCATTAGTCGTTAAAGTAGCCATTCATTACCCCTTAAATATCAACAATCGTTACGTTGCCCGTCGCCTTAGCATCAGTATTCCATTCAACAACGCCATCATATTGAGCCGTCATTTTGTAGTTACTGAAAAAGCAAGGGAATGTGTAAGTACGAAGCGTGCCATCTGCAACAGGGCGCGTAAACTTAGCCCAACCGCGCGGCGTATTGTTCGCAGGGTTAATAATAAACGATTCCATTTCTTTCTGATTTGCTGACTCTTCTACGCGAGACACGCCGGAAAGCGTAACAGGAAACGATTTAAACGTAGCTAGGTACTCGCGGAATTGACCTTCCGAAGTATCGGCCGTAGCGTCTACATCTTCCCATTCAACACCGAACTCTTTATTACGAACAGCAGCCACACGAACAAAATCCGTCGGAATAACTGTCTTTGATTGGTCGTAAGAGATCTCAAATGCGACCTCATTACCTGTGTAGCCACCATCAATAGCCATAAGTATTACCCTCTATTTTGGAAAACCTGTAAATTTATTTCGAAATAAATCCTATCATCAGACATCGGAAATGCCGGCGATACATCAGATAATACCACTATATTAAAAATTGAACCACTTACACGGTTAGCATTCACGAAATTGATAATGCTTTGTGCGTCGTTATAGATTGCCACCATGTTAGATGAGCGCCCACCAAGAGCAACACGGAATACCGGAAATCCTTGGATGTCTTCTACTTTTGGTCCACCGTCTGGACGAATAAGCATAAACTTTGGCGCTTGTTGAAATAGTTCGTCCCCATCGCTCGCGTGCAATAGCCGCTTAACATAACTATCAACGATACCGCTTGAAACAATATGGTCGTACAGCTCATCTAAAATCATTTTACTTTATATCCGTCTATGATTATCTGTCTAAGCTCAGGAATGTTATCTTCAAAGCCTTTCTTCAAGAATAGGTTCATTGCTCCTACCTTCTTAAAATTCTTTGGCCCATAGTTATGAACATTTATGGCGTAGTTTGCTGTGTATTCTATCCCTGTAGACCAGCCATCAATAGTTTCTGTAATAGGTATTCTATGCTGAGATCCTAGAAGGTTTCCTGTATCTACTGGCGTCAATATAGAGGCATAAGCCCCCGCTTGAATTATTGCAGAGGTCAATGATTTTTTTGTAACCCTGTCATGTACGCCAACTAAGAATGAGTTCGCTTTGTCTGATACTTCTTGAATCTTTCGCTTGTCTATCTTAACTCCCATAACCTACCCCGTATAAACAACCGTTTCTGTTCCCCAGTCGAAATAATCATTGCCAGCATTAGAAACCTTTTTAACGGTCTCGCCACCGGCAACAACAGGATCTAATTCTAGGCTAGTATCACCAAGCGCAACAAAGTCGCCACGCTTAATAACAATGTCAGACTCAACAGGATAGAACGTACTCATCGGCACAAACTCGGTGCCGCTTTCGTCACGCTGCATATCGCCGCCTTGTTCGTACTCGCAAGCTATAACGCCTTTAACGGTGTACGTCTTTTGCCCGTAATTATCCACTGTGTAACCATACACGGTCATTTTGTAAACGGCCATACCATCAAACGGACTAGGCATTATTTACCACGATAACGTCAAAGAACGCGCTGTATTGATTGCCTAGCTGACTAATCAAACATTGACCGCCTGCCATTAGTTGTAGCGTTTGCCCATAACCATTCCCGTCTATGCCGGTAGCGCCAGAATAAGAACGACTTGCGCCCGCCTTGGTAGACTCGCTTGTAACGTCTCCACGGCTTGAGGCTGTCAACTGGTAAGCAACGAAATAAAGCTTAGCTGATTTAACTTGATCGTCGGTTAAGCCTAAACCATCAAGGCAAGCGTCCGCACCATTAGCCGTATCGATTAGACCTTGAATAGCAAAGTCAGGCGTAGATCCAGTGCCTACGAACGCTTTGACTTCTTCAACCGTGATTGTCGCTGCCATTTCTTAAAGCCCTTTATGACTAAGTATATTGTATGCACGCCCAATAGTAGCGCTATAAACGTTATCAATAAATCCATCTATAGCACCACCTATGCGTCCCATTCGTGCCGCCGTGTTAGCGAATATGCTAAGTATTTCTAATGCTGTCAGCGTTTGCATGACCGTGTAGAAGTTATCGTACAGCGGCGAGTAAACGTACCATGCAAACAAATATCGATCCGCCCATGTTGCCGCAACCGTAGCGGTCAAGCAATACAATGCACCAGCGGCACAAGTAAGCGTTAACAGCTTATGTCCGGTAGTAGCAGAGTCAGCAGGAGAGACAAGAATAAAAACACAGAACCAGAACGCCACAGCGAGCCCTAGAAAGACAAACGCATTGCTGCCTATACTCTCGCCAACAAGAATCAAAGAAACGTGTACGACGTTCGACAGCAAGACAAAGAATGCTAACTGAGCCCACGGCTTCATCATTTTGATGGCTTCTTGATCTTCTTAGGTAGCTTAACGAAACCGAGTCCGCCAGCGTTTGGTTTTGGTTGTTGGTCTGCCATGATTAAAATCCTCGTGTTTGTTTGACTCAATTATAGGGCGCTTAGATCAAAGTATCAAACGCTTAGTCTGCTTAAATTTGCTTAGAAAATGTTAAGCACCTTTTTTCTTATGAAAATCATCAAGTTAAGCTCAAAATTCTTGATTTGCTTAACTGCTTAACCATAACGCCTCTCTGACCATCCATGAATAGTACAAAAAGTATACTGGTAAAAAATGGAATAGGGGGTAGGTTAAGCAAACGTAATATATTATATATATTAGTATAATATAATATATATAACTATATGATATATATACTATTATTCTTCTATTTCCCCCTGTTTATTTTGTTGAAGATTTTCTAAGCAAACCTAAGCAAGTGGGTGTTTTTCTCAGCAAACAGCGTTTTTGCTTAACATTTAAGGTACTATTTAGGCTCAAAACAACGATTGAGGGTTAGGTTATGAACTTCATTTCAAAGATATTTTCGAGTGCTGGCGGCGGGATAATTGATTCCATTGGCAATGTTGTCGATAAGTTTATCGAGACTCCAGACGAGAAAGCGGCGCTAAAAATAGAGATAGAGAAAATTGTTACCGAGCGGATGAAGTCGGCCGATGAAAGCGCCAACAAAGAAATGGCAGCAAAGAGTGCCATAGTGGTTGCCGAAATGAACCAAGGTGACAGCTACACCAAGCGTGCGCGCCCTACAGTGGTCTACATGGGCTTGGTGTTTATCGGCATCAACTATGTAGTGTTTCCTTTAATCGGCCGCATAGCTAATGGCTTTGGCGCTGAGTTCGATACATCACCACTTGCTGACTTGCCTAGTGACTTCTGGTATGCATGGGGCGGTATATGTGCCACTTGGTCTATTGGCCGCACGATGGAAAAGCGCGGTGGTGGCAACAAAGTGACAAGCGCAATCACAGGAAGTAAAAATATTTTTGAATAGTGCTTGCAATTATTTCCATATAGATTAATATTGATTTGTGTCTTAGGGCGATGCGATGCAGACAACCAGTGGCGACCTCCTTTCACCATAATGATTGTCGGCAATATAAGTAAATCGTCCAGCGCAGGGTTTTTAGTAATTTTGTCCCTCATATCTTGGTTTCCTTCTCCAAGTGCGCGCATAAAAGAAGGGTGTTTTTAATTGATAGTGGAGGAATAAACCCCGTCGAAGCTATCAATTCAAAGCATAGAATTCTCGACAAGGAATCGCATCCACTGCGTAGTGTGGTACGGTAGGGCTGACCGAGGAAACAGCTTAATAGAGTGACTTCGCTAAAAATGGGCGTCCGTTTCATATGCGGCTACAGTATGCAAGCTCCTACTCTTGTAAAACGGTAGGGTGTTTTGATTTGACTGTTTTAGGGATTGGAGATAAGCACCAATAACATAGCACCGCGAAGCTAAAAGCGGTTCGTATCCCGACAATAAGCAGTCAATTCAAAGCATATCGAAATAACCTTGCTAATAAGTGTGATATTTATTCTGCTGATCTTGGCTATAATGTGCTTTACATCTTCATAATAGGAGGTGATATATCTTCGCTCCATGTGGCGCGGTGAAAGTAAAGCCTGTAACGCTGTGAAGCGACAAGGTTTAATATGTATGTCGGTAGTTCAATGGTAGAACAGCGGTTTCCAAAACCGTTAACGAAGGTTCGATTCCTTCTCGGCGTGCCAATTTAGTTTTTATTCGCATGGTGTTATGTGCGTAGGGTTGCAAACTTACGTAAGTTATCGAAAGGCTTAGCTAACTTATTAGATGCATCATGGCGAATAAGAATTAGGTGTTAACCTAAAGGAAAGGATGTAGGTACTACGACCTCCCTTTCGACGCTTTAATTAGCACAGTAGACAGCAATAAAAATTACCAAGGAGTTCATTATGACTTTAGAAGAGAGGGCTTTAATATTTGCCACAAAGGCGCATAAAGGGCAAGTTAGAAAATATACTGGTGAGCCTTATGTTAACCACCCTATAGCAGTTGCTAACCTTATTCGTGGGAGAGCTGGTGTTAGTGAGTACATGATAGCGGCAGCGCTATTGCATGATACTGTAGAAGATACCGATACAACCATTGAAGATATTAAAAGAGAATTTGGAGATATAGTTGCTATTTTTGTGGATGGCTTAACAGATCTTTCAAAGCCAGAGGACGGAAACAGAGCGACTAGAAAAGAGATTGATCGCCAGCATCTTGCAAAGGGGTTGCCACCAGTTCATACCATTAAGCTTGCAGACTTAATAGATAACAGCAAAAGTATAGAAGAGTTCGATAAAGATTTTTCGAAAGTTTATATGGCAGAGAAGAAAAAGCTTCTTGAGGTTTTGAATTGCGGGGACAAAGACCTTTGCATGCAGGCAAAATGTATAGTTGATAGTTACTATTCTGTTTCATAGGTTCGGATGCCATAAGCCCAATAATCAAGCAGGAAAATAATTCTGCTTTTTTATTGACTGTAATAGATTAATGTTTTAGATTAGATGAAACAACAAGGAGAAACGAAATGAAAAATATTGTGACAAATAACGATCATAAAGAAATGTGGATTAACGCGATTTTACGAAGAAATGATAATAAGCTAGATGCGCCGCTAACGCTGCCAAACGGCCTACTTAGCAAAGACGGCATTACATTTAACTTTAAAGGCGGCTCATTCACTATTGACGAGGCAAAACACTACATGGAACACGGATCATTAGGCACACAAATAAAACACGACAGCGAGCGCCTAACGAAGCGTGAGACAGTGGCTT
>Ga0070748_1000099_pt1 | contig 44161 bp, 35 predicted proteins | sample VirMetDEL_Nov_12_FD_77015 | JGI IMG/M metagenome (GOLD analysis project Ga0070748, IMG submission 77015) | Aqueous microbial communities from the Delaware River and Bay under freshwater to marine salinity gradient to study organic matter... | ecosystem: Environmental > Aquatic > Marine > Coastal... | reverse complement strand
TGAAGGCTTCAAGGTACATGCTCTGATGCTCTCTTTAAGAAAAAGAGAGCATAAGATCATAATCGACACCGTCCGTCAAATTGGGGGCGAAACGGTTAAAATATATTCACGATCTCGCCCTGGCTTAACTAGCAAGCAATTTAAGACACTTTCTGCGTTAAAACACATCATTGATGTTTCAGACGATGTTAGCAGAGGATTTTTTAATGTAGTTAGCAGCGAGGGAGAGCAACGAAGACATAACCATTTTTTACATGGCGTAAATTTTTAAGGGTTAAAGTCTGCTTTTGACACAAAACAGAGTGTCAGGTTTGGTTTAGCTCTAAAATGAAAGTGTCAGATAGAGTTGTGATCAGCCCCTTTGATACTGGACATAAAGCTAACGACTTTCCATACCTGTGGTTATCCATAAATTGCTAATTTAAGAAAGCCTCTGGCAAACATTTGTCCCAAAACGTGCTGTTTATTTCTTTAAAACTTACTGACTACGCCAATGCTAGAAAGGTGAGCCATGGTGATTAGCGAGACGACCGTCCGCCCCATGGACGGGGCGGTCGAGCATCCACGGATGGACTGGCTGCGAGTCGACGAGCGAATGCCATGGTAAGCCTGTGCAAGTGGATATTCGTAAACGCTAAACTTCTAACAACTGAAATTACTGATCCCAAACACTACTTTCCAACACATTTCTGTCCAAAAGTGAGTTGTGTGGTGTCGAGTGGAGGTTGTACGATTAAGTCACACGATATAATCAAAACTGTCAGTTCGTGTATGAGTTACTACAAAAAAGGGGAGTCAGTTAACCTGACTCCCCTTTTAGCTGAGCTATTGTTGCCGTTAGCTTTTAGAACAGTAAATGCGCCACACCTGCGATAACTGGCAGAGTCACTAAGGTACGTAGAATAAACACCACGAAGAGCTCAACAAAATTGACGGGGATTTTACTGCCGATAAGTAATGCACCCACTTCACTCATGTAGATCAATTGAGTCACAGATAGTGCTGCAATTACAAAGCGGGTCATATCCGATTCAATCGAACTGGCCAGAATCGACGGAATAAACATATCCGCAAAACCCACCACAATTGTTTTAGAGGCTTCAGTCGCTTCAGGAATATGCAGTAATTCGAGTAATGGAATAAACGGCATACCCAGATAGTTAAAGATCGGCGTGTGCTCGGCAATAATCAGCGCCAAAGTACCAATGGCCATGACGACAGGGAGTATGCCAAACACCATATCGACAACGTTTTTAACGCCTTCATTCAATACGCCTTTGATACCACCAGCACTGGCAGCTTTTTCTAAGGCTTTATCAAAACCCCAAGAGAAAGCATTGCGATCCGCGGGGATCAGCTCATCATCTGGCATGCGTGGGGTATCGTCGATGTAGTTGTCTTTCTTCCACGACAGTGGTGGCAACTTAGGCACAATCACAGCAGCGGCAAAACCGGCGAGACACACAGTCAAATAGAAGGGCACAAACATGTGCTCTAATTTAACCTGTGAGATCACCACTAGGCTGAAGGTAATCGATACCGCCGAGAAGGTTGTGCCGATAACGGCCGCTTCTCTTTGGGTATAAAAACGGGCTTCGTATTGTTTGCTGGTCAGCAAAATCCCCACACTGCCATCACCTAACCATGAGGCCATACAATCAATTGCACTGCGACCCGGTAGATTGAACACGGGGCGCATGATTTTGGTTAGCAGCGTGCCAAACAGTTCGAGTAGACCGAAGTTCAGCAGCAGCGGCAACAACATACCCGCAAAGATAAAAACGGAGAACAACACAGGCAGTAAGTCGTTTAAGACTAATGCACCTGTGCTTGAGGAGTTAATGGCCTCTGGGCCTAAGCCTAAATAGGTCAGCACGACAAACACTGCACCTATGATCCGTGTGATCAACCATAAAGGACTGACATTTAATAAGGCATTAAGGAAGTGATTCTGGGTCACGAACTTAGGCTTAAACGCTTTTGACAGCGAAGAGGCCAGCGCCGTAGCCACGATAATCATCGTCACTATGAGGGTTAACACGCCGCTCAATGCGCCTTGCAGAGCTTTAGAGATAATCGCGATTGGAATAGTGATCGCATCGTTGTAGCTGATAGGGGTCATAAATAACAACAGACCGATCAGTGAAGGGACGATAAAGGTGAGTATCGTCTTAATGTTTCGATTTTTATTTTCAGTAGCCAATTTTGTACACCTTAAAGTACGAGTCGTACATGGTAAATTTGAATTAATAGCCGCACGTAACACGCTGTTGACGCCAATTAAGGTGCATTTAAATTCAACTCAAAAACGAGAATGGGGAAGATTACTCGCTTAGCTTGTCTATGTAAAACGATTCGCTAGTTAGTTTGATATAAGCAGCAAAACAGCATAGTTATTTTACTTAAGTTGTCGGTGATATTAGGTCGATGCTTTCGGGTGGATATAAGTAAAAACTCATTATAAACATTGTGTTAAGTATTCTTGTTTCTGGTGGGTTAATTCTTTGTGTGGTGTTGTAGTTAAAACGATTGAGATGTTGTTTCTGCACGAAAAAACATCAGGAACTTTAGCCTTACAGCCCTATTAGTTGGTTTTTTGTGCGATTTAAGCGGGCTATCGTGATAACACTTTCTACATGGCGTGGGCAGCAAGGCTTTACGGCTACCACTATGATGCTCAGTCTATTTTGCTGCTCGGCACATTTTTATGCGACAAGCAGTTAAATCTGCTCAGTGAGATGAGTGATCTACCTCAGCATCCTGATGCTTTAGGTGTTGACTAAATAGTCGCTAATAACGATGAAAGTAAAAATATTATTCATAAAGCGGATACCCGCCGCTTTAAATCTTCTCATTTCCATGTAAGTTAGTATCACTCCTATCCAACTCAAGTATTCATGACGACAAAAGTAGAGAAGATTAAGATTAAAGGCGGCTCGACATTGGCCATTAAGTTTGGTTTTCTGGGGATCTTTGGGCTTCTAATCGGTATTGTGATGACTGTTTTAGGATTCGATGATGTCGAGTCCCATCGCTTTAATTTTTTAAATCATACCCTTAGCGAATTGGGGACTTATGGTCACTCGTCTTTTGCTGTGATCCTTAACGGGGGATTGTTTTTTGGCAGCTTAAGTCTTGTCTTTTATTGTTTGTCTTCGCTACAGCAGGTGATGTCTTTTTGGGGATATCCTTTCTTTATTAGTTTGGCGTGCACTTTTTTAGCCTTAGCGAGCGTGGGATTATTTCCGGTGAACGTGTATCACTTGCACGTTTTAGGGTTGAAATGGTTTTTCTATCTGGGAAGCTTAAGTGCAATTTTCTACTTAGCCTGGGTCTGTCTCGGCAAGTCTTATTTTGGCCGTTGGACTGGGTTATTAGCCCTCATTGTGCTGTGCAGCATGATGACGTTTCTGTATGCGCCGCAATTGGATTTAGGTTTGACCGAAGGCGATAGGCCGTTTTATCAGGAGATGGTATTGCAGTTGCCGCGTCCTAGTTTGTGGTGGCCAGCCCTACTGGAATGGATAGGGCTGGGGAGTCTATTGTGCTGGACCACTGTGCTGCTTTTCAGTCAGTTACACTCCAACCAAGAGCGAACCAGCCAAGAGTGAAACCTCACTGGTTAAACTCATTCCTTGAGTTAACTTCGACGTTGGCTTAAATCTAGGTCATGTTTCCCGCTCAGATTCCTCGTTAGATTAAGCTCTGGCTCATGTTCTGGTTTCTAGCTCAGTCTCATGTTCAGACTCAGACTCAGACTCAGACTAAGGATCAGGCTCTGAGTCAGGCTAGGGATTGGCATGCACAGCAAGGCCTGCTTCTCCAAACCAGTAGCCGTTACACTGGGTTCTCTCTAGGTTCGCATCGCTGCCAATCGAGAAGTCTTGAGCATTTTCAGGCGTGTTAATCGCATCGACCAAGGCATTGGCTGTGGCGATGCAGTCAAGGCTGCTGGGTGATACCCGAAACACATCGACCCCCATCTTTGCCATTGTCGTTATTTCACTGCGTAAATCTAAACAACTGGCGGATTGAGTTTGGATCCCATTGAGCCTGAGCAAAGGCTGCTGCTCTTGGGTTTGCGCGAGTAGCCCTTTGCTGTATTCACAGCACACCGTTTTACAATGATCTTTGGTGAGCTGTTTGTGCCTAGCGGTAAAGCAGCGCGCCGAATGGGCGAGGGGCAAATAGCCGTGGCCGAGCACTTCCACTTCAAATGACGGCTTTTGTTGGATCACTTGACTAAGCCAAGCCTTTGAGAGTTCCACTGGCATCACAAACCTTTGCATTCCAAACCGCTGCAAGATATCTAAACTGGCGCGATTATAGTTATTGATACTCGCGCCGCAGACAAAGGGTAACTTACGTTCTTTGGCAAGATACACTGCCGCCATATCGTTTGCTTCGACGATAAATTCACCGTTATCGACCTGGCGTTTGAGCTCAGTATATTCAGATGGCGCTTCTATTAAGGCCAGCGTCGAAAGCACGACTTCTTTACCCGCCTGCTTGAGCATTTGCGCCAGCTCTAGATAATCGCCCCACTTGAGTTCGCGTCTGCGGCTACAAACCGCCTCACCTAAATACACTAAGGGAATTTGACTGGCGGCGACTTGCTGGTAAAAGTCAGCGACTTGCTGTTTCTGCCAGCAATACAACAGTGGTCCTAGGGAAATCTTCATAAGGTGTCCTTTGTCAATCTTGCTCTCTATTTACCTTTTATTGCCAATCGCGCTCGTAGGCGCCAAGCGTAGTGATCTGACCCTCGGATACTTTCGCTAGGGCTTGTTCCCAATGGGGTTGATTTTGGCTTTGTGAGTACAGCGCTGGATTATTTAGATAGGTGTCTATGGCTTGACGCCATACTCGAGTGACTTGTTCAACATAGGCGGGGCTGCGTTGACGGCCTTCGATTTTCAGCGACACTATGCCCGCCTTGGTTAGTTCTGGAATTAAGCTTAAGGTATTCAAACTGGTTGGTGATTCGAGTAAATATTGCGGCGAATCTTGATCTGCTGTGATGTAACGGCCTTTGCATACCACGGGATAACCCATTTGTTCGTCGAGGGCCGATTTATCAATTAACACATCGTTGAGCCGGGTTAATCTGTTCTGTCCTTCTTCTTGCCAGCGTACGTGTTTTGCCGGTGAACAAGATCCACCTGTGTTGGGCGATTGGCCCGTTACATAGGATGACAGCTGGCAACGCCCTTCGGCCATAATGCACAGACTACCAAAGGCGAATACTTCCAAATCCACTGGGCTGACTTTAGCAAGATCCCGTACTTGTTTCATGGATAACACCCGTGGCAATACTACTCTGGCGATGTTAAAGGCTTCCTTATAAAAGCTCAGCGCACCCAGATTGGTTGCACTGGCCTGCACCGATAAATGCAGTGGCAGGTTTGGATAGTGCCTATGGGCATAATCGAGTAAAGAAAGATCGGCGACAATTAATGCATCCATACCCAGTTTTGCCGCTAAATCGATAGCCTGATACCAACGATGCTCTTCACCGGGCTTTGGAAAAGTATTTAAGGTCAAAAAGATTTTTTTGCCGTGCTTTTGCGTCAGCTCAGTGGCTTCTTGCAATTTTGCGGGGGTGAAGTTTAATCCTGCAAACGAGCGCGCGTTGGTGTCGTCTTTTAACCCTAGATATACTGCGTCGGCTCCGGCATGTAATGCCGACTTTAGCGAGGCCAGATTTCCTGCTGGACACAACAGCTCCATAGTGATGCTCCCGATAAAATGATAGCCGCTGAGTGTAGGTAAGATTGAATGGCGATGAATTGATTTAAAACAGGTTTAAGATCATAAAATCCCGATAAACTGGGATATATCATGTTTTATTCTTGTAGGGTTTACGCCATGTCCGCTGTTTTTTCCGCAAAAATCGCTCAGCAACTTTTAGAATTCACTCCAAAAGCCATTGGCTTTCCCCTTGCTAAAATGCCCTTTAGCCTCAAAGCGAAAGTGATCACCCAATTACTTGGGCTGTTACTCGCCGAGCAAGCAGCAGACGATGAACTCGGATTTTTGAGTGATAAATGGGTCGCGATTCAAGTGGAAGACTTAAACCTGGCCTTTGAGGTGAGTTTTAATGGCAAGTGGCAAGTCAGAGCGTTAACCGATGCGCAGGTGACCTTTAGTGCCAACTCAGCCGAACTCATACTCGTGGCAGCAGCAAAGGAAGATCCTGATACGCTATTCTTCCAGCGTAAGTTGAGTATTGAAGGCGATACAGAATTAGGGCTCGAAGTGAAAAACCTGCTGCTCAGCATCGAATTTGCCAGTATGCCGACTCCAATTCGCCTCAGCATTGCAAAACTCGCCGCTGTGATTGAGCGTCTGCAAATCGAAGCAAAACCAACGGTTATCCTCGCTAAGTCTCCAAGTTTTAATTAATTCTAACTTTGTGTTCCGAAGATATAAAACAAAAAGCCCCGATGAGAAATCATCGGGGCTTTTTTGAAACTGTTTGCTATTAATAATTTTGTGTCGCTGTTAAGTTTACTTTTGCGTTAGCACGGCAAATTTCACTAACAGCTCGTCGTTGGATTCGACGCGGTTTGGATCTGGGTCGATGCAATCAATAGGGCAGACAGACACGCAAGTGGGTTTGTCGTAATGCCCCACGCATTCGGTGCAGCGGTCGGGATCGATTTCATAGATCTCTTCGCCCATAGTGATGGCCTGATTAGGACACTCAGGCTCACACATGTCGCAGTTGATGCAGCTATCGTCGATCAGTAATGCCATACCTTAACCTAGTTCATGTGGGTTGCGAGTATCCTGACCCTGAGGCAGGTTACGCAGCAAAATACCGTGGCTCAAATCGACTTCTTTTGGCACGGGCAGATACACAGTGTGCCCCGAACCTAAGCCCGCTTCAACCGCTTCTGACTTGCGATTCTCGAGTTGTTCAATCGTCAGACTGATATTACCCTGCGGCGTCATCAGCTCGACACTGTCGCCAACGGAAAACTTGTTCTTCACTTCGATTTCAGCCAGTCCCGCAAGGTTGCGTTTACCCGTCAGCTCACCCACAAATTGTTGGGTGTCACTGACTGAGTAGCCATAGTCATAATTTTGATATTCATCATGCACATGGCGACGCAAAAAGCCTTCGGTATAACCACGGTGGGCGAGTCCCTCTAATTGATTCATTAGGCTGCGGTCGAAATCTTTACCCGATGAAGCATCTTCAATCGCGCGGCGATATAACTGTGCGGTGCGGGCGACGTAATAGAAAGACTTAGTGCGGCCTTCAATTTTAAGTGAGTCTATGCCCATTTTTGTTAGGCGCTCAACGTGTTGAATCGCACGTAAGTCCTTAGAGTTCATGATATAAGTACCATGCTCATCTTCAAAGGCTGGCATGTATTCGCCGGGACGATTGGCTTCCTGCAGCAGGAATATTTGATCTGTAGGTGCACCTGCTCCTAACGTCGTCGGAGTTTCGATTTGCACTGCATTAGGCATAGCAATGATGTCGCCGCTGTCATTTTGCTGCGCTTCATGCACGTCGTATTTCCAGCGACAAGCATTGGTGCAGGTGCCTTGGTTTGGATCGCGTTTATTGATATAACCCGAAAGCAAACAACGGCCTGAATACGCCATACACAGGGCGCCATGCACAAAGACTTCGAGTTCAATATCTGGGCAGCGTTGACGAATTTCTTCGATTTCATCTAAGGACAGTTCGCGCGACAGGATCACACGTTTAATCCCTTGGGTTTGCCAAAACTTGACCGAGGCCCAGTTGATGGCATTGGCTTGTACCGATAAATGCACTACCTGATCGGGAAAGGCTTCACGCACCATCATGATTAAACCCGGATCGGACATGATCAGCGCGTCTGGCTTCATCGCCACTACGGGTTCCATGTCCTTGATATAGGTTTTTAGCTTGGCATTGTGAGGTGCTATGTTGCTCACAACATACAGTTTTTTACCCAACGCATGGGCTTCTTGTATGCCTGTGGCAAGGTTTTCCATTTTGAAGTCATTGTTACGTACCCTTAGGCTATATCTCGGCTGACCGGCATACACAGCATCTGCGCCATAGGCAAAGGCGTAGCGCATGTTCTTCAGGGTTCCAGCTGGAGACAGCAACTCAGGTTTAAACATAATCACTCTCAAATTGGTTAATTAATCGATGAATAAATGGCGCGGTGCGCGGGGGCGGGATTTTACACAATGAAAGTAGGGTTATGCAAATTGCCTTCACTAACTTTAGTGGTACTTCACATTTTGCGAATATAGGGCGTTTAGCGTGAGCGAGCAGCGAGGAACATTTCAGCTCTGGTGATGATTACTGTAGAAGATTAAAGCCGATAATTAAGGCAAAATTGATAACGCAATCATACAATTTATTAACATCCGTTGCTTTTTTCTACGTATCTAATGACAGCCAGCTGATATACTCCAACTATCCAATGTTCATGTTTACAGATTGATGGGAGCTAAGATGTCTACCGAACATCTACTGTTAGTCAGTTTATTAAAAAAACTAAAAGATGATGCCTTAGTGCTACCGACATTGCCTGAAGTGGCGATGCGGGTGCAAGAAGTGGTCGGACGCTCAGATGCTAGCCTTAAACAAGTGGCAGAAGTGATCGGCCAAGATGCGGCGATTTCTGCCCGTATTATTAAGGTGGCCAATAGCGCCTTATACAGCCGAGGCGTCCCCGCTGAAAGCATTAATAGTGCGGTTTCACGCATTGGGTTAATTCAAATTAAAAGCATTGCAACGTCAGTGGCAATGGAGCAATTGTTCATTTCCACCAATGAAATGGTGTGGGAAGTGATGGATGAAGTATGGCGTACCTCAATTGATGTGACCGCCGCCGCTTGTTCCATGTTGCAGATGTATAACAAACGTCATTCAAGTAGTCGATTAAATTTCGACACCTTAACCTTAGCTGGACTCGTGCATAACATTGGCGCCTTGCCTGTATTGACGGAAGCCGAGGCTAATCCACATTTATTTACCAGCATTGATCAATTGCGCGCGCTCGTTCGTAAAATGCAGGGACCATTAGGCCGTGCTGTGTTAAAGAGTTGGGATTTTTCTACCGAAGTGATGGAAGTGGTAGAACGCTGGGCCGATTTACCTTATTTGCCCGACCATGTTACTTACCTCGACTTTATCCGTGCAGCGGCCTTCTATACAGGTGAATTACGGGCAGGTACAGAGTTAGAACAACGTCTTGGTGTATTTGTTGCCCGTGGTTTACCCGTGACAACCGATGATTTAGCCAGTGATGAATTTATGGAAAAATTCCATTCAATTAGAGAAAGTTACCAATAATCGTTAGGCCTAAATGGAACTCAAATGGCGCTTAGGCACTCAACTGCAGTGCCATTTGAATAAGCTTACGCGGTAAAGCAGAGGCCAAGGTATGTTCGAAATCGGGTTAGTCGTTGCTTCGCTCATTTTATTGATATTTTCATTGTATATATTGCAGGCAAAATATAGGTCGCTACGGTCACAGCAAAAGTTTTTAGCACAACTTTGTACCCAATTAGAACAACAAAAGATTGAGCGCCAAGCTTTAGACATTGGCATTGTTCCCCAAGAGTTTGCACCTCTGTACCATACCTTAGATGAGTTATTGAAGGCCTTACCCGCAAGTGTGGGTAAGGATAAATTGACCGGGCTGGTGAATCGCGTTGGCTTGAAACGTGCGCTGGCCTCTATGATGCCGCTGACTCAAGGGACGCTAGTGCTGATTGATATTTATCGATTTCGCTATGTAAATGATCTTTTTGGGTTTGTATTTGGCGATATCTTGCTAAAGCAATTTGCAGAACGGTTAAACAGCTTAAGTTTATCTCCAAGATTAATCGCACGGCTCAATGGCGATGAGTTCTGCCTATATTACGAGCAAGCGTTGACTGAAGAGCAACTCATTCATTTAAGAGGCCGTTTGCAGGTGCCTTTTAGCATTAAGAACACGCCTGTCAGCGTTAAACTTCAAATCGGTTGTGTGCATTTACATGAACACCACGCCGACACGAGCCAGATGTTACGCCGCGTCGATTTGGCGCTGAAGAAAGCCCGCCACTCTCGTAGCGCGATTGCTTACTATGCCGCGAATGATGATATTCAACAGTTAAGAGAACTGAGAATTATCGATAGCTTGCCCAAAGGCTTACAACGCAATCAAGTGTATATGGTGTATCAAGCGAAACAGGATATTGCGACGGGACGGTGTTTTCAGGTTGAAGCCTTGATGCGCTGGGAGCACGACGAGCTTGGGGTTATTTCTCCCGGCGAGTTTATCCCCTTAGCCGAATATGCTGGCATGATTGATTTAGTGAGCCAATGGGCACTCGACCAAGTGTTAGCGCAGCAGGCAAAATGGCGCGCGGCAGGAATACAATTGTGCGTTGCGGTCAATCTATCAACACGGGATCTCGATAGTGAAACTTTGCCCCAAGAAATTGCGGCGAGATTAGCCTATTACCAGCTTCCACCCGAATCTTTAATGATTGAAATTACCGAAAGTACTTTAATGGCGGATTTAACTAAGGCGGTCGAAACCTTAGATAAAATTCGTGCGTTAGGGGTTAGGCTCGCGATTGATGATTTTGGTACCGGTCATTCTTCATTGGCTTATTTGAAGCATCTACCCGTTAATGAAGTCAAAATCGATAAAGCCTTTTTAAAGGATCTCGAGCAAGATAAACCATCGGAATATATCCTCGAAGCCAGCATCAATATTGCTAAAAAATTAGGTTATGAAGTCACAGTCGAAGGGATCGAAACCCTTGAGATCAGAGATAGGCTGGTCGCTATGGGCGTCGATACCCTACAAGGTATGTATTACGCTAAACCTATGCGTGCCGCCGAACTTGAAATGAATTGGGCTAAGCTGCATCACATTTAAATCAGCCATTCATTAAACCAACTCTGAGTAATGTTAGACCCAGTAAATCCGACATCAATTAACGTTAGGACCAATTAACGTTAGGGCAGCTTTAATGAGTCGTTGCTCGCCCCATTCCTATGGGGCTCTAACGATATTCATTATCGCTTTAGTCAAATCGCCCGTATTAGTTTTGCACCTTTGAGGCAAAACCTTGGCTTAAAACGGCGATTAACTCCGCTGGCATAGGCGCTAATTGGCGAGCTTGATTCATACATACCATTTCAATGGTTGCCGTAACAGCAGGCTTTTTACCTTGTGGGCGCCAAATCTCCTGCTGCCACACAGTGCGGTACTTGCTCTCAAAGTAAAATTTAGTTCGTACATCGATAATATCGGCAAATTCCACCCCCTCATGGCACAGCATATCGCTACGATACACAGCAAAACCCAGCTGGTTTTGTTGCCACAAGGCACTTAAACGCTCCGCACCAATTACATGCTCACGGGCACGCTCGAAGTATTTCAAAAAGTTGGGGTGATACACCACGCCAGAAAAATCAGTATCTTCATAGTAGATTTGCACTGGAAAGGAAAAGGTCGGGCTAAATTGCGGCATGGGGTTAAGGTTATTCTAGGGAGTATTATGGCGCATTAGTTTAGCGGCTTATCTCTTTAAACAAAAGTAAGCCCGTGATCAATCTGTGATCAACTCATATTCAAGAAATATCACGCTAATCAGGCAGTAAAATCGCACTATCGTGCCTAACTCATTAATCCCTTCCTATACTGATAGCTGGAATACCTTTCTTATGTTGATTTGCTAGGTTGAGAGCTTCATATGAGCGAAATAAAAAAATCAGAAATATTGACCGAAAGTGGCACAAATGAACTCGAGATTATTGAGTTTCATCTGCATAAGATTCTCCCTAACGGCGGCCATAAAGTGTGTCATTACGGGATCAATGTCGCCAAAGTGCGGGAAGTGATTCGGGTGCCAGAAACCTCTGATTACCCCAATGCTCAGCCACACATGGTGGGGGTGTTCTCGTTGCGAGAAAAGCTGATCCCTTTGGTCGATCTTGCCGGTTGGCTAGGCATATCGACACCGGAGGATTTAACCCATAAGGTCGTTATCGTCACTGATTTTAATAAGATGATTAATGGCTTCTTAATCGATAGTGTTCGCAGCATTCATCGGGTGTCGTGGGAGCAAGTTGAATCGCCGAGTCAGTTTTTAGAAGCGGGTGAAAATGATTGTGTCGTTGCCGTGGTTCGCCGTGATGGCATGCTGATTATGATATTGGATTTTGAGAAAATTATTGCCGATATCAATCCCGAGCTGAGTATGGATAAGTACGATGTCACCCTCGACAGGAGCGTGCTGATTAATGACAAAATGCTGGCAAAACGTGAAGCGAAAACCATTCTGGTTGTCGATGACTCCGCTTTTATTCGCAAAATGATTGAAAATACGCTCCGCAGTGCAGGTTATAATATTATTACTGCTAAAGATGGTGGTGATGCGCTTGAAATGCTAATGGAATTTGAGAGTCTGGCTGAACAAGATAATGCTTCTATTTCAGACTTTGTCAGTGCTGTAATCACGGACGTTGAAATGCCTCGCATGGATGGCATGCATCTGGTTAAACGCTTAAGAGAATCCAAGGCATATCAACACATGCCGATTGTGATGTTTTCTTCCCTAATGAGCGAGGATAACCGTATAAAGGCAATAGCATTGGGGGCGAATGACACTATTACTAAACCCGAAATTGGCCGTATGGTCGGTATGATAGATAAATACGTATTTGAAGAGTAATGCCATTTCATTTAGTGGCGATATTTGAATATGGGGTATTCGAGTCATCGCTATCAACGTCTTGACTGCTTCTTTAATGACAAACCATATCAAAGTAAAAAGCCATATTCACCGAGGCGAATATGGCTTTTTTGTAGGGTAAACGTTGTTTATTAGCGAATGATCATTTGATCGCGCTCAGGCCCAACAGAAACCATGCTAACGCGCACACCCATTAGGGCTTCAATACGTTCAACATAGTGCTGTGCGGCCACTGGCAGGCTCTCAAAGGTGCGACAACCGGTAATATCTTCGCTCCAGCTTGGCATTTGCTCATACACTGGGCTCAACGCGGCAGTTTGTGGCCAAATTGGGTTCTCAGTGTGCTCACCTTCATAGGCAACACAGATTTTCAGATCTTTCATGCCTGATAGGCAATCAATCTTAGTCAGGGCAATTTCAGTTGCCGCTTGCAGCTCAACACCATTACGGGTGGCAACAGCGTCAAAGTAACCCATGTCACGTGGACGGCCTGTGGTTGCACCAAACTCGTTGGCGTTTTCACGGAACGCGTCTTGCTCTTCCATTGCCGTCACTAACGTGCCTGTACCTACTGATGAGCTAAAGGCTTTCGCTACCGCAATTACGCGCTCTGGGCGCAGCGCAGGTAAACCACTACCGATACCTGCGTAAGCCGCAGTCACGTTTGATGAGGTGGTGTAAGGATATTCGCCGTAGACTAAGTCGCGGCCAGCACCTAATTGCGCTTCAAACAGTAGACTCGCATCTTGTTTTTGTAATGCTTTTAATGGCTCAGTCACATTACAAATAAACGGACGCCATGGCGCAGTTACTTCTAACAACCATGCGGTCATTTCAGCGGCACTTTGCTCGAAATCACAGCTTGGATAAAGTGCCTTTAACTGTGGCATTTTCCAGTCGAGCATAAATTGAATACGTTCTTGCAGCACTTCAGGTTGGTTTAACCAGCCGACTAAAATGCCTTTTTTCATCACGCGATCACCATAGGCAGGTGCAATTCCTTGACGGGTTGAACCATAGGCTAAATCGCCAAGACGTTGTTCTTCTAAGGTATCTTCTAATGCATGTAAAGGTAAGCACAGGGTCGCACGGTCAGAAATGCATAATTTGACTTCAACACCTGTTGCTTGTACTTCAGCAATTTCAACGCTGAGCTTTTCTGGGCTGATCACCATGCCAGGGCCCAATACTGCAATGCAGTTAGGGTTGAAAATGCCACTCGGTAATTGGTGTAATTTAAAGGTGCCATAGTCGTTGACTACGGTATGTCCGGCGTTGTTACCGCCTTGAAAGCGAATACTGGCAGCGGCATCCGCGGCTAAATAATCTACGATGCGGCCTTTGCCTTCATCACCCCAATTTGCACCCACAACCACGATAGACGGCATAACATCATCTCCACATTGATTAAGACGCTATGCTAGACCCGTCATTTGAATAAGAGAAATTAATTATGGTTATCATCTCAATAAGGATTTCATATATCATTGGTGATAATTAACGCTAATACTCTGCAATAGGGGGTTTTATGCTCGATATAAATTGGTTAAAGACCTTTGTGACTTTGGCTGAACATAAGCATTTTGGCAAAGCGGCCACGGCGCTGCACATGACGCAGCCCAATGTTAGCTTGCATATTAAGCAGTTAGAGCAAAGCACTCGGGTCAAGTTGATTGATCGTAATCCCTTTCGATTAACGCAGGCAGGGTTTCGTCTGTTGGAGACGAGTCAAAAGACTTTGATGGAGCTACAAATCTGTCAGGCGGATCTCAATGCGATTAACGACCTTAGTCAGGGTACCTTGACCATCGCCGCCAGCGACATTATCTCGCGGTTATTGTTGATCCAGCCGTTTCAGCTCTTTAAGGCGGAGTTCCCTGGGATTGATTTCTCGCTGCTCAATACTACCTCATCCCAAGCTTCTGAGTTAGTGACCAATGCCGAGGCGGATTTAGGGTTTGTGATCGCGCAAAAGGAGAGTCAGCCACTGCATTTTACTGAACTACAACAGATTAAATGGTGTGCAATAGGGGACAATTTACAGCAATGGCAACAGGCAACGCCTTCTGTGGATACGCCCTTAGCCGAGCAACCCACCTTAATTCTGCTGGGCCACGATACGCGAACCCGCGAATTGCTCGATCCCGCACTGCCGTCGCTGAATTTGCCCAATTACAGGATTATGGAAGTCGGCAGTGTTGACGCGCAAATTGATTGGGCCGAGGCGGGATTTGGGGTGGCGATAGTGCCGGAATTTTCGGTTTATACTAAGGCTAATTTGACCACTAAAGTCACCCCTTTGTCGCAATTCCCCACAACCAGTTTGGGTTATATTGTGCGCCAGAATCAGATCTTATCGAAGGCCATCAAGCAGCTATTATATTGGGTGAATCAAGAGATCATTCGCTCGCAGCGGTAATTTCTCATTCGCTTGCAGCGATAGGGATTAGTCAGCGACTAAGAGCAGTTTGTCGTATTGGCCAGTGGCTTTTAGCTGTGATAAGCCCGCATCGAGTTGGGTCGCTAAGGTCTGCGCCTGTGGATTTTCCTTCGAGAAGGCTAAAAAAATATCGCTGCTATGGTTAGCAAATACAGGAATGACGTCATCATCTACGCCCATTTTTTTCAGGTTTTCTTTCGCGACTAAATCGAACATTAATGCGGCATCTATGCGTCCAATCAACAATAAATTAATTAATTGCTGCTGATTAGCGACGGTGACGATATTGAGCTGTTGCCGTTTGACTAATTTGGGAAACTCATCGCCATATTCATAGCTTTTAATTACTCCAATAACCGCGCCTTTTGGTAGTGCCCATTTGTTGTCAGCCAATATAGGTTTTTGTTTTTTTTGATAAAATGATGCGGTTGCAACAAGCAGTGGGGTTTTGCCAAAGATAAAACGTTGCTCGGTGCTGATCTCGCGGGTGACATTAAATACCCCGTCTACTGCGCCTTTTTCTGCCATCATCAAGGCACGAGAATAGGGCACGACTAAGCTATTTACTTCAATATGCGACTGCTTAAAGGCGGCTTGAATTAAACGGTGGGAAATACCTTGGCCAAACTGATTGGCAAAGGGCGGCCAACTGTCTTCTGCAGCTAAAGTTATCGTCTGAGGTTGGGATTCTGCGGGCACAGCATTGCTTTCTTGGGCGAGTGCCATGTTGTAAACCATAGATGCGAGTAATAAAACGACGCCAAGTATTAATGCTGAGGGCAAATTTAATGCCTGCTGCATCCTGAGCCTCACTCTGTTCCCTACACGCATTTTGCTGCCATCTCCCTGCTTAATATATGGGCTTTTATAGCATAAAGAATTGTATCTAGACTAATGATTTGAATATTAATTACAGATAGTTAGTACTTTTGTGAAGTTTATAGGGTATCTCAACAACCTCCATTTTCCGCTTTTAAGTGAGATTTTGCGCTGGGTAACGAATGAACTGACTTAGGATTCTGTTAAATAGAATAAAATAAAATCGATAAACCTCAAAACTGTCATCAAACGAACCGCTAACGTGCTTAGTGAGGTTCGTTTGATGCTGATGTGTGTTGATGTTAGCAATACTATTTGACCTTAGTGGCTGGCATAGTAAACCAAGTTTTATAGGGCTGATACTTGTCATAGCACCAATGGAATAGGGTGCTGTAGAAGAAGAAAAAGATCAAAAAAACCGCTTCTAAGCCCATGGCTGCCAACCAACCTATCTGTAGAAACCAGGCGATGGTCGGTATGCTAATGAAAATAAGTCCCCCTTCAAATCCAAAGGTATGCAGTATTCTGGTTTTCAAAGTGCGTTGTTCTCGATTTGCCCCAAATACCCTGTCGAATCCAAGGTTGTAGAAGTAGTTCCACACCACGGTATAAAGACTCAGAGCGATACCGACTATGACAAGTTCACTGGTTCCCTTGCCTGATATAAGGGTAGAAACCGGGATAATAATTGCGAGTGCAATTGCTTCAAAGAGTAAGGCGTTAAAGATACGTTCTGTCGTTTTCATGGCTATTTCCCATTCATTCAATGTGACTATGGCCATATTTTTATCTAGTATAGGGATAAGTAATAATTAGATAGTATCGGTAAAAGCGATATGTTTAGTCTTGAACAACTCGAAGCCTTTATGGAAACCGTAGAATCTGGTTCATTTTCGAATGCCGCAAGGCAACTTAAGAAAGCACAATCCGTGGTTAGCCAGCATGTGATGAATCTTGAAATTGACTGTGGGGTTGAGTTATTTGACCGTTCGGGTCGTTACCCAGTATTAACGGCCGAAGGCAGTAAATTATTGCCCTACGCAAGAGCGACGATTCTTCAACATCGAAGACTCAAACATACCGCCTTATCGCTGTTCAGTAGCCAATTTTCAGAAGTGTGCCTTGCGGTGGATGAAGGTATTCCGATACAGAGAATATCCGAAATCATACGGTTGTTAGAAAGTGATTTTCCTAATATCGAACTCGAATTTCTCAGTGCCTCAAGCATAGATATTATCGACATGGTGCATTCGGGAAGATCATCAACAGGGTTGATCTTTAGTGAATTATCTATGCCAAGTAGCATAGATTTTGAGAGTATCGGGGTGATTAAATTCGATCTTTATGTGGCGAGTTCGCATCCCTTAGCAAAATCAGTTGCACCGAACATGGACGCATTGCGACTGTATCGACAATTACTCATCCGCTCACGCAATACTCAAACCAGTAGTTTTCAGCAGGCGTTTAGTCCTGATGTTTGGTATGCCGATAACTATTACGTGTTATTGGAGCTCGCATTACAGGGCCATGGTTGGTGTCTGTTGCCAGAGCACATGGCATCCAGCTCAGTTTTATCGGGCAACTTGACTCGGGTCCCTATAGAGTTTGAGCAGATAGGCTGGTATGCAAACGTCGATGTGATCCAGCATCAAGATAAAAGCAGCCTGCCATTATTGAAACGACTCAGGCAACTGTTTAGAGAACTCTTGGTTGTGCAGAAGTAAATGGTTGGACAGAAATAAAGCAAAGCATAAATAAAACCCCAGTTAAGTGAGAACTCAACTGGGGTTTATTGTTTGTGTGCATCAGGATTTGTGCATTAGGATTTATGGATCAGGACTCATCATTACGCGGAAAGTTAGCCAGCACTAGCTCGGCCACTTTGCGCAATTCATCCGGGCAAATCCCACTGGTCGCTTGTACGGCCATCCCTTGCAAAACTGTGCCGACATAACGGGCAAGCAGCAAGGGATCGGCGTCATAGGGCAAATCCCCTTCATCTTTGGCGCGTTGCAGTCGTTCACACAGGGCGATTTCACCGTCGCGGCGACGATTAATCAAAGTGTCTTTAATCGCTTGCCCTGCTTCACTGCAGGTTAATGCCCCTTGAACAATCAAACATCCCTGCGGATGGCTTTTATCCACCAAAGAGCTCGCGGCCCCGAGCAGCATTGACTCGACCACCAGATAGGCGGTTTTCTGCTCAAGTGCGGGATAGAAAAACGCACAGGGGCGTTGTTCATATAATTCTATCGCTTTGAGAAATAACTGTTCTTTATTGCCGAAGGCGGCATAAAGGCTTGGCTTATTAATGCCCATAGCTTGGGTTAAATCGGTTAACGATGTACCTTCAAAACCTTTGCGCCAAAAGACTTCTAAGGCTTTGGCTAATGCATCGTCAGTGTCGAAGGCACGTGGGCGACCTACACAGGGCGTCTGGGTGACGGTTGACATCATTAGGCTCCTCAATTCTCAATTGCCCCTAGGATAGACATGGGTTTAGTCCGTGTCCAGCCACACTTGCTGACTGATGACTGACTAAGGGGATCTGTCTACTTAGTCATTCAAGCTGTCACCTAAGTTCAGCATTCAATCCGTGTCAGTCAGCGTTCGCCTCAATATTCATAAAATGCGTTGAAGATCAAACTTGTGGCTTTCCGCCTAAGGGCGCATTGCAAAGTGAAGGTTAGTGCGCGCCTTTAATTTAATACCAATCGGTACATAAATTTGTTGACAGAGTCATTTTACGCTATATATTACCGTCCAGTACAGAATATTTTTTACCAGTCGGTATTTAAATGTGTGTGGTTCGAACAGCGTGACATGCCCGCCACTTTGAGGATAGTAATATGAAGAGCAATAAACCCTTACGAATAATGATGTTAACGGCTGTGGCCGCTTTCGTTCTTTCTGCTTGTGGTGAGCAAACAGCGCAGCAGGGGCCAGCACAGAGTGCGCCTATGGTGGATGTCGCTCAAGTATTGCATGAGCGAGTGACCGAATGGGACGAGTTTACCGGCCGTTTACAGGCGCCAGAAAGTGTCACCCTTATCCCACGTGTATCTGGATATATTGACTCAGTGAATTTTAAAGAAGGCGCCTTAGTGAAAAAAGGCGACGTGTTATTCCGCATCGACCCGAGCATATTTGAAGTGGAAGTGGCCCGGTTAAAAGCAGATCTTGCTAGCGCTATCTCTGCTGAGCAACTGGCCACAAATGACTTTGAACGAGCCCATAAATTGTTTGACCAAAAAGCGGTGTCTGCCGAGTTACTCGATACCCGTGAGTCGAACAAACGTCAGACTGCGGCTGCAGTGGCCTCGGTGAAAGCGGCACTGATGCGCGCCGAGCTTGATTTAGCTTATACCCAAGTGCAAGCGCCGATTGATGGCCGCGTGTCCTACGCGAATGTCACCGCGGGTAACTATGTCACCGCAGGGCAGAGTGTGCTGACCAGCTTAGTCTCTACCGCCAGCATGTATGCCTATTTTGATGTGGATGAGCAAACCTACCTTAAATACGTGAAATTAACGGCCGAGAAGAAACGCAACGATCCCCGCGCAGGCGACAATCCTGTGTACATGGCCTTAGCCAATGAGCGTGATTATCAGCATATCGGCATGGTGGACTTTGTGGATAATGCGATGGATAAGCAAACCGGCACCATTCGCGTGAGAGCCACCTTTGACAATGAAGACAATAGCTTATTGCCTGGCTTATTTGCCCGCCTTCGCACCGCAGGCAGCGGCGCTTATGAAGGTATCTTGATTGACGATAAAGCCGTTGGCACAGATCTGAACAATAAGTTTGTGTTGGTCGTCGGTGCCGATGGTTTAGTCGAATATCGCGGCGTGACCTTAGGCGAGAAAGTCCAAGGGCTGCGTATAGTCACTCAAGGTTTAGAAGCCGAAGACAAGATTGTCGTCAACGGTATGCAGCGTGTGCGGCCTAAGATGCAAATTGATCCGCACATGGTTGAAATGGTTGACAGCGACAAGCTTGAAGCATTGCGCCAAGCCCAGTTATTGCTCGATAAAAACCAAGATACTTTGACGGCGCAAGCGGTCGAAACGGCTAGCCGCGGTTAAGGAATAGAACACCATGTTGTCGCAGTTTTTTATTAAAAGACCGATATTTGCAGCCGTACTCTCACTGCTGTTTTTTATCACAGGGGCGATTGCCGTTTGGCAACTGCCGATCACTGAATACCCTGAAGTTGTGCCGCCCACCGTCGTGGTGACCGCTAACTACCCTGGCGCTAACCCTAAAGTGATTGCCGAAACCGTGGCTTCACCGCTGGAGCAGGAAATCAACGGCGTCGAAGACATGTTGTACATGTCATCGCAAGCGACGTCCGATGGACGCATGACCTTGACCATCACCTTTGCCATTGGCACGGATGTGGACAGGGCGCAAACCCAAGTCCAGAGCCGAGTCGATCGCGCTATGCCGCGTCTGCCGCAGGAAGTGCAACGCTTAGGCATAGTCACCGAAAAGTCATCGCCAGACTTAACCATGGTGGTGCATTTGCTGTCACCGGATAACCGTTATGACATGCTGTATTTGTCTAACTATGCGGCGCTCAACGTTAAAGATGAGTTAGCACGTATCAAGGGTGTGGGCGCGGTACGCTTGTTTGGCGCGGGGGAATACAGCCTGCGTATTTGGCTTGACCCGAATAAAGTTTCGGCGCTGGGTTTATCGCCAGCGGACATTATTGCCGCCGTGCGTGAGCAAAACCAACAGGCGGCAGCGGGCAGTTTAGGTGCTCAGCCCAGTGGCAATGCTGACTTCCAACTCTTAATTAACGTGAAAGGCCGTTTAACTGAACTGTCAGAATTTGAAGATATTATTGTCAAAGTTGGCCAAAACGGTGAAGTGAATCGTCTGAAGGATGTGGCTCGTATCGAGCTAGGTGCGACCAGTTATGCGCTGCGCTCACTGCTGGATAATAAAGATGCCGTTGCGATTCCTGTGTTCCAAGCATCGGGATCGAATGCGATTCAGATTTCCGATGATGTGCGCGCCAAAATGGCGGAATTGTCACAGTCTTTCCCCGAAGGACTCGAATACGAAATCGTATACGATCCAACCGTGTTCGTGCGCGGCTCGATTGAAGCAGTGGTAAAAACCTTGCTCGAAGCTGTGTTGTTGGTGGTGTTAGTGGTAGTGCTGTTTTTGCAAACTTGGCGCGCCTCGATTATTCCGCTGGTGGCTGTGCCTGTGTCGTTAGTTGGTACCTTTGCCTTTATGCATTTGCTCGGCTTCTCGCTTAACGCACTGTCGCTGTTTGGACTAGTGCTCGCCATCGGGATTGTGGTGGATGATGCAATTGTGGTGGTCGAAAACGTCGAGCGTAATATTGCCGCTGGTTTAAGCCCTGTTGCGGCAACGCAAAAGGCGATGAAAGAAGTGACTGGCCCGATTGTGGCAACCACCTTAGTGCTAGCGGCGGTGTTTATTCCTACGGCGTTTATGAGTGGCTTAACTGGGCAGTTTTATAAACAGTTTGCCTTGACTATTACAATCTCGACCTTTATCTCGGCGATTAACTCACTGACTTTGAGCCCAGCGTTATCGGCGTTATTACTCAAGAGCCATGATGCGCCAAAGGACGGTTTAACTCGTCTAATGGACAAGTTGTTCGGTGCTTGGTTGTTCACGCCTTTTAACCGCTTATTTAGCCGTGCCTCCGATGGCTATGGTTACTTAGTGCGTAAAGTTATCCGTTTTGGCGGCATTATCGGCCTAGTGTATTTAGGCATGGTCGCGCTAACGGGTGTGCAATTTGCTAATACACCAACGGGTTATGTGCCGGGGCAAGATAAACAGTATTTAGTGGCCTTTGCCCAGTTGCCCGATGCGGCGTCCCTTGAACGTACCGATACCGTGATCAAAAAGATGTCTGAGATTGCGCTTAATCACCCGGGTGTGGCGCACTCGATTGCCTTCCCAGGCCTGAGCATCAACGGTTTTACTAACAGTCCTAACTCAGGCGTGGTGTTTGTCGCGCTTGATGATTTTGAATTGCGTAAGAGTCCAGAGCTGTCGGCGAATGCCATTGCTGGGCAATTGAATCAAGAGTTTGCTGGTATTCAAGACGCGTTTATTGCCATCTTCCCGCCGCCACCTGTGCAAGGCCTTGGCACTATAGGAGGGTTCCGTCTGCAAATTCAAGACAGAGCCAACCTTGGTTATGAGGCCTTGTATCAGGTGACCCAACAAGTGATGTACAAGGCGTGGGCCGATCCACAATTAGCGGGGATTTTCTCTAGCTATCAGGTGAACGTGCCGCAACTTGAACTGGATATTGATCGAACTAAAGCGAAACAGCAGGCAGTGTCGCTCGATCAAATCTTCCAGACATTACAAACCTATATGGGCTCGACCTATGTCAACGATTTCAATCGTTTCGGTCGAACCTATCAGGTGAATATGCAAGCCGATGAGGCGTTCCGTCAAAGCCCGCAGCAGATAAGTCAGCTGAAGGTGCCGAATCTGAATGGTGACATGATCCCGCTAGGGTCGTTCATCAACGTCAGCCAAAGCTCAGGCCCAGACAGAGTGATGCACTATAACGGCTTTACGACCGCTGAAATCAACGGTGGCCCAGCAGCAGGTGTGAGTACCGGCCAAGCGCAGGCGGCGATTGAGAAAATCCTCGCCGAGACACTGCCAAACGGTATGACCTACGAGTGGACAGAGCTGACTTATCAGCAAATCTTAGCGGGCAATACGGGCTTGTTAGTCTTCCCGCTGGTGATCTTGCTGGTGTTCATGGTACTCGCAGCCCAGTACGAGAGCTTAAGTCTGCCATTGGCGATTATCTTAATCATTCCAATGACCCTGCTCTCAGCCCTCAGTGGAGTGTTAATTTACGGTGGCGACAACAATATCTTCACCCAAATTGGTCTGATAGTGCTGGTGGGGCTGGCAACTAAAAACGCTATCTTGATTGTCGAGTTTGCAAAGGAGAAACAAGATCACGGTATGGCACCTATGGATGCGATATTAGAGGCAGCAAGATTACGTTTACGTCCTATCTTGATGACTTCCATCGCTTTTATTATGGGAGTCGTGCCTATGGTGTTCTCCACTGGCGCTGGCGCCGAGATGCGTCAAGCCATGGGCGTGGCAGTATTCGCCGGCATGATTGGGGTGACTGTGTTTGGTCTTATCCTAACGCCATTGTTCTACTACGCACTGGCAAAGCGAGGCAGTAAAAAAGCCGAAGAGCATAAAGAGCTAACCGTCAGTTAAGCTTGTTTCCCGCGATGGATAAATGCGTAAAAAAGGCCTACATCAAGTAGGCCTTTTTTGTTTGTTCGCGGCGAAAAATATGAAACCTGACTATCTTTCGTTGGGATAAGTTGAGATTAGATTACCGGCAAAGTTACAGTCAAAGATGGATAGAGTCAGAAGTATATGGGCTTGCTTTAATTGCCGATGAACAATAAAAAGTCATTTGCCAGATCAGTGTGTTAGTTATATTGCTTATTGTTCATGGCAGGCCTATGTTGGCTAGATTCAACTGTTTTATTCAGCCAATGAGCTCGCAGTGATATTTGATCTCAGTAAGCGCCATAGTCGATTTAAACGCTTGTGGTTATCCGTGCTTTAAATGTGTGTATGATGTTGTTTATCCATTATTTGTGGTCACTTTCGTGCGTAATGGCAGTTGGACGATTAGAATGATTACTGTTTTGGCGCTCTTCTATAGGTTCCAATGGAATATTCGATATATTAGTGATGTACAATGCTACACGAATAAAAATAGTTTGTTTTACGCCGTACTCAGCTAAGGTGCTTGTTGACCTTGCATCACTATGCCCGAGGTAACTGATGATCTTAAATCGCGCTTTATTTGCTCTAGTTCTGAGTGTTTCTGCCTCTCTGACGCCTCAAGTCATGGCCGCTGAGCTCAATATTAAGCTGGTGGATTTACAGCAGCAGGCGATTGCCGATACTGTTGTGGAGTTGATCCCGGCAGTGATGCCCGATAAGGCTATGCCTGTTGGACATTATGAAATGTCACAAAAAAATCGAACCTTTATCCCTTTTGTGTTGGCGGTCCCTAAGGGCGCCAAGGTAGATTTTCCTAACCTAGATCGCACTCGTCACCATGTGTATTCCTTTTCCGAGGCGAAACCTTTCGAACTTAAACTGTATGTGGGTCAAGCCGAAGCGCCGATTCAGTTCGATAAACCCGGTTTAGTCGCACTTGGCTGCAATATTCACGATTATATGCAGGCATTTATCTATGTGGCGGATAGCCCAATTGTTGCGGTGACGGACGAAAAAGGTGAGATCCAGTTTAAGGATCTGGCTGCCGGTCAATATAAAGTCAAACTCTGGCATCCCTGGCAGAAGGCAGCCTCCGAGCCGACTGAGCTAATGTTAACCTCTGGCGCGAATCAACTGAGTTTGTCCTTAGATATTGAACGCCAAGCTAAACCATCAGCCCCGCCAGCGGGATTTGGCCACTACGATGCTCAAGGCAAGCCATTACATGCTAAATAGTTTTCGCGCACGGCTGATTTTAGTCTTCTTTATTGTGCTGACTCTAGTGCAGTTTGCCACGGCCTTTTCCGTATTAACGGCGACCGAAAGGGACAACTTTTTACAGCAACAAAAAAGCCTCGATATTGGTGCCAATGTGTTTCTCGAGGTGCTATCAAATCGCGGTATTCAGCTCAGCCAAAGTTTGTCTGTGCTCAGTGCCGATTTTGGTTTTAAGCGCGCGATTGCTACCGGTGAGCAAGAAACCATTGAATCCGTGTTATCCAATCATGGTTCTCGTATTGGTGCCGACGCTGCTGTGTTGCTATCACCAAAAGGGGAGCTCTTGACCTCGAGTCTACCCGGGCTCACTCAGGATGATATTCAATCCTTATTCGACATGACCACCAGCAATAACAATGCGTTGGCGATCCTTAACTTTGATCATGCCAGCTATCAATTTGTGTTGCAGCCCGTGAAGGCGCCAACCTTGATTGCTTGGGTTGGCATGGGTTTTCTATTAGATGAGAAAGTCGCCCAGCAGGCTAAAGCGATTACCGGTATTGATGTGAGCTTTGTCAATCAAGCTACGGGCCGCACCGAAATCGCCTCAACCTTATCCGACGATGAAAAACTGAGTGTGGTAGAACAAGCGAGCAAATTACCTAGCTTGCTCAAAATGCCCAGCGAGAATATTCCGCTGGATTATTTGTCCATGGCTCTCAAACTGTATGATCATAACGGCAGCCAATTAGCCCTGTTGCATCAGTCAAACCTCAAATGGCAGCAAAGTTATCAGCATCTACGCAATAATATGTTGCTGATTTTTGCCTTGACCTTAGCGCTGGCGATTGTGATTGCGATTTGGTTGTCGGGCAGTTTGACTGAGCCCGTGCGTCAACTGGTGACCTATGCCCGTAAAATTGGTCAAGGTAAGCAGCCAGCCAGTATTCAAGGTGCACCAGCAGAACTGCGGGTGTTGGCCAAAAGTTTGTCCTTGATGCGCGACGATATTGAAGCGCGGGAAAAGGATTTAGTCTATCAATCCCGTCACGACAGCCTGACAGGGTTGCTCAATCGTTTTGCGGCTAAACAGTATTTAGCGGATCTTAAAAATGATCTATCCGGCGCTATGGTGTTATTGGATATTAAACATTTTCGCCATATCAACGACATTATTGGTTTTGCCAACGCCGATACCTTGTTGGTGCTTTTTGCTCGCCGTTTAGAGCAATTAGCCCCCACACCGGATTTACTCGCGCGATTAGACGGCGACTCATTTTTACTCCTGTATAGCCAAGGTATTCGTCCCGAGCACTTGCTGAAATCATTGGATATGTTGGAGTCGCCATTTCCAATCCAAGGCTCAAATATCTCTCTTACCGTGCGGGCAGGATTACTGGAAATCGATGGCAATGGTGCCGATATCGATGTGTTAGTGCGCCGCGCCGAAATTGCCCTCAATCAAGCCTGTCTCGAGGAGCAACGCATTGTCAGTTATCGTCAGGGCGCCGATGAGAAATACCAGCGTGAGCTGACTATTATCCGCGATTTACCCATAGGTTTGGCGCAAAACCAACTCTATCTCGTGTTTCAACCTAAGGTGGATTTACACTTAAATCAGTGTACGGGTGCCGAGGCACTGATCCGCTGGCAGCATCCAACCTTAGGGTTTATTCCGCCCGATGAATTTATCCAACTCGCTGAAAACTCTGGCAACATTGATATAGTCAGCCAATGGGTGTTGAAGCAGGCGATTAAACAATTAGTCGCATGGCAGCAGCGGGGTATGCTGCTAAAACTGGCCATTAACCTGTCGGCCCATGATTTAGTCGATACTCGTTTGCCGAATCAAATTGCTAGTTTATTAAAAGATAATAATCTGCCAAGCGGCGCACTCTGCATCGAAGTCACCGAAGGCGCTGTGATGAAAGATGCACAGACAGTGGTGAGCGTATTGCAGCGATTCCGTGACATGGGTGTATCCGTCGCCATCGATGACTTTGGCACAGGGCATTCATCCTTAGCTTATTTGAAAATTTTGCCCGTCAATGAAGTGAAGATTGATCGTAGCTTTATCAAAGACATGCTCACGAATAGCCAAGATGTGATGATAGTGAACACAAGCATTCAGTTGATCCACGGCCTAGGTTTTACCGTCGTGGCCGAAGGGGTTGAGGAACCAGAAGGCGTTGAAATCCTGCGTAACCTCAATTGCGACATCATCCAAGGTTACGTGTTTTCAAAACCCTTAAAAGCGGCTGAATTTGATCTGTGGTTTGAAGCGTTTAACCATAAAAATCCCTCTGACGCATAAGTTAATTTGCCCAAAAAAGCGCACAAAAAACCTTAGGTTTAGTCGTGTTTGAAAGAATAAAACGGAGTAGCGAGTGAACATTGCCATGAATGCATTGAAGTTGAATTCATTAGCTTGGAATTGTGCTAAGGCTTTGCCTTGCCTGTTTTTACTATTGGGCACAGTTCCAGCGTTTGCCGAAGGTAGCCGCGTGGTCGCGACTGGCGGCGGGACGACGATTGAGGGCAGTGCTGGCGGTGGCATAGTGCCGTGGGCAGTGATCAACGGTTATGGCAGTAGCGATGAATGGTCCGCTACGGCGATGGCGACAGGCGTTTATGTCGATGACTTTACACTGAATGTGATTGGCGCTTCCTTGAGTTTTGATAATCGATTCGAACTGAGTTTAGCGCGGCAAACCTTTGATTTAGATACTATGGGCGGCGAGTTAGGCCAAGATATCTTTGGGGTAAAATACAAGCTTGCCGGCGAGTTACTTTATACGGCTATGCCGCAAATCACCCTAGGTGCCCAGTATAAAAGAGTCGATGACTTTGCGATTCCTCAGGCCGTGGGCGCGCGCTCTGATTGGGGGGTAGATGTGTATATTGCGGCCAGCAAAGTGTTTTTCGATGCGGTGGCGGGGCGCAATGTATTACTTAATGGGACAGTGCGCGCGACTAAGGCGAATCAAACGGGTTTACTGGGTTTTGGTACCCAAGCCAATAATGATTACCAGTTTGTGCTCGAAGCGTCTGCGGCGGTATTGCTGACGGATAATCTGGCACTGGGTATCGAATATCGCCAGAAACCCAATGAGTTAGCTTTTGCCCGTGAAGATGACTGGCAGGATGTGTTTTTAGCTTGGTTTATCAACAAGCATTTTTCCGTGGTCACGGCTTATGCGAATTTAGGCAGTATTGCGGGTTTTGCCGATCAGCAAGGTTGGTATGTGTCGGTGGAGGGAACACTATGAGTCGTTTATTGCTGAAGCTATTGCCTGTCGCCGCTTTGTTTTTTTTCACTGGCTGCGCAGTGCAAACGGCGGAATCATCGGCACCACAGGTTAACTCAAATAATGGCAACTCAAGCCAGCAAACCTTATATCAAGAGTTAGGTGGTGAAGCTGGTTTATCAGCGATTGTCGATGGCTTACTTGCCCGTATAGCAACCGATCCACGCATAGTGCATCACTTCCAAGAGACGGATATCGCGTTATTTCGTGAGCGCGCCATTGAGCATTTTTGTCTGATTGCTGATGGCGGTTGCGTGTATCACGGTGAAAATATGGCACTGAGTCATCAAGGGTTGAATATTACTCAGGCGGATTTTGATGCCTTAGTGGGCCATTTAATTGAATCGATGAAGGAGCAACACATACCATTATCGACCCGCAATGCCCTCCTAAAACGTCTTGCACCTATGTATTCGGACATTACCTATCATTAGATGTGTTGTAACTTTGATGGCTAAAATAGTGAATTTAAGATGCTGTTGCCGTGATGGATAGCAGCATTTTTTATGGGTACTAGAGCAAGAGCGCGGCATCTATGGGGTGAAATTGAGACGCTGCATCCCTTAAGGATTTAGCCGTCAGGGTAGGGACGCCATAGACTTGGGTTTCAACGCCATATTTTTGATGGATTTTTTGCAGTAATAAATCGAAATCGCCATCACCAGACAACAAGATCACAGTATCGACTTCGCTCGCCGCTTCCATAATATCGACAGTGATCCCCACATCCCAGTCGCCTTTGGCCGAGCCATCGCTGCGCTGAATAAACGGTTTTAACTTCACCTCAAAACCTATGTGCTTTAGTGCGTCTTGGAATTTCAATTGCCCATCGTCACCTTTGTGGATGGCATAAGCCACGGCCAAGACTATGTCCCCCTCGTAACCTAAGTGTTGCCATAATTTACGGTAATTAAATTGGCGACCATAGGCCTCGCGGCAGGTGTAATAGATGTTTTGTACATCCACAAATAAAGCAATTTTTTTCAAGGGATTCGTATTTTTCGATCTGGGAAAAGACTCCTCGCACTATAACACAGCAAGTTGCCAATGGGCGCTAAATGGAAAGTACCGCTCTCGGTTGAGCGGGGAAATTGCCTCACCAGAGTTGTACTCGAAGGATTGGATATTTAGCTAAATGCTAGGGGATTTAAAATATTGCGCTGGAGTGGTGCCGGTATATTGCTTAAAAAAGCTGATAAAGGCACTGTCACTGGAAAATTGTAAATTAAAGCCCACCTGCGCTACCGAGGCTCCTGCAGCTAATTGCTCAATGGCCGAGAGTAAACGCCATTGCTGGCGCCATGCTTGATAAGCCATTCCCGTCTGTGCGCTAAAAATGCGGCTAATTGTGCGTTCACTGGCTCCGATTTCTACTGCCATATCCTTAAGATTGGCTGGCGGTTTTTGGTGCTGTTGCAGTTGCGCAAGCCAGTTTTTTAAACGTTTATCCTGTGGGAGGGGTAAAGCCAGATTTTCTTCCGCGGCATGGCCCAATTCTTCGCAGAGCAGCAAAAAGGCATTGTGCTGAGTGCTTCTTGGTTTGTCCCAAGGCCAAAACGACATAGTGTCGATTAACGCTTTGAGTAGCGGGTTCACATGGAAAATAGTGACTTTATCGGGCAATGAAGTGACGGTTTCTGGTTCAAAGTAGAGTGAGCGATAGGCAACCACATTACGCATGGTGACGCTGTGCTTAACGCCAGCTGGCAACCAAGCCGCACGCGTTGGCGGTAACACCATTTGAGTATCGGCTAGGGTGAATCTCATCACGCCTGTGGGGGCGTACAGCAGTTGCGCCTTCCTGTGGTGATGCACTCCCGAGTCGTGTTCGCCCATATCTGCGGCAATGCCAATGACCAGATTATCCAGCTGGTCTGGATTAAATTGCTGTTCAGGTAGAATAAAGGCCATTTTGTCCTTTTTTTGATGTTTTTTGTCTAAGTGTTGCTAATGGACACATTTGGATTTTATCTATACTGCGCCATCTTTGACAAGTATGGAGCGACATTTCGGTAAACCAACTCATTTGGATGACTGAAATGGACTAAAAATCATGAATATAAAACCACCATTAGGGCTCGTTGTGCTGCTAATGATGTTTCCGCAAATTATGGAAACCATTTATAGCCCTGCTTTGCCTAATATTGCAGAAAACTTTGCTGTGTCGGTTGCCGCTGCATCGCAAACCTTATCTGTGTACTTTATGGCCTTTGCCGTCGGCGTATTTTGCTGGGGCCGCTTAGCCGACATTATTGGTCGCCGTAAAGCTATGCTCGCGGGATTAGTCTGTTATGCCATTGGCTCAGCATTAGCCTTGATGGTTAGCGACTTTAGCCTGTTGTTGATGGCCCGCATATTGTCGGCCTTTGGCGCGGCAGTGGGGTCTGTGATTACCCAAACTATGATGCGTGACAGTTATAGCGGAGAGGAATTAGCGAAAGTTTTTTCTGTGATGGGAATGTCACTTGGAATAAGCCCAGTTATCGGATTGCTATTGGGCAGTGTTCTCAGTGCGTATTGGGGATATCAAGGGGTGTTTGTCGCACTCATGGTCTCTGCTATCGTGTTGTTATTTTTGTCGGTAAGATCTTTACCCGAAACTAAACCCGTACATACTCAGAAAATCGCCATAGGCGAGTTAGCGATTAAGATGCTTACCGATAGCGGGATTATTAAGAACACCTTGTTGGTGGCGGCGTTTAATCTGATGTGGTTTAGCTACTTTTCACTGGCGCCATTTATGTTTGAGGCGCAAGGGTTATCGACGCTTGCCTTTGGTACCAGTGGCTTACTGTTAGGCTTTGGTACATTCCTTGGCAGTTATGTTAATAAAATAATGCTGGGTCGAGGCCACACCGGTGCACGACTGGTTCGCTTAGCCAGTGCTATTGCACTTGTCGGTGGATTGGGGATTTGGCTGATCCAATCGACCTTTATAGGGCTGAATAATGTTTACTTTTTAGCGCCTATGCTATTGATTGTGATTGCTTACGGTATCGCGATTCCGAACATACTCAGCTCGGCTCTGGCAAACTACCGCACCTATGCGGGATCTGCTGGTGCACTTTTCGGACTGTTTTATTACATTCTGTTGGGACTGGGTTTAGGTGGCACAGGAATCGTTCACCATTTAGGTATGGTGATTACGTTAAGTGCACTGCTTTGTGTTGGCTTAGGTTTACATTTAGGCTTAGCCAATAAAGTAAAAAATGCTTAAGACGTAAATGAGAAAAAGCCAAGGCACTGAGTGCCTTGGCTTTTTTATATGATTATTTACATTTATGAGTAGGCGTGAAGCGCTAGGCTTTAGGCGCTAGTTCCTGCTGTTTTGCGGCCGCCTCTTGAGCCGCTAACTCTTGCGCTTTAATTGCCGCTTCGAGCTTAGCTTCAACATATCCCGGTGAATGGGTCGCTGCCGAGATTAATCGATACATGGCGGGGATGACGAGTAGTGTCACAAAGGTGGCGAATGCCATACCAAAGAACACTACAGTACCCACAGCGATACGACTTTCTGAGCCTGCGCCAGTCGAGAAAATTAACGGCACAGCACCTACTAAGGTGGTGAAGGCTGTCATTAGGATTGGCCGCAAACGACGAGATGACGCATCGATAATAGCTTTATCGAGTTCAAAACCGCGGTCACGCAATTGGTTAGCAAACTCTACGATAAGGATACCGTTTTTGGTCACCATACCAATCAACATGATCATGCCGATCTGGCTGTAAATATTAATCCCTTGACTGGTGAGCAGTAGACCCAAGAAACCACCAAATACGCCCATAGGCACAGTAAACATCACCACTAACGGGTTGATAAAACTTTCAAACTGCGCGGCTAAGACTAAGTAAGCGACCAGCAAGGCCAGGCCAAATACGATGAAGATACTGCTTTGGTTTTCCTTAAAGTCTTTGGATTCGCCGGTGTAACCAATGGAAATATCCTTAGGTAATAATTCAATGGCTTTAGCATCAAGAAACTTTAAGCCCTCACCTAAGGTGTAGCCTTCACTGACGTTTGCCTTAAGGGTGATCGATTTTTGCTTATTGGTGTGGCTTAATCTTTGTGCCGAAGCAATCTCTTCGATATGGGTCACGGTATCAAGCGTCACTAACTCGCCCTTACCGGAACGCATGTAGATTTGGCTAAGATCGCCAACGTTGTTAAAACTGTTCTCATCGCCGCGCAAGTACACATCGTATTCTTCGCCGCGATCCACATAGGTGGTTTCGGTGCGACCGCCGAGCATGACTTCTAAGGTTTGCGACACTTCATCGACACTGATACCCAATTCAGCCGCGCGTTCTTTATCTACAGTGACAATAAGCTCTGGCGTGGTTTCGGCGTAGTCTAAGTCGGCACCTTCCATCATAGGGCTAGCATTGGCTTCTTCTTTGAGCACCTGCGCCCACTTAAACAGTTCGGCATAGTCCGAACCACCAAGCACAAATTGCACAGGTTCGCTCGATTGGCCCCTAAAGCCTGGCATCATAGGGCGAACCATCACATCGGGAATGTCCTTCAATGCTTTACTTATAATCCCAAGTGCTTGCTGCGCTGATGCGGTGCGTGTCCCCCAATCTTCAAGCTGCATAATAACAAAGCCTGTTTGATCGCCAGCGCGACCACCAAAGGCTGGGGCTTGCACGCTAAAGGATCGCAGCACACCTTGACCCAGCAAGGGCATGAGTCTGTCTTCAACTATATCCATATTGGCTGTCATACGGTTATAACTGGTGCCTTCGGCGCCTTTAATAAAGGCGAACAATACACCGCGGTCTTCCTGCGGCGCGAGCTGTGAAGGTACTTGTTGCATTAACCAAGCGCTGCCGCCGATACAGGCGATGATAACTAAGGGCGCGAGTAGACGGAGTTTAATTGCCCGAGTCACAGCAACACGATAAACGCTTTCCATGCGCGCAAAGCCGTTGTCGACCCAACGGTTAAAGCGATTCGGTTTGACGTTAGCTTTCAGCAGTTTGCTGCTCAGTACAGGGGTAAGTGTCAGTGCCACTAAGGACGAGAACAGTACCGATACCGCTAGCATCACAGAAAACTCGGTAAATAACAGTCCGACCATGCCGTCCATAAAGGATATAGGTAGAAACACCATGACTAATACCGCTGTGGTGGCGACAACGGCAAAACCTACTTCGCGGGTACCTTTATAGGCTGCTAATAAGGGCTCTTCACCTTTTTCGATATGGTGGAATATGTTCTCGACCACCACAATCGCATCATCGACCACTAGACCGATGGAGAGGATTAATGCCATCAATGTCAGTAGGTTAATCGAATAACCTAACATATTGGCGGCGATAAATGCCGAGATTAACGATACCGGAACCGTAACTGCTGGGATGAGTGTCGCTCGCGCTTGTCCGATAAAGATATACAGCACCAGTACCACTAAGGCGCCCGTGACATAAAGGGTGTTATAGACCTCGTTAATCGAACGGTCGATAAATACAGTCGAGTCGAAGTCGACCACTAGGCTTGTGCCTTCGGGCAGGAAGTCTTGTACGCGATCGACTTCTTTGTGCACTTCTTTAGCTACAAGCAAGGGGTTGGCATCTGACTGGGCAATAATGCCTAAACTGATGTTAACTATACCGTCGCTTTTGAAGGTCGAGTTTTCGTTTTGTGCGCCAACCGCCACATCGGCCACATCTTTTAAGTAGATAGGCGTGCCATCGCTGGCGGTACGCACCACAAGGTAGTCAAAATCCTTTGGCGTGTAGTACAAGCGTTTGGTACGCACCGACATCACTGTGGTGTCGTTTCGCACTTGGCCGCCGGGTGTTTCGATGTTTTCTTTACGCAGCGCGTTAGTTATGTCGGTGACTGTGACATTGCGTCCCGCCATTTGCTCGGGTCTGAGCTTAACGTACATCACCTTGTACAAGCCGCCGGAAATACTGATAGAACTCACGCCGCTGATAAGGCTAAATCTGTCCTCTAACACGCGCTGGGCGTAATCTGTTAACTGAGTGCGGTCCATCACACTCGAACTTAAATTCACATAGACTGAGGGTTCGCCCGAGCCATTGTCTTTTGAGACGACAGGATCTTTCGCATCCTCAGGCAGCCTGCGTTGTGCGCGTGCCACCGCATCACGCACATCACTCACGCCTTCGGTTAAGTTCCATCCGAGGAGGAATTTCACTGTGATACGCGAGCTACCATTACGTGTGGTCGAAGTGATTTCGTCGATACCACTGATCCCCGTCAGTTCATCTTCTAGGGTTTTAGTGATCTGGCTTTCCATAATGGCCGCCGACGCACCCGAGTAACTAGTGCTAATGGTGACCACTGGGCTTTCGACGTCGGGCATTTCCCGTATCGACAACTTAGAGAAGGAGACTATGCCGAATACGCACAGCAGTAAGCTTAAAACGATGGCAACGACGGGGCGTTTAACCGAAACATCGGACAACCACATTATTTAGTCTCCGTAGCTTTTGGGCTTGAAAGCTCAGCCGCACGGGTAGATGCCTTGGCATCGAGCGTCACTTCATTAATTTGCAGGCCATCGCGCATATTCACTAAGCCCTGCACCACGACTTTGTCACCTATTTTTAAACCGTTTTCAATCAAGACTTGATTATCGATACGCGCCCCTAACTGCACTTCGGTGCGGTTGGCAATGTGATCGGCATTAACTACGTACACGTAACGCTTAGTGCCAGAATATTCGAGGGCTTGTACTGGCACCATAGGTGCAGAAATCGCAGGGAACGTGATAGTGGATGACATCATCATGCCCGGTTTTAAGCGATTTTTTGGGTTGTCAAATTGCACCCGCACTTTAAGGTTTAAGGTCTCTTCGTTGACGCGCGGATCGATAGCGACAACTTTGCCAGTAAAGGTTTCATCCGGCCAAGCGCGGCTGGTAGCCGCCACTTTCATGCCTATGCTTAATTGCGACAGGAAATGCTCTGGCACTTGTAAGTCGAGGCGCATGCTAGATAAGTCATCCAGCGACATTAACTCTGTGCCTATGCTGACCATTTTGCCTTCGCTGAAATTAATCAGGCCAGTATTACCCGCAAACGGCGCAATCAGCGAGTGGTAATGTAAATCCGCTTGTGCTGAAGCTAAGCGTGCTTGGGCGATATCGACACTGGCTTTTTGTGCGTCAATTTCGGTTTGGGTGATGGCGTTGCGGCTGATCAGCTTTTCAAACTCTTTGAGTTTACGTTTTTCATCGTTGAGAAAGGCATTAGCCTCAGCGACGGCGGCTTGGGCTTTCATATCATCGAGTTCGATAAGCAATTGACCTTTTTTCACCGCTTGGTTTGAGGTCACGGCGACTTGTTTAATCTTACCTGTGACTTGTGGCGCGATCACCACAGCGCGTTCGGCAGCGAGCTTGCCGATAAGTGAAATAGATTGTGCTAATGGATATTCAACGACTTCCCCCGTGACCACTGGAACGGTTCGCATAAGATGAGGTGCGCTTTCGGGTTTAGCCGCTTGAAGGACATCACTAAAACTTACCGCTGTGGCGATAACCGCAAGCAGGGCAATGGCAATAATGGTTTTTTTCATTGTAATTATTATCTCGCGCAAAGGCAGTTTAAAAAGGTAATCGCTCTAATGGCGCTATTCTAGTGAATAACGTACGCCAGTTGGGTAAAAGTTTGTAAAGGTAAGCGAACGAAAATGAAAGAAATTGTGTTTTTTGAGCCTTGAGCACAATTCAACGCAGCTTTTGTGGTTTTTTTGTGCAAAGGGCCTGAGCGAGAAGCTCCTCGTGCGCTAGGGATGGACCTCAGTACGCGTTTTTTCGACAGGCGCTTGAGTCGTTTCCACCTGAGGAAATTGGCTTAAAATAGAAGCTAAGCGACCATCGCTGCGCATACTGTCTAAGCCTTGATTAAAATCCGTCACTAACTGCTGATGATCCGTCACGGCCAAAGACACCCCTAAGTGAAATACCTCAGTTGCTATGGGTTGACCGACTTGTTCAAAGGCATCGTCATATTCAGCGGGGCCTTTTTTGATTAAGTATCTGGCTAAGTTATGGCCAATCAAGACTAAGTCGATACGCTTTAAAAATAGCTTCTTGATGTTCATTTCATCCGAATTGCCTTCTTCGGTGGTGAGCCCAGCGGCGAAGATTTCGGGTGGATTAGCGTACCCGCGGCCTATGCCAATTGTGTAGGGTTTGAGATCTGAGAGCTGACTGAAACTCAGCGGCGCATCTTTACGTTTATAAAACACAATTTGCACCGGTTGGATAGGCGCAGAATATTGAGCCCATTGCTCACGCTCTTTACGATACCAGAGCCCAATGATGCCATCGGCTTGGCCCGTTTTAACGAGTAAGGCGGCGCGAGCGAAGGGATAAAACTTGAGGCTGGCATTGTAACCTTGGCGTTTAAAGGCTTCTTTGACCACTTGGGCAACGCCGCCTTGTTCGGGTAAGGCATCGGCATAAAAAGGAGGGTAGTTAGTGGCGACTAAATGGAGTTCTCGACCCGCAAATGCGGGCTGAATGAAGCCGAGCATAAACAAGCAAAAGCCAGATAATGTGAGTAATTGCTTCCCCATTTCCACTCCAGCACTGAGGTGAGTCGCACTTGGCTTGAGTATAGTCAGAGTTAATTGAAACTGGCGAACTTATGAATATTAAGATGCGTGCATGTTTGCCCTTATTCATTTATACATTCGCGCCCTAGCTTATTCATGCATTAGGGCGCTAGGGCGTTCACATATTATGGTGAAGAGATTAGCGAGGTATCTTATAGCGAAACCTGCTCACCCTGATACAGACCGCGGCTGAGTTTGCCGGCGTCGATAAGCAAGAGTTCACCGGATTGACCATTCTTAATGCTGCTGTCTATCGCAATGACTTTATTGTGATAGAGGCCAAGCACTTGCTCCTGCGATGTGTGTCCAACGACAATATGCTCTACCTTGAAATAGTTCAGTATGCTATCGATATCCGACTCTTTCAGTTCATCTTTAAAGTATCCACGATACCAAGTCGGGCCATTGGTAAAAAACAGAAAGTTGAGTAAATCATCCTTTTTCAAATCGGCTTTTTTATCATCTAAATGCTGACGAAAGAGTTGGTTAGCCTCGCCGATATGTAATTTACGCTCGATCCATTCAGGGCTGATGCCGCCGTGCATAAACAAGATATTATTGATTTTGACTAAGGTATGTTTGCTGCGAAGCCATTGGCCTATTTCGGTGTCTTTGTTGTAGAGCGCATCGTAGCTGCGTTTGAGTAAATCGGCCGCGACTTGATAGCGTTCGTTGACGTAGCGTAAGTCGCCGCGAAACACCATTTGCTCGTGATTGCCCATGAGTAGATGTAAGCGTCCGCCCGCAGCTTGAGCTTCTTGGTCTAAGGTATATAAAAACCACAATACTTCATTGACTTGATGGCCACGGTCAAACATGTCGCCCGTCATCACCATATGGCCATCACCAAAGGCCCAGTGGTTATCTTTGTCGATAATCTTATAGGCTTTTAGTAAGTTAATCATCACATCAAATTGGCCGTGCACATCGCTAAGGGCGACAATTTTGCTGACATGAGTAAAGGTATCGGGCTCAACCGTGGCCGCTAGTGTGTGAAGATGGGGCGCTGGTAATTTACCGCAACTGGCAGGGCGGGTTAACTGCGCCTTTGCAATCGGCGTTTGTTTAAGCTCACTCTGACAAATCCAATATGCAGTGTCTTTTTGAGCATTGTCCAAAAACACATAAGGGCCATCGGTGACGCTGCTTTCTTGAATCTTTAGTTCTGGCTCGGCTTCACTTGCATTAGCCGCCAGTGAGGTTAAAGAGAGTGAGGCGAAAGGGAGTGCGGTAACAAACCATAATAGGGGTGTGAATTTTCTATGTTGCTTCATTATCCATTGGCTGATTTGGCTGGCTCGGCTTAGTCGGGTATTAGAGAGTGTGATGGGGTGGGCCCCGACTGGCATCGAATTGATTAGCATTAGACCGCATCCTTGTTCTTGTTCTTGTTTTAGTTATTCATTCTGTCATTTTAGACACTTGAGTTGATGAGTCTTCGAATGTGTAGTTTTACGAAGTTAATCTCAAATGCTCAATTTCAAACGTTCAGTCTCAATGGCTTAATCTTAAGCGCTCAAGATATTCAAAACACTAAATCATACGGATAAGGCTTAACATCGGCAAGTCGTGAGGCGGGCTAAAGTAAACTTGCCCGCCTCATTGTTCAGTTATTGCATCATGGCATTTCTATCGTGCATAACCGTTGTTATGGGTATTGGCAATTACATGGCATTGACTACGGTATGACTATCGACAAACTGCTCAAAACTGACGATTTTACCGCTGTGTATCTTCCATAAGTGGGCGACTCTGGCGCTAAAATGCTTGCCTGTTTTGACATAGGTTCCTGAATAAGTGCCGAAGGCAAAAACCTTATCGCCTTGGGCGACATAGTCTTCGATATCGACGTGATAGTTATCCCATTCAGTTTCAAGGCGGGCGAACACCTTGGCGGCTATCGCGCTAAAGCCTACGTAAGTGCCCGCATAGGGAAAACCTGCCGCCTCTGTCCAGCGTGCGTCACTCGCTAAGGCATGCTGAAGATTTTTGGCGTTCTCGGCTGAGCTACTTCCCTCATAGGTGCTTTTAACCAGAGCAAGATTCTTATCAGCCTGCCTTGCTGTTTCGATAAGACTTAACTGAGCTGGCTCACTCACTAATGAAGCTGCTGAAACACCATTAAGCGTTGGCATGATTATGACTCAAACTGTGCTTCAAGATGGCTTAGCCACTGGGCGGGTTGGCCGTAGAAGCGGTTGATATTAATGGCGGTGATGTTGCCATCATTATCCTCTATAGCCATCGAAGGGAAACCTTGGGCGCCTATCAAATTCAATAATGCTCTAGATTCAACGATATGCTCATACAGCTTGTCGTCACCTTGGGCATAATGCTGTGCAAAGCTCATAGGGTCGAGCCCAAGTTCAGCGGCTAAGCTTGCGAGATTACCTTCATCACTGGCGCTGTGACCATCACGGTAATGTGCGAGTTGTACTGAGTGTAGATAAGCCAAACTGTCGCCACCCAAAGCATCGACTGCGAGCATAGCTTTAATAGGAGGCGCAGAGTCGAGTATGACTGTGGTATCGCGCAGCAGACCATCAAAGTAGTTTTCACCAAAAGGCTGGCCAGTTAGTTCGCTAATGCGTAGATCGTGGGGCATAACATAGTCGCGCCAGTTGGCATCGATTTGTTTGCGTCTTGGTCCTGTAAGCATACCGCCGCCGTGGAGCTTAATGGTAAAGCCAGCTTTGGCTGCAGCATCGAGTAACGGCGCTGCGGCATAACACCAACCACATAAAGGGTCGATAATCGCGTGCAGAGTACGCACTTTGGCCGTTGGTGTGCTGCTGGCCGTGCTAGCAGAATGAGTTGTTGGGGTAGTCATAGTGTTAAACCTTTTGGCTTAAGTTCGTCGCTACATTAGCGACTTAAGCCCTTTGATATCATCGATTAAAATCGTTAGTTTGGTACCGTTATTTAGGTACAGGCATTTAGCTAAAAATGGCACGCAATCGAACACGTGCCTGTCTTTTACTGTTTACACCTAACTAGCTGTACCTCATCGCCGAGATAGGTATGGCTGGACTTACATAGGCCAGGTCATTTCGCCCATGTAAACTTTGGCGCTGATCTCAAGCCCTGCATCGGCTGGCATTTGTGGGTATAGCGCTAGCATCTTTTGGATTAATTCGGCTGAATCTTTCGAGGCTTTTACTGCGACTTCAAAGGCTTTTACATAGTCACGGGTAAAACCGATGGCACGGGTATCAAATCGCACTTCGCCTAAATAGTGCCCTGGGATCACTGTGGTCGGCAGCAGTTTTTCCATCGCATCTAAATGAGTTAACCATTCCTGACGCTCTGCGGTAGTTTGAGTGTCAGCCATCCAAACATGCGTGTTATCAAATACTTCTACGCCACCTGTAATGGTTTTTGCCGATGGCACCCACAGGAAAGTGTGTTTAGGGTGTTTATCATTGAAACCTTCGATAATCACTTGCTCACCGTCGATGGTGAAAGTGTCACTGTGAATCGCCTTAGGTAGCACTAATTCACTTGGCGCATTGTCCTTTAAGATTGGCCCCCAGTAGGCAAGCTTGCCTTCCATTGAGGCTTTAATGGCATCGACTGTGGTCTGAGTCGCGACGATTTGTGCATCGGGGAAATTCTTTTTAATCACGGCTAAACCGAAATAAAAGTCAGGATCGCTATGACTGATATACACCTGAGTCAGCTTTTTACCGCTGGCCTTGATGGTATCAACCAAGGTTTGAGCATCGTTATTTTGAAATTGCGCATCGACTAACATCATTTCGTGTTCGCCGCTGATAAAGCTCGATGACACGGCAAAGATGCTGTTTTCGCCCGGATTAAAATGGCTCACTTGCAATGGTGCCGCATTGACCACACCGAGTCCCGCTAGCAGTAAGGTAGCGGCTAGACTGATTTTAGACGAGGCCTTCAATGTGGCGTTAACTGTGTTGCGTATAGCATAGGTCGATGTGTTCATTTTTGGCTCACTTATAGTCACAGGATGAAAGAGTAAAAAGGTTTGATTTAGCATTCATTGATTTGCAGCTGCTGCAAAAAGTGAGTTAAGTATAGGTTGCAATAATCAATAGATAAATGCGAGTATCTGCCCATGTTTGTTGCATTAATCGGACGAATAGCCTGATGTACTCTTAGTGATTATTCATGTGGGGCGCGAGTATGTGAGTGAGCCTTCGAGTGATTGAAAGTGAGTGATTAAACGTTATTGATTGAACGTGAGTGGAGATAAATCATGGATAGACTCGAAGCGGCTAAAGTGTTTGTCACTATCGTCGAGCGCGGCAGCATGATCAGCGCCGCCAATGCCTTAGATATGTCGCGTTCTATGGTGACCCGTTACTTGAGCGAAATGGAAGAATGGTCCGGCGCTAGATTGTTGCATCGTTCGACGCGCAGCCTCAGCTTAACGCCAGCGGGTGAGCAAGTGCTGGACTATTGCCATCGACTGCTCGAACTGGCAAATGAAGTGCCAGCGGTGAGTCATGCTGCGGTGGCGATTCCGCGCGGATTATTGCGCATTAGTTGCTCCCAGTTTTTGGCGCATCAGATTTTAGCGCCCGTGGTGCGCCAATACTTAGCCAGTTATCCGCAGGCGAGTGTGAATATCCACGTGAGTAGCCAAACCGTCGATCTGGTCGCCGAGCGGATTGATCTGGCGATTCGCATCACCAATGAACTCGATCCCAATCTTATCGCGAGGCGCTTGGGGGAATGTGAATCTGTGGTGTGCGCGGCACCGAGTTATCTTGCCGCGCGCGCTGCTGTGCTGCATCCCGAAGATTTGACCCAGCATAATTGCTTAACCTATTCCTACTTTGGCGATGTGATGTGGCGCTTTTATCAAAGCGATGTGGCTGCGAAACAGGCTCTGGTGCAGCACTCCGATCTTAAGTTAAACCAAGGCAAGGCGTTTAATGTGCCTGTGAATGGGAATTTTAGTGCCAATGATTCCATGGTGGTACTCAATGCTACGCTGGCAGGAGAGGGGATTGCGATGCAGCCGCTATGGGCGGCGAAATCCTATTTAGACTCGGGTCAGTTGGTGCCTTTATTGACTGAGTTTAAGCCGCAGTCCCTTGGAGTATATGGCGTGTATCAATCTCGCAAACATATGCAGCCCGCATTAAGAGTGATGATGGATATGCTGGTGGCCTACTTCGCTAGTTTGAAATAGTGCCAAAGCTTGCGGCACTTATAGCGTAACGGGATGCCATAAAAAAGGAGCTTAACCCTTTCGAGTTAAACTCCTCAGATACATGCTTGACTAGATTCTAGATCTACTTAATCATGCGCTTGTATTTCAAGCGGTGTGGCTCAACCACATCGGCGCCATAGGTGTTTTTCAACCATGCCGAGTATTCTGTGTAGTTACCTTCGTAGAAGTTCACTTGACCTTCGTCGCGATAATCCAGAATGTGGGTCGCGATACGGTCGAGGAACCAACGGTCATGCGAAATAACCATAGCGCAACCAGGGAACTCCAGAATCGCTTCTTCCAGTGCGCGCAGGGTTTCAACGTCTAAGTCGTTAGTCGGTTCGTCGAGGAGTAATACGTTACCGCCCGCTTGCAACAGTTTGGCTAAATGCACGCGGTTACGTTCACCACCCGATAGAGTGCCGATGATTTTTTGCTGATCGCCACCACGGAAGTTGAAGCGGCCTACATAAGCACGGCTCGGGATTTCCATGTTGTTGATACGCATGATGTCTTGACCACCGGAGATTTCTTCCCAAATGGTGTTCTTATCATTCATCGAATCGCGGAACTGCTCAACCGAGGCCAATTGCACAGTATCACCCAGCTCAATGCTGCCGCTGTCTGGCGTTTCAGCGCCGGATAACATGCGGAACAGGGTTGATTTACCCGCGCCGTTGGCACCGATAATACCGACGATCGCGCCCTTAGGCACAGAGAACGACAGATTGTCGATGAGTACGCGGTCACCGTAAGACTTGGTCAGGTTATTCACTTCAATAACCTTGTCACCTAAACGTGGTCCGGGCGGAATAAACAGCTCGTTGGTTTCGTTACGTTTTTGGTAATCGTTAGTGTTCAGCTCTTCAAAGCGCGCCATACGGGCCTTGCCCTTAGATTGACGGCCTTTCGCACCTTGGCGTACCCATTCCAATTCCTTGGCAATGGTCTTTTGGCGAGCACTTTCGATGGCAGATTCTTGCTTCAGACGGGCGTCTTTCTGTTCAAGCCATGAAGAATAGTTACCTTCCCACGGAATACCTTCACCGCGGTCGAGTTCTAAAATCCAGCCAGCGGCATTGTCGAGGAAGTATCTGTCATGGGTAATCGCGACCACAGTACCGGCATATTCCTGCAAGAAGTGCTCAAGCCACGCCACAGATTCAGCATCCAAGTGGTTGGTTGGTTCGTCCAGTAACAGCATTTCTGGCTTTTCAAGCAGCAATCGGCATATCGCTACGCGGCGACGTTCACCACCGGATAACACTTCGATTTTCTCATCCCAATCTGGCAGACGCAGGGCGTTAGCGGCGCGCTCAAGGATATGATCTAAGTTATGGGCATCCTGAGCTTGGATAATGGCTTCGAGTTCACCTTGCTCTTTGGCAAGGGCATCGAAATCGGCATCCGGCTCTGCGTAGGCAGCGTAAACGGCATCGAGGCGAGTTAGGGCATTTTTTGCCTCAGAGACGGCTTCTTCAATCGCTTCACGCACGGTTTGGGTTGGATCGAGTTTAGGTTCCTGCGGTAGGTAACCGATTTTCAATCCCGGCATTGGGCGCGCTTCACCTTCAATTTCGGTGTCGATACCCGCCATAATACGCAGTAGTGTCGACTTACCTGAACCGTTAAGGCCGAGTACACCAATTTTGGCGCCGGGGAAAAAGCTTAAAGAAATATCTTTAAGGATCTGCTTCTTAGGCGGAACAATTTTTCCCACCCGCAGCATGCTGTAAACAAACTGAGCCATTTTTCTCTATCTTAAGTGACTAATGATGCGGCTAATTCTACTCGATTGCACGCCGAACTCAACTCGACAATGAGCCAAGTTCAAGCTAAAACGCTAGGAATTTCATGTTTCAAATACTGGGATTGTGGTCGCGTTCCGAGTAGAATACCGCGCAACCCTACCTATAAGAATTGGCAGCTGGAGTAAGCAATGCTGAAAAAAGATATGAATATCGCAGATTATGATCCGGAACTGTTTAACGCAATTCAGAACGAAACTCTGCGTCAAGAAGAGCATATTGAGCTGATTGCTTCTGAAAACTACACCAGTCCACGCGTGATGGAAGCGCAAGGTTCACAGTTAACCAATAAGTACGCTGAAGGCTATCCAGGCAAGCGTTACTACGGTGGTTGTGAGTATGTGGACGTAGTTGAAACCTTAGCGATTGAACGTGCTAAACAACTGTTTGGCGCAACTTACGCTAACGTACAACCTCATTCAGGTTCACAGGCAAACAGCGCGGTTTACATGGCATTGTTAAAACCTGGCGATACCGTACTGGGCATGAACTTAGCTCATGGTGGTCACTTGACCCACGGTTCACCTGTTAACTTCTCTGGCAAACTGTACAACATCATTCCTTACGGTATCGACGAGTCTGGCAAAATTGACTACGACGAGATGGAACGTCTGGCCGTAGAACACAAGCCTAAGATGATGATCGGCGGTTTCTCTGCCTACTCAGGTATCGTTGATTGGGCAAAAATGCGTGAAATCGCAGACAAAATAGGTGCTTACCTATTTGTCGATATGGCACACGTTGCCGGTCTTATTGCTGCGGGCGTTTATCCAAACCCAG
>Ga0070748_1000096_pt1 | contig 44402 bp, 65 predicted proteins | sample VirMetDEL_Nov_12_FD_77015 | JGI IMG/M metagenome (GOLD analysis project Ga0070748, IMG submission 77015) | Aqueous microbial communities from the Delaware River and Bay under freshwater to marine salinity gradient to study organic matter... | ecosystem: Environmental > Aquatic > Marine > Coastal... | reverse complement strand
CTGAAGGAATCGTTGCAGATTCTGTGAAACGATTGGAGACTCTGCGGGATGAGTTCATGGAGATTGATTTCTCCAAGAGCAACAAGCGGGTTCGTGATGCTGCCAACTCTGCACGCACACAGATACTGTCACACCAGAACAAGACAGACTCCTTCTCGAAGGCTGCTGCTCTGAATGAGTTCATGGCTTGGACACTGAGCAACGAAGCTTTGATGAAAGAGCTGAAGCAGACTCCTACATCGTTGATCTCGAAGCTCACAAAAACTGTGAAAGCTTTGATGCAGCGTATTCTTGGTGGTGTGCCGGCCGACATGTTCTCGAACATCCTGTTCAACACAGAGTTGATCATTACCGGTGGTGAGGGTGATGTCAGCGTGACAGGCGGTGGTAACGGAACTGGTGGTGGCAATAATAACACAGGTGGCAATTTGACACCTCCTGCCCACAACCAGACAAACCACTGGATCGAACTGGCGAAGACTCGTCTGCAAGCGATCAATGATTCCACAGATGGAACCAAGGCAGCTCGCCTGGACCAGATGACCAAGTACCATGACAATGCTCAAGGTGCGCTTGATACCCTGGCTCAGGGTGGGTTCTCGATGGATGCTTACCAGCGTGAGACATTCACTGCGATCCACTCAGTCCTGGCGACAGAGATGCGTCTGGATACTCAGTCGTCGATCGCACTCAACGAGTTGTTTGAGCATGTGACTGACAACCTGACTCCAAACATGCTTGGACCAAACAACGCACAAGACCGATTCTCGGCAGTGATGAACCTCTTTGGAGATACCAAAAATGATGAAGGCGTCTCGGATGCTATTGCTGTGCTCTTGGCTCTGTCACAAACCAGTGATGGTTTCCGTCGGGCTCTTGATCAGCTCCCAACTCCGCCAAGCAATGGTGGTATCGAAACCAACACACTGAATGATTTCCTCAGCACAATCACAGCAAGGTTGATGACCAAAGCTGTGGGGTCGATCGACACTTCGGCAGCCTCGGTTGGAGATACTCTGGATCAACTCTCAACCAGTATTATTCTGGAAGAGTCGGATCGTGAGTTCCGGGTTATTGCTGGACTGATGAGCAACATCACCAAAGCTGATGAATTTATGAAGGGTGCCTTTGTAGGTCTGGCCAATTTCACTGAGGGTAAGAACACAGTGATCCAAGCGGGTAACCGGTCCTCGATCGTGAAAGCTGCTGCTGGTGCGGTGACAATTACCGCAGGTCTGCTGGATTCTGAGCGTGCAATGATCGCAGCTGAGGGTATCAAGAAACTGACTCACCAAACCACAGCATTCGATAACGCTGTGTTCATTCGTGAATTGGTTTCAGAGATGATCGGTACAGATGAGAACAGCAAAGACTTGGTTGCTCTCCTCGATGAGACGACGTTTGCCGTATCTGGTGCTCGTCAGAATTATCGTGAGGATTTGCCGGTTCTTCTTCAGGATGCGTTCCAGAATTCTCCTGATGAGAGCCAGTGGAAAGCAACACATCATGTGATGGCCAAGACAGATTTCGCTGCTGTTTATTCTGATGCCAATGCAAACAGCTCCTTCCGGTTGATTTCAGATGAGGCTTTCCTGGACAAGAAGATTGCCCAGTCAGAAAGTATCATACGCTCAAATTTCTCAGGAAATACTCGTGACCTGATTCTTGAGAAGGCACAGCAACTGGCTGACTACCAAAATGGTAAGGGCGCCGGGTTCCAACTCTGGACCAATGCTCTGGCGATCAACAGACTTGCTGGTGATTTCAAGCAACCGATGACTGCTGAGATCGATAAGCTGGCCAGCTACTATGCAATCAAAGGCTCCGATCCTCAGATGCGGATTCAGGTAGCTGAGATGTATCGTGATGATCCCGAGGCTATGAGAAACTTGGTTGTCTATGCTCAGTCTCTCAATGCTAGAGAAGAGCTCAAGCCTCGATCCTTCGCTGCTGAGATGGGTGGATACAAGGGCCACATCCCTGATCATGGTGTTCTTGGTTCAAAGACCATCATTGGAAAAGATGATGATCGTGTATCTCTGGAGCGCCAAGGGTACATTCGGGTTGGTGATGCTCCTGCTGATGACAACATGTCGATCATCAGCCGCGGGTATTACACAACGATGACCAAGCAAACCGGGACATACTCCCAGGGGATCATGCAGATCGTACACGACACTTACCGCGGTGTTGATGCCACGACTGGTCTATCTCTGAATGGAACCACTTCAGGTATCATCGCTGATGCCTCCTCATTGAATTCAATCAATGCTGAACTGAACCGAGCTCAGAGAGTGAACGATGTGAAAGAGGTTTTGATTCCTCGTTACGACGAAGATGACAACGGTGATTTGATCATCGTGGCCTATGAGCGTGCGATGAACCCAGACATCATTGCCAAGCACTCGGCTCCCAAGTCCAACATGGCTTTGATGTTGGGTGCATGGAGAGGTCGTCAGGCAGAGGAACAGAACGCACAGACATATAATGATCAGTTGGTTCAAGAACTGAAGAAGCTCTACGATACTCGTGAGCCTGGTTCGGATGATTCTTTTGTGAACCTGGTTGCCGAAGCAAAGAAACTGGAAGACTGGGATGCTGCTTCACCAGCTACACGTAAGCGTCTGAACATGAAGCAACCTGATCGGGCTCATGTTGAGAGCTGGAAGGTGATTTCTCCTGCAACCAAGGAGATGATTGCAGATGTATTCGGTGAAGGTAACTTCTGGGTCCGTAAGGATCAGGTGAACTTGAGCCTTGGATACCGTGATCCATCCATCATCGACCTGTGGACTGGTGATACACGCATACCAAAAGCTGTCCAGGAAGGCGTACAGGCCATCGCAGGTCTCTTCATGGGTAAGCACGCCATGAAAGCTCTTGCGGCTACTGAGGGCGGAGTACAAGGGCTGGTGTCCACAGCTAAAGACCTGATTGTGGTTCGTTCGTTGGTTGTTCCCTACATGAACACACAAGCAAACGTATTCCAGCTCCAGACTCGTGGGATCCCAATCAAGCAGATGTGGAAGCAGTACCCCAACAAGCTTGCTGAGATCGAGCAGTACAATGCGAACGTGAAAAAACTGATTGAGCTGGAGACACGGATTCAATTGGCCGGCACGGATAAGAACCGTGTTGCTGTTTTGCAACAGCAGGTTGATGTGATCAAAGGACAGAACAAACGGTTCACGATCGCACCATTGATTGAAGCTGGAGCCTACAAGAATATCTCTGAAGGTCTCACGGATTTGGATGTGGACATCACATCGGGTCGTATTGGTCAGTGGGTTGAGGGTCAAACGAACAGGCTTCCAGGCGGTGTTCAGACGATCGCCAAGTATGGCTTGTTGTCGAAAGACACGGCTGTTTACAAAATGGCAAACAAAGCTGTTCAGTATGGAGATTTCATTGCCAAGGCTATCTACTACGAGCACTTGCTGGCTGAGAAGGGTCTCGACCACGACGCTGCAATGAAACTGGTGAACGAAGAATTTGTAAACTTCTCTGTTCTACCTGGGCGCACACGTTCTTATCTTGAGGGTATCGGAGCCACATGGTTCCTGAGCTTTAAGATCCGGATCATGAAGATTGCGATGAACCAGATTCGTGAGAATCCAGTTCGTTCGTTGATCACCGGTGGCTTTGTGGATGACTCTCCAATCGGAGATAACCTGGCCACAGTGATTGCTGAGGATCGTCTTGGATACTCATTGGGTTGGGAGATGTTGTTCGGATCAGCAGGGCTGAACCCTTGGTTGAACATCTCGGACTGGAGGTAATAGACAGGGGATAGGCCGCTAAACCTATCCCCCGATGTCTATGAGGATTTCAGTTAGTAAAACCGCATCAGCTAGGTATCCTCACTAGCCTCCGTTTTCAGACATCCCGGATTGAAGTCCCCCATCATGATAACCTGTGGATGGGGACACCGACGAGCAGTACCTGGTTTACTAGACCAGACTGCCAATTCTTGAAATAAAAAGACCCACCCGCTCTTGGTAAACCAAGTTGGGTGGGCCTGATTGCTACTTTTTATAGACCGACCTAGCAAAGATCGGTATCGGGGTGCCAAACATCCATGGAATAGTGTGACACGCGGATTAGTCTGGTTTGCTACCAGTCTCGTAGTCTTTGGTTGCGAACCACACTCCCCATAGTCCCGTGAAAACTATGAGGAAGGGTGTGATCATGGCAAGCAAGATTCCGAGCAGACTCCCCAGTACAACTGTGGCGACTGATAGCAAACCAAAGAGAAGGGTAAGACAGATTGCCTTCACCGGTCTCATTGGTCAAAGATAGACGGTGGCTTTACTTTCGGCGCACTGTCACCTTCTTTGGTTTCGGGGGAATCACTGTCAGCTTCCGGTGAGGATTCCTCTGGGGATTCCCCGAAAAGGTTTTTTGTGTTCCCAGCCGCCTTGGTTGGTTTGGCTGCGGGGGTCTCTTCAGCGGTGGTAGCCGGTTCTTCTGCTTCTGTTGGTTCAGCAGCTCCTGAGCTATCGTTACCATCGCCATCTTCAGCAGTCGACTCCACATCAGCGGGCTCCTTCGTTTTGTTCTTGGAGCCAGCGGGCCGGCCGCCTTTGCTTTTACGTGGGGTCTTCGGAGCTGATGTCTTTGCAACACCAAACAGGACTTCAGCAGTGATGTTTCCAGTTTCATCACAGTCCATGCTGACACCAGTTACATCCGCCAGACCCAGTGTTCCCACAAAGGTCTCCAGAGCTGCCTGGATTTCGTCTTCATCTAAAAGAATACGCATAGCGTTTCCCTTTCTTGGTTCAATTTCTGTTATCGTCACGAGGACGTGTTCATCTTTGACGAGTCCGCCAAAACCAAAAGAGACACGGTTGATGAAGTGATGGTTATCGTCCTCTATCTTATCCAGCTCCACGAGGGAGTCTGAGAAGTATTTGTCAACGATTGAACCAACGTTCATTATATCGAGTCTGACTTTTGTCCTTGGACAGATGTCATAGTGTAGATGGATTCTCCCGAGTGGAGGTAAGTCCCGCAACAGCTTGACCATAATCTCATGGAAGAGGTTCTTCTGTGCGCTGAGACTTCGGAAATGGAGGTTGCGATAAACGTTCAGGTTCAACGCAGTTTTCTTCTTGCGTGAGGTTTGTATCCTCATTGGCAATTTAAACTGGTGTACCCTCTGGTCCATCACAACCTCCTTCAGATCATCCGAGATCAGTCGTCAAACAGCGAAGTTTTCTTCGCAGCTTTAGGAGCTCCGCCTGATGCACTTCCACCACCGAACGATTTGCCTTCGGACGAACCTTTGCCAGACGACTTGTCGTAAGTCTGGCCTTTGTTGCGCTCAAGCCATTTGTCGGCATAAGAGCCGGCTTCGTCTGGCATGTTTGCAATGGCCTTTCCAACTTCTCCGGCATCAACGATGTCATCGAAGTTTCCACCAAGTCCACGAACGAATTCAGCGACTTCGGAAATCGAAACCAGCTTGTCTTCTGGAAAGAATTTCACGATTTCGTTCTGGTCACGTACTTCGCCAGTTGGCTCATAGTTCCCAGTGTTTTCGTTCTTCGCTGTCTTGTCGACAGTTTGACGTTGGAGTGCCACGTTGACCTTTTCACCATGGAGTTCGGTGAAGCAATCAACTGCTTGTGGCAGTTCCTTGCCGGCCGTGAAGTCATAGAGCTTAACTGTCAGCTCTTCGACATCCATTTGACCCATCTCTTTGGAGCAGACCAGCATGCAGAGTGAATTGATCTGGTTGAATCCTGGGAGATTCTTGTCATCCCCAGTCTTCTTGTCCTTGTAGGTGACTTCACCTGCACGATTGGACACCCAGATTTGCTGACGGACTTCACGTCCGTTGATGTCCAACAAGAGGGTTACATTGCGTGCTTCGGAGGCTGCTGCCTTACCGATGTACGCTGTTTTGATGGTGGCCAGATAGATATCTGTGTCCAACGCACCACCGCCGCCCATGAAGTCTTCTTCGACTTTTTCAGCTGCGGCTTTCTTTCCTGCGAAAATATTGCTCATATAGTTTTCTTTCTGGTTTGATTCGAGGTTAGGTATCGGGTTATTCCGCGTAGTAACCTGCAAGTTGATCCATGATGACCTGTGCATCGTTTTCGATGTAGGTTTCTTCATCACTGAACAGCCCAAAAGGAGAGCGAATGCGATCTCCTACTGTGGCCTTTGTGGTCCGAGTCTGGATGACGTGCTTGTAACCCAGAGCTCGATCTCGATCGGAGATGGTGAGCAGCTTGCCTTCTACGGCATCTTTCTCGATCTCCTTGATCGTAGCCTTTTGAGCCACGACTACGGTTGTGAAGTAAGCCTCCAAACCGTTCTTCTTCAGAGCACCTTTGACAGGTACGCTGTAATGGAACCGTCCGGTATTCTCATCGAGTACCCCGTCCAAGTGTCCAAGCATGACGCTGTAGCCATCGAACTTGGCGACATAATCATACATCAAGGTCTTAAAGAACTGACCGTAGGCTCCCCACTGCTGCATGGTATTGGCTGAACCAACAACATGAACAGATTCGAACCGGTCCATCATGAAGCTGACTGTGTCAACAACGATGGTGTGGAACCGTCCAGGGTTATCCATGACCTGTTGATACAGATCAAAGATTTCATAGGGATCGTCGACAGTGACCCGCTTGAATTTGTTTTTGAAGGGTAGCGGCTTGCCACCCTCACAGTTGATGTACAAGACACCTTCCTGGCCGCGGATGTTCCGGAGACTGGCCGATTTGCCAGTCCCTGATTCTCCAGCGATCAGGACACTTTTTGGATCTTCAGACATGATGTCTCCTTGGTTTGAATTACGTGAGCAGTTTAAAGACGGGCTTTGCAGGCCGGTTTACTCAGGTCTCCCAACTCGTCGTGGTCAAAGTCCGTGGACTACACGCGAGAAGTGCAGGGTTAGGTTGCGTATTTGGCTGCAACCGATTTGAGAACAGTTGATTCCAACTCATCCTTTTTCAAGGGTGATACGGACTGTTCGTTGAGAGTGATGGTCTTGCCTCGCATCTCATCGTATGTCGCTCCAGCATCTTTCAACATCATTGCGAAGTTGAGCAGATTGTTGTTACGATTTCCGACTTCCATGTTGTTCAAGAACCAACGCTCAAGGTGATCGAGCCTTCCTAGATCCGCTACACCTTTGACGTACTCCGTGTTCTGTTTCGTCTTTGGAATGAACGGGAGAACGTTGACCAAGGATGTGCCTTTGTGAACAGATATGACGCTGTTCTCATTGGTCATCCATTTCTTTGATCTCTGGTTCGCGGACGCATCCGACTCGAATGGCAGCCAAAGAAGAAAGCTGTTCATGAATTCACGATAGTCATCTTTGTCCAGCTTTAGATTGTAGTTGGACGGCATGATGAGGCGAAAGCGATTCACATCATCAGTATGACGTTTGGTCGTTGCAGTGATGTAGGTATATTCCTTCATCAACTCATGAACTGCATCGAGAGAGATTGAGCCATCCACATCGACAACGAGAGTATTGAATCCTTCGAGAACATTCTCTTCGGACCTGTGCTCTTTGTCGAAGTGGTGGTTGCACCAGTGGAGTCCTGGCGCCCCCAATAGCTTTGGAAGGCTATCGAGTGGCTTGGTTTCCGGGACGTAATCAGAAGCGAAGTGATCAGAGAAGCTGAAGCTGATCTTGTTCAGATCAGTCTCTTCCAAGGTTGAACCTGTGAAGAAATCAACTCCGCTGATCACATTCTTCTTGATCACAACGTGGTTACCCACTCCCCATGCCATAGCGAGATCCATGATCTCTCGACGAGGTGTCGAAGAGTTTGGATAATATGGCAGATCTTCTACAAGATCGGCATGGGTGAGTGTTACTCCAGACTCAGCAATATACTTGGCCAAGCGTACAAAATTACGTTCACGCTTGAGAAGAGTCTGGAAACTCTTGCCGCTTTCTTCAGCGACTTTGATTGCTTGTCGGAGATTCTGCGCTGTGATCTTGTCACTTTCGTCCAAGAACGCATAGACCCCTGCAAGCTTCAGGGCTTTGAAGTACCGGTGCGAAAGTTCAGCCTTCCGGATTACTTCGTGTTCGGGCAAAGCGTTTGCCACAGCCTCTGAGTATAAGCGGTAAGCAATGAGCTCAACGCCTACATTTTTTGGCACATCAATCTTCTGATTGAAGAACCGAGTGTCCGCAAACCGAGCCAGTTCACCCTTCCAATATTGAAGAGCTTGGCTCCGGTTCTTGTTCACCAGACCGTTGTAGACATCTTCAGGATTGATGGTAGCTGAGAATGTCTCAGGCTTACCCATCCCAAAGAAGCAGCGTCGAGCGAAACCTGTCTCCAGTAAACTGAAGAACTCTTCCTCTGACTTGCTGCCGTCAAATAGCTTTGACGTTGTGCCGAAGAACAGGACGTTGGCAGGTGTTACCCCAACCAAGTCGATTCCTCGTTCACTTTCAGCGGTGTTCTTGATTAGCTTGGTTTTGATCTTACCAAGGTCATACAACTCCAAGAAGGTGTTGATGATTTCGATGTTGCCCTGGATGTTGGAACCAATCTCATCCATCTGGAAATTGATTGATCCGCTACGGGCCAGGAGAAGCTTGTAGCGCAGCTGTTTCAAAGCTGGGCCAGTACCACTGTCAAAAACGAATGGAGCGTGTCCCTGACGCTTAAAATCGACCTTCAGGGACTCCATTTCTTCCTTCTCATCTCCGCCTTTGGCACCAGCGATGTTCACAGCCAGGTCAAAGAGAGATGACTCGGCTATGGTTGGAAAGACTGTGCCAGTAAATGTTTGACGGAAGTCGCCAATGACATCCTCCATCAAAGAGACAGAGTGACCTTTACCAAAGCCTGATGTAGCCAGAGCAATGGAGTAGATGTTGATGGGGATTTTCCCCCGTTCCGGGCTGACGATAGAGGCACGCATAGCACTTGGGATCATACCCAAGAAGTATGCGACTTCAGCTTGGAAGAAGTCACGGTTGACGTTTCCTGTACGGTGGCACAGGAGGTCAACTAATTCCGACATAGCCGGGTGGTGAGCTTGTTGCTCAATCACATCCAGGTCATAGAGATTTGACACGGAATATCCTTTCTTGCTTAGACGGGTAGACCGTCATCATTGAAATAATTCGTCCGCTGTTGGCAGACCGAGAAAGCAGGGCAATAAGGACATGCCTTTACGGCTCCAGGTACTCGAACAACGATCCCTTTGCCTTTCTCTTTCAGCCACAACTGAGCGTCAGCTTCTTTAGCGAAGTTTTTCTGGCAACGGCCGCCTTTCTTGGCGGTTTCCGGATTGGAATAGTATTTGAATTCGTCTTCCGATTGCCACAATTCCTTGGGAGTACACTCGACCATCTTGTCCTGGTCTAAACCAGCGTTGGCAATGATGTGATCAACCTTGTCGTTGATCCATGTCTCAGTGTCTTCCAAAGAGAGAAGTGCAAACTCCCGATGAGGAGTACGGATCTGTGGATACTTGGGATCAACAGTCCGAAACTTCTGCCAGTCAGTGAAGATGAACTGGATTCGCATGATGTCATCTTTGATCAGATCAGGCATGATCCAGCGATACATGGAACCTTGGAGGATGTAGTCGTCATCCTTGTTGCCGGAGGTCCAAGCGAATGTGCTTGTGGTTTTGAAATCCCGATAGGCTTGACCGATCAGGAAGTCCAACTGACCCGTGACAATAATATCACGGAACTCTTTGAAGCCACGAATCTCCAAGTAAATTGGGATGTCGTCATCCTTCAGAGTCTTTGGATCAGGGTTGATTTTGATCTTGTTGATGATCTTCTCAGGGTAGTTCAGCTTACGCATTGCACCACGCCAATCACCCTGGGTCCATGCACGTTCGATTGAGTCATGAAGGCCATGGCCCACACGTGAAGCTATCATGTCCGATAGGTCAAACTCTTCTTGAGTCTGATCGACCTTACGCTTGAGGATCAATGACCGGGTAGGCTTCATGAGTGTGGTCACAGAGATCAACTCACCTGGAGGAGCCTCTGCGGCGCCGGAGTTGTATCCGTCTTGCAAGAGCCACACTGCCAGGGGCAGGTCGATCTTGTGGTTGTTGGTTATCTTAACCATTGATCTTCTCCAGATGTTTGGTGATGAGAGTTTTCACCTCACCGACTGTGGTTACGTTGGGGATGTCAAAATCTTTCCCCCAGTTGGGGTAGAATATTGAGAGCTCCCCGCTCATTTTGATGTGCTCATTCTGAATGGCTGGATCTTCCTGCCAACTCACAGCCTTTGAGAGGTGAGTGTTGGTATAGAGGAGGACTTCCATGTCATCCCGGATGAGCAAATAGTTTGCATCATGAATCTGAGCACAAGGTTTGATGTCCAAACGATGCTTACTCTTTCGGACACCCCTCATGAATTCACTCATGGCACGGGAGTTGAGCATGCAGTAGCTTTGCCCAAGGGCATTACCGGCTGTCCTGCCTTCGGCAGCAGCCTCGTATGGTGTTCTACTGGTTCCCAGAACAACCTGCTTGAGCAGGGGAGTCCTGAGCCTCAGACCGAATGCCAGTGTGACGTAGCCGTCCTTACAGGCTTGTTCCAGTTTATCTGCGACCCACTTGTCTGACACGTGGTACAGATTGTGATAGCTGGCTTCGATTGAACGAGCCAACTCAGCAGTGAAGCCACAGTTTGTCATCAAGGTTATGTACGTCCCCTGATATGTCAGAGCAAAGGTTGGTGCCTTGGACTCTTGTCTATGGTGGGAGTATTTTTTCTTGATGGAATTCACCCTCGAAACGTTGTGCTCCGAGGGTGAAACTGTAAGCAATTCACTGAGAGGTTCAGTGATCTCAATCATCGTTGGATTCTTACTTGTTGATGAGGGCAAACAACTCTGAACCGAGAAGTTTTTGACCCATGTAGTCCACCTCCTCATTGCTGTGGAAGTAGAACTCCTTGTCTCCGACGGTGGCTTTGTAAGCCTGCTCCCCATCAGGAAGCAGAGCAACGTCAGGCATGTGCTCACCAAAGTAAGCTAACGCCCGAAGACAGTGGCCATCGTACCCGTCTGAATAGACCTTGATCTTCTCTGGATCTTTGGTCGTGACTGCGGAGATTTTGTCCTCCAAAGAATCGAAGTCCAAACCCACAAAAAGCCATCCGGGAGGTGCTTCAAAGCACTCCTTGATCAGCTTTGCAAGCCTTTGTTTTACTGGTGTTGAGCCAGCAGAAGGAATGTTCTGTAGGTTGGGGTTGTTCGATGACAACCTACCAGATGCTGTGCCACCGAGCCTGAAGTTTCCGAATAAATAATGCCATCCATCTGGTCCCTTCTTGGCTTTTAGGAAAGCCGGAAGGAATGTTGATAGGATGATTGCGGAAGCCTTGTACTCGATCAGGATGTTGAGGAACCGAATCACTTCAGGATCACTGGTGTGATTGATGAGTTTCTCCAGAGTATCTGCACCTGTGGCAGGCTGTTTGGTGTCGGTGTAATCCAGCACAGGCAAACCAAGGAAGTCTTCCTCGTACAAGAGACGTTGAAGCTGCTTGGGTGATCCTGGGTTGAACGCAACGATGGTATCTTTTGTGTTACCAAGATCAGCCTTCGTTATCTGTTTGCTTTTGAGCTTCAGGTTCTTCTCGATCACCTTCTCATCTTTGAGTTGGTCCATAAAAGACCAGATGATTTGGAGACTGTTCATCCGAGCCAGGTTGAGGTCTGACTCTTTCTGAAGCTGCTTGTCCAAGGCTTTGACCTTGTCCATGTTGATTGGCATACCAGTGAGCTGCATCTGGATGATGTCGATGACAGCTGGTCGGAAGAGAGTCTGGTATGGTTCATCCTGAAGATCGGCAAGCATGATCGGCAAGTTCTTCTTGTAAACATACCAAGTGGCGAGTCCATCGATCAGATTATACTTCAGCAGATCATCCATAGGAATCAAAGTGATGTCATGGATATCGGACTGAGCATAGTTCCCTGCAAACTCTTGAGCCTGGGTCTTGAGTCCGAGCTCATTACCGGCACAGGAGTTGGTCGCCAAGTATGTGATGAGCTGGGTACACTCCCAGTTCCTCAAAAGAACTTCGAGTCCAGTTAGGAGACCCTCTTGATCTAAGATGTCCTCCATAAACAACTGGTAAACCAAGACATAAACATCATAGCAGATGTTGTGATAAATCATCTTGTGTTGAAAATTCTCAAAGAAGATTTTCAATGCACGACGAACGTCTGGATTATGTCTTCTGCCTGTTTGCTTGTTGTCGTCTGCCATGAATGTGTACAGACGATTTGAGTCTACGGGGAAAGCTACCCCTTCATGCTCATTCCAACAGAACGTGATGGTGCCTATGCCAGCATCATAGTGCTTGAGATCAAAGCCTTCGATGTCACAGGTGAGGTCACACTCCATGGCCTTGAGTCTGTCAATCCAGGTGAGGATCTCAGAGTAATCCTCTGGATAAGCAGAGAATTTGATGATGTTTTTACCCGTCACAGAATGATCATTAGAAGCCCAGCGAGATGTCGCTTTGAGAGCCAATTCGATCTTGGCCTTCATCTTGTCTGGGTCATAGAACACACGGCCGTAGTTGGGGCAGTAGGTCACATGGAAGTCCGGATCAAACTCACTGCGACACACGTCACCGATGGTGGCATCTGTCTTGGCTTTCTTTGTCAGGACTTTGAAGTAATCAGGCTGAGTGACAACCAGCATTGTGATGCCGGCCGCCTTCAGGTTTTGAAGGAGCTCCGCAGTGTACTCTTTAATCTGAGTGACTGCGGTCTTCTTCTTATGGGGATCGAGATAGAGATCAGCAATCATCACATCCTCACCCAACGTTCTCAGGTGCGGATTATAATAGTGCTTCATTACCTCCGCTGACTGGAGACGTGGAACGAGGAAGGCTATCCGGGGAGATTTCCCGGTGCCACCGATGACTTCATATTTCATATTACTATCCTAGATGTATAAGCAATCGGAGATGATCCTGTTACCTTTGGAGTCATAGGACTTAGAGTGCTGAACTGTGTTCTCATTCCAGTGCCTGACCTCATTGGTTACAGCTTTTTCAGCAGCTAACTCACTGTCACCTTTGTAGATTACGTGGTCTTCAACAGAGGGAGACTCGAACCAGTTTCTCTTTATGGAAGTATGGCGGTAGGCAATGACTCTCCCATCAAAATACTCATCAATGGAGTAGGTGATTGTGGTTTTCATGGTTTTCTTCCAGTGGTTACGGGATCATCTTTCTTGAAGTAATCCCAATGGCGACCAAGCGGTCCTTGATGTGATCTCAAACCAACAGCAGTTCTACCACTGCGTTTGAACCAAACAGCTCCGCTTGCAGAGGAGAAAGCAGTTCCAACTAGAAGCTTACCAAACGTGGTCTCTTTCAATGTTATCTTTGTCATTTGAGACTCTCCGGATATTGGATTGGGGTTTCTTCAGAGAAAATGATGAACTCATCATCACGATCGGGTTCATAATCTTCAGCAAGGAAGGTGATGAAGTCCATCTCGGTCATACCTTTTGACCGAAACAGATAGGTGCTTACCCCATGCTTATGTTCATGGGTTCCAATGTAGAATTTCATGTGAAATACCTTTCTGGAAGATGACCTCGGATATAAATCCGAGACTTGGGACGGGACAGAGCAACGTACTGGAGACGTGCGGTCTGTTCCTTGTTGGTTGACTTACCGATGTCAGCCAGGTCCACGATCACAGAGTTATAGGTTGAGCCCTGTGCCTTGTGTGTGGTGGATGCTGCGACTGAACGGAGATCAGGATATGCAGCTTTGATCTTGAAGAACCGGTCCCACTTCTTGAGACCAGAATAATATTTCAGAACCAAAGCACGATCATTGTGGTCAGCAAACGCAGTCAGGAAATAGATCTGCTGGTTGCCTACGTCTTCGACCTCCATCATGATCATGCGAATCTCTTCACCGTCAACGATGTACTTGTCCATGTAGTCATCAGTGATTGCTGTCACACGAACCACCTGATCAGTGTACAGGCGTTCTCTGTTTGCCAGTTCAGCTGCTGAGTTGTTCGAGAGAATCTCTCCCACCTCATACGGGTGCTCATATGTGCGAAGCTGTCGTATGTACGTGTTGTACTCGATGACTCGTTTGTTTGTGTAGGAGATGATCCGCTTTGATGGATCTTCCTCCAGGAACTCACGCTCCAGGACACCCTGTACGAAGGTGCCATCGACCAGATCAATGACCCCTGGGACTTGCGTGATAGGTGTGAACACACCGGTCAGCACTGTCTGCTTGGCCTGCTCACAGAGGTCCATCAGAGCCTGCTGTTCAGCATTACGAACTGGGACACTGAGATAGGCTGTCTGGAAGCCCTGGGTGTAGATGCAGGAAACTGTCTCCCCAACAGGAGCGAGTTGGTTTTTGTCACCAACGAACAAAACCTTGCAGGTGCTGCTGATTCCCATCTGCAAATACTTGAAGAGGTTTTTATCTATCATCGAACATTCGTCAATGATGATGAGGGTATCGTTGTGAACATCCCACTTAGCAGTGGGTACAATCTTCACAGTACCGGTCGAGAAATTCTCAGAGACTCGGAGATTCATGAACTGATAGATGGTTCCGATCTCGCTACGTCGATGAGGCATGGCCTCTGATATGACCGCGGCCGCCTTGTTGGTGGTCGCTGTGATCACAACTTTGTTGAGTGGATTGTTTGGAGACTTATGTTTCAGAATTGCATCAGCAATCTGAGAGATCAGGTAAGTCTTACCTGTGCCGGCACCACCGCTTACGTCCATGAATTGATCTGGACCATTAATAAAGTCAATGACTTGTAGAAATGCGGCATGCTGCTCTTGGTTTAAAGCCATTTTCTTTCCTTGAGGATTGGGTGGTGTCCCCCGTCCGAAGACAGAGGACACCGATTTACATTACCCACATTTACTGTGGCCGCAGTCACCACAGGTTGGGCAACCACTTAACACGTGAACATTGAACCCCTTGCATGAGGTACACTGTATTGGTTTTGCTTTGGTTTCTTGGACAGCTTCTGTGAGTGCCACGTCTGCTGGACCGTCTTCAACAAACACTGGTTCAAATTCAGCATCCATCTTGAGAAAAGCAAGATGTTCCTCAAGTGTGAGACCGAGAAGAGCCATGAACGAAGGAATATACTTTCCTCCGACCCAGTCTCCTCCATTGGGATCCATGATTGACTTGAGATCCTCAATGACAAAGCTGATGTCACCACCACGACGGAAGACTGAAGACATCATCCGCGTCAGAGCCAGGACATATTGAAACTTCGACATGTCTTGGGTGTTGATGAAGATCTCAAAGGGAATAGGAATCCCGTCGAGACCCAGATGGTTGTTGATTGTCACGTAGAAGTTGTTGCCTTCCCACTTGAGCTTGTAGGTTTGACCACCCAAGATTTTGACTCGTGGGATTGGACCTGCCGCAACTTCGATTGGCGGCGCCATTGTCGTACTTTCAGCGACAGGTGTCGTTTCCTGAGCGACAGGTGGCACTGCCAATTCCTTCTTTGGTTCGACAGATAGAACTGAACCAGTGACAGCATTGGGACGGTAGGTTGTGCAGCCTTTGCAGCCCATGTCGTATGCCTGCATGTAAACGTCTCCAAAGTCTTCGAAGGAGATGTCTTCAGGTAGGTTGACTGTCTTGGAGATGGAACTGTCCACCCATTTTTGGACGGCAGACTGCATCTTCAAGTGAGCCATTGGCTCCAGGTCTTGAGCTGTCTTCAGGGTAGAGACATCTGCGTCATACTCATAGCCTAGAGACTCACGACGCTCATGATAAATCTGTACGGCGTAGTCCCGTACAACTTCTTCACGTTTGCTCCCATCTTTCTCCAGAACTTTACGGGTATATTCGGGTGCGAATATGGGTTCGACACCACTGGATATGTTCCCAGCGTAGAGAGAAATGGTTCCCGTTGGAGCGATCGAGGTGAGCAAAGCATTACGAATACCATGTTCAAGTACACCGTCTCGGATGTGATCAGGCATGTTTCTCATGTTGCCAGACATGATGAACAGTTCTCGCTGATCTTCAGTAGCAGTCACAGGACATGGACCAAAGAGTTTGGCCAGTTCTATCGACTCCTCGTAGGCAGCGATGGCTATGTCCTCCATGATGGTCTCTGTGAATTCAACAGCAACATCTGAGCCGTACTCAAAGCCCAGCATCCAAAGCATGTCATGGAGCCCGGTAACACCGAGGCCCATACGACGTTTGGCTTTGGCTTCCATCTTTTGTTCAGCGATTGGAAACTTGGATATGTCAATGACAGCATCCAACATCTGAACAGCTGTACGTACAGTTGTACGGAGGAGCTCACGGTCAACCTGAGCTGAGGTATCGAAGGGATCGGTGACCATCTTAGCCAGGTTGATTGAACCAAGCAGACAAGCTCCGTAGGGTGGGAGTGGCTGCTCACCACAAGGATTGGTGGCCGAGATCTGTTCGATGTACCAGAGGTTGTTCATCGTGTTGATACGATCGATGAAGATGACACCTGGTTCAGCAAAATCGTAGGTCGATTGCATGATGGAGTCCCAGAGATCTTTAGCCTGGACCCATTCGTAAATCCATTTGCCTTGGGCGTCTTGACCAAGAGATGTATCAGCAGGTGGTACATTGTGAACCAATGCCCACATCTCATCGTTCTTGACAGCTCTCATGAACATGTCTGTTGCAAGGACTGACACATTGAACATGCGAAGACGATTTGGGTCTTGCTTGGCTGTGATGAAGTCAAGAACATCTGGATGATCACACCGCATGGTGGCCATCATGGCTCCACGACGGCTGCCGGCAGACATAATGGTCCGACACATCGCATCCCACACATCCATGAAGGAGAGTGGGCCTGAAGCATCAGCATCAACACCTTTGACAGGTGAGTTCTTTGGACGGAGAGTTGTGAAGTCGTAACCGATCCCACCACCCTGTTGCATTGTGAGTGCAGCTTCACGGAGCATCTCGAAGATGCCACCCATATCGTCAGGGATCGTACCCATCACGTAGCAATTGAATAGTGTGACATTACGGCCACTACCAGCACCAGCTACGATGCGGCCGGCCGGGATGAATTTGAAATCTTTCAGGGCTTCATGAAAGTTGTAACGCCGTTCTTTAGCCACCATTCCCATGTCAGGAATAGTTTCTTGTAGATACGTCTCAATCTCTGCATCAGCACAGGCATTTGCAATCCGAACCCAGGTATCATTGACACTGAGATCGTCAAGAATGTTGGGGTTGGGTGTGGTCAGACGATATTTGTCATTCCAAATCTGCTCACAGATTGGCTGTGGGAATGGGTTGTTCTTGCTCATGGGAGTTCCTTGTTTGAGTAAGCGGAACCGACCGGTGTAGTCAGTTCGATTGAAAAAGAAAAGCCTCTACCGACTCCAGGGAGGAATAATCGGCAGAGGCTTTACACGGGGACGGAGAGCCATGGGGGGATGGTCCATGAGCCACTCTTCCGTTACACCGCGTGTTCGGTTACCAGAACATCCAGTAGATGAGAGGCGTCCAGATTAGTAAGACTGATGCGACGATCATGAAGAAGAGGATCGTGATCAGGTTGATTCTTGCCCGTCCGATATCACTGGATTCCAGATCATCTAGGGTGGGTGTTGGCATCTCACCACAGCCTCGACCGACAGCACCTGGTGTGTCTGGTGAGACGTAGTCCGTCCAATGGCGCCAGCCTTTAGGACAAAGGAATCCCCACTCACGGATCTTTGGACCTGTGAAAAAGACTGTGACCGGTGGAAGATCCTGGACAGGAACAACCAGTCGGTGTGCAAATTGTGCAGGACGGTATGTCCAATCACCATGTTGGAGGTATCTCTTTCGAGGGTAACATCCATTGGGGCTCAGGTGATGCTCAAGCATGCCACCTCTGACAAGCAGAGATAGGCTGGCCCAAGGGTGATCATGCAGAGCCCGGTCATCATCGTCCTTGAGAAACTCATGGATATAGATGTTGAAGAGTCTGTTTCTCGGGATCCAGTACCAACGAAGCATGTATGGATCAGCTTGGTCTCCGACCGCGAAGTCAGGAACAGTATTTATGTGCTTGAGCGCAAGTTTACGTAAGAGTTTGGTGAACATTTCATTCTCCTAAGAGCTGTTGAATCAAAACTTCAGCTCCCTCCTTGTCATGGAGTGCGAAGTTGACGACTGGGATTTGATAGTGCTCCGCCATGCGTAGAGCTTGGCCGGTGCCACCAACAGGTTTCCCATTCTTGGTCCAGCAAACAATGAAGTCTGCTGGTGTCTTTAAATCTTGTCCGAGCACCTGGTATACGTTCCGAGCCATGAAGTCTCGGCCGAGGTCTCCCAGGTTGTCCCAGTATGGGTGGAACTGCCTAGCAATTTGTCGGGATGCTAGGCACGAACCAAAGAGAAGAGATAGATTACCTCGAAATCCTTCCCTCGGAAGGAAGATTTGCTTGGTTCCATCATGCTCGTCACAACCTTCTTCGAAGGCTGAGTCTGCGCCGTTAGCACCACCTGATCGGAGGGTATGTCCACACTTGGCCATGAATCGGCCGACTGATCTCATAAGTTTGAGGGTCTCAGGTGGCGTATCTCTAGCTCCAATTCCGCTGTAGATCATCGCCTTCGTTTCCTTGTTTGGTTCGCCAGTAGTATGACTCCCGGCGTGCGTTGTTACGCTCGTGTTCATTGAGAACATCGGTGCTGTAATCAGCCCTTGTCGAAGACCTTTCGGATTGCATCACGACTTCCTCACCATGTTTGTTTGTGTGACAAACAAGATACATGTCAGAAGGTCGAACTGCATCGGGATTTAAGAACCGGGATCCCATCAGAATGAGATCGGTTGGAATGGTCGACCCATTACGATCGCTTTGACTCGTGCCGCGGCAGCCTGAGCTTGGGCCTGGGCATATTCAGGAGTCTTCCTTTGAGCATCAGCGATGCTGATGTTTACGGAAAGATTCAGGGTCGGATAGGACACGGTCCCCATAAGGTGCTTACGCATTGGTTCGCCTTTCAAAGTTTAAGAATCAAAAAAGAAAAGCCCCAACTAAATGCTGGGGCTCAATCTTATACGGACGGTTGAGCCAGGTAGGCATCTATCACTGCTTCATCAGCAGGAGTCAGTCCGTTGTTCGCAAGGTCTTGAACCGTGGATCCAACAAGAGAGTTGAGGATATAGTCACGGATCACTTGTGCAATAACTTGTAACCAGGTCATAACGGTCTCCTTTCAAGGGTTGATGCCCTTGAATTATATGAGTCCGTGGTATGTGGCAATGGCTCTCATGCGAGCAATGAACAGCAGTTTGAAGACTGCTGCATCCGTTGGTGCAATGACTATGGTCTCACAGTCCTTCGGGAACATGGGTGAAAACATCAGATTGTTTGTCCTAACCACACTTTTGCGGAATCAGATACGATGACTCGCATATAGTTTCCGATTACAATTTCTTCTATAGTATCAACTGTAAAAGTCTTGATAGTCAACCATGGTGCATCGAAGTGGATACGCATTTGGAAGTCAACCGTACCAGCTAAAATGTGAACTTGGACAACACCACGAGTCTCATTCGATGAATGGGCAGACTCTGTGGCACGCAACTCGTTAGAAACATACCCCCCGGTATAACTTCCTCCTGGATCTTCGAAGATCCTTGAGGAATTTGACATTTGAGATCCTTTTTCTCATTAAATTCTCCCCGGAGCGGCTCGCGTATTATAGAACAAAACGGGAACGAAACTATCTACGAACTTCTCGGAGTCTTGCTCCGATTATACGAGCATCTCGGAGTTCATCACGTGCAGCATTTAATGCAAGCTGTGACACTTTCAATTCATTCTTGAGATCTGCGATCAGGGCATCTTTGATTGCGATACGATCACGCATCTGCCCTGTATCAGCAGCATATTCTTTGGCCTCACTTGTCGTTATCAGTGTGTTGCAGGTTGGACATAGATTTGGCTTATTCATTGTTTGTCTCCCCGAGGGCTGCGAGTGCTAGTTTATACCTGTCGCTCTGGTCGTGGTCGGTCAACCAAGTGTTGTGCTTCATGTACTCTACTAAAGCCTCTTTCAGCTTATCCCGCTCGGCCTCAAGGGCCAGAACCTCGTTAAACTTTTCCAGTGATTGTGCGCGGACTAAGCGAAGAGCTTCCTCAACGGCTTGGTGAATGTCGGCGCGGATGTATTCGGCACCATTTGTCACCACGTCCAAGTCTGGTTCTATTGGCCCCCAAGGCGTGTGACCTTTGTATTCCCACGCCCATATCCGTTCTTCTGCTTTGTCAGTCATTTAACCACTCTTTCGATTAGCTCCCCTATCACTTTACAAGGATAAGGGTAGGTTGAGATTTGAAATTCAGCATCATCCCAGTCGGTTGCCTCGATGTCAAAAGACCGAATCGTACCGTTGGGTTTTTTATAGTCGATGATGAAATACGGCATCATCGTGCCGACAGGAATTCAGGTGGAGGGTTTTTGGCACGAAGATCGTCTACCAAACGTTCCAAACCCAGAATAAGGGTATCGGAGAGTTGAAGTAATTCCGCCATATGCGTGATCTCTTTTTGGAGTTCAGCAATTCGCAGTTGTGCAATCTTTGCCTCTCGGTCGAGGATTGCTCTATCCCATCGGGCTATGTCTGCTTCAATATCATTCATTGGTTTTCTCCGGGTGAAACATCAGTGCCAACAAGCTTCCGCCGTAAGGGATTATGAGGCCCTCATAGGCTCTGGTTTTCCAGCACGCACCGGGCCATTGGAACCGATTGGTCACTGATGTTCTTGTGTAATATGGTGACAGGCAGGACTGTCATTATGCTGCGGGGGGTTTTCAACGGATCATGGTACTGTTCCTTTGTTGAAGGAATCTGTCTACTGACAAACCAAAAAGAAAGCCGGGGTGTTACCCCCGGCTCTTGGTCCTTATCCGAACCATTTGGTGTACAGGGCGCTTACCCAGGCTGGTTGGGGTAAAAGATTCCAACCAACTACAAGTCCGACGATTACGCCGGCAATGAAATAAGTCATTTTTTCTTCCTGTCTTGGAGAAGCAGTGGCTTCAGGTTTACTTTCTTGCGATCGACTTCACCGTCTTCTTTGTGAAGTGTCACACACTCGATACCTCCTCGTGAGAAGAGGCCCTTCAACATGGCCCATCGGTTGGGTGCAGCCAGAGTGCGGAAGTGTTCCGCTTCAGCTCCAATAAGTTGTTCCGATCTTCCATGGTGAACATGAGCGGTCCAGATGAACCGCCAGTATTTGGCTTTAGACCAGGCATCAGGGAACTGATCGGAGAAGACATCTTTGAGGTCTTGCCATTTGGCTTTATCGCCGTGGTGGGGGAAGACTGCGCACTTTCCCCAAGGGATCACACGGAAGTCATCGTCGTTTACTTTGATGTCTATCCGCGGATTGTCTTTGAAATGCTCGTGGAGAGCCACCATGACGCCGATATAGGCTGTTTCGTCGTGGTTACCCCTGAGAAGGTGGACTTCCACCTCCTCGTGTGTTTCAGCGAGCAGGACACATGCAAATCGCATGATTTCTAGGGCATCGAGTGTGTTCTTGAGATGATTCTCTCGAATTACGTCACATTCGTTGCCTGAAGCAGGTGTAAGCCCATGATGATCATTGGCATCGAGCAGATCCCCCATTTCCATGAGGACTGCTTTCTTTGCCTTTGGGAGGTTGGTCATCAGTTTGTGGACTGCTCCATGGACTACCTTGAGGTACTCAGGGTCTCCGTATTCACCACCGACATGAAGGTCACATAGGGGGATGAAGTTGCATAGGTCTTTGGGAAGATCCTTGGGGGATGGAATCACTGGATACGGAAGAACATTCTTCAGTGTTTCTTTGATTGCATCTCCAAGGTTGATCGACTCTGCTTCTGGATCCCGTTCGGCTTTCCAGAATACTGAATCGAATGAACCATCAGGATGTTTGACACCTCTCCAACCATGTTTGGCGCCGGTGATATCCAGGCCGGTTGCTTCGAGTGCTGATTGTTGTCCTGGGGAGGCATTTTCCCATTTGAGGGCTGCTTGAATTGATTGTGTTGCTGCTTGTCGAGATACACCCTCAAGATCTGCTACTGTTTGAAAGCACTGACCATGAATGTGCCAAAGCTTCAGGCGTCTAGCCTGTTGATCAGTCATTGGCATACGTTAATCCTTGAATGAAGTTATTATGTTTTTACTTGGAATCCTACTTCAGCTCCCCCTACTCCAGCAGCAGTCCAAGCGACTCCTGTTGCTGGATCGACGGTCCAAGATTCGTTGTGTTTGCCGAATTGATGTGTTGGTGGTGTATAGTCGGCCGCACCATCGTAGTCAGTCGAAGAGATTCGAAGGAACGGCCGGATATTTACCGGTCCAGTCGTTCCAATCCTTACGACACTTTGAGCATTTAGAGAGTGGATGAGTCTGCCAGCCGGTACAGTGTATGCGGGAAGATTGTAGGAGTTCTTGTCGAGGTTGGTTCCACTTGACCATCCAGTTCCACGATCATCATCGTTGATTTCCAGGATGGATGTCGACATGTCTTGGTAGAAACCAATTGTGTCGGCTGGAATACGTTCCATCTTCATCCCGATCGTGGTTTCCCCGTGGGCAAAGATGACTTGGCTATAGCCGATCCACTCACCGTTGAAGGCGACTATATCATTATGGACAAACTGCATTACGGTAGGCATGACTGCCGCGCCAGAAGCGGCGACTGTTGCTGTAAGTTGCAACACTTCATCTGAATAAAGAGAGGCCGTGCAATTAACGCCGTCGTCTTCATAGATAACATCTACTGTTTGCAAGCCGTTGCCGAGGGGGAACCACGTGAAGCCTGAACTGACAAAACCGCCGGCGCCGTTATAGACCCGTATGCCGAACGCGCCGTTTGATATATCCAGGTAAACCCTTAGCGCCCCGTTATTCGTCGACCACCTACCCCACTCGCCATCAGCGCCGCCTGAGTTGGTACGCGGAGACCACCAATCGAAGTGCATCGACACGAGGCTCTCGCCGGTTAAGTCGACGTTGTGGCCGACTGAAATAGGGTACAGAGATGAAGTGGTGCTCGATCTGACGCACCCGTCAACATATGCGGAGTCAAACTGGCCGGCGGTCGTTCCCCACGTGCCGCCAGAAAAGTCGTTAATGCTGTTGGTTAAGAATGTGACAGTCATGGTGGTTTCCTATATCGGCTTGGTGACAACATACGTATCAAAGGCTTGAAGGGAAACCCCTTCATTAATGCCGCCGATCACGATCTTAGTGTCAAAGGCTTGAACGGCAATACCGCCTTCACGGGCGCCGGCCGTGGCATATGTCGTTAACTGGTTTGATACGCCCTCCTCTACACCGATGTCGAAGTAAAAGTAAGACGCGTCGAACACCCCGTAGCGCGAGTAAGTGTCTTCTTTCCTAAACGAGCCGATCTGAGTGTAAGTGATGTCGTCGTGCGAGACGTAGATGTCGGCAGAATCTATGTAATCAATGTCTGATTCAAAATACGTGATGCGGAGGAGGTCGGGCGCTACGTCGGCGCCGAAGTCGAAGTCGAAGTAAGACCACGTGGAGATGTTGAACGTGATCGTGGTGTTAGTGAGTACCGCTGTTTGATTGCCGGCCGCGGTCAAAATACTTACTGGTACAAGGTCCACACCGCCGTCTTGGAAAGCGATGTTGACGATTTGTGGGTTGGAGCCAACAAATGCGAAGTTGTTGATGCGGAAGTACCGTGCTTCTGGCCATCCAACAACAGGTCCAGGCCCAGAAGGTACAAATACATACCTTGGTCTACGGAGAAACATTAGCTTGCACTCCCGAGAAGGGTCCATATCGCTGATGCTGCTGTGGCGTCGGCAGTGACTGGGCCTATGAAGGATAGGGCAGAACCAGCTGCTACAGTTTGAGCAGTTCCACCAGCAGTTACGAAGGTGAATGCGCCTCCAGTTCCAATCGTTATGGTTCCGATCGAGACACCGTCATCCTGAACATCAATAGCAAATGATGCTGTTGGATTTGTGTCAATATTTCCGATTGACCCTACGAAGTTGGCAGGGAAAACCAATGTACGAGCAATCATGATCTTTTCAAGGATCTGTGATGTGGTTGGTGTGGCTTCAAAGCCAGACGATACGTCGTAGAATGAGTTGGACCATTCGTGGTTGAAGTCTGTGCCATCTATTTTCGTAAGCACTTGGTTCGCAGTTCCACCTGGTTTTATCCATCCAATGTTTCTTTCAACATTGAGTCTCATCTGACATGGAGCACCGAGTGCAGCATAAACGTTGTCAGATACGGCTGGAGCAACAGTGGCATATCGAACACCAGCAGTGAGCTCAGTTTCCCAAAGTCCGGCAGTATCATTTATACCGCCAGAGCCTGGATAACTAACTTGACATGCAGAGGTTGCTGTACCGTCTGTTCTTACAAACATGATTGCATAAGCAACACCAGCTTGTAGTGCGAGAGGTGTTGGAAATACGAATGATTGGGTACTTGTTGGGTTAACGGCTGACATCGTACCAAGCGGATGGATGATGGAAACAATATTACCTGGATTAGGTGATGTGAGTTCAGCCACTGAAACATCAATGGTTTGTGTTGGAGATGTGCTTATAAACACTTCAAGACTCTTCAAAAGAATATCAAAGAGCGGAGTGACAATAGCACCTTTTGTTGCGTAGGCTGAGGAGCTTGTAGTGAGAGTACCATCGTTGGTTACATTGTTGCTACCAACGACAGCTACACCATCTGCTCCATCTGCTCCATCAGCGCCTGCTGCACCTGGAGCCCCATCATTTCCTGGTGCGCCGGTTTCACCTGTACCAGTCCCTGTGCTTTTTTTACCAGTAATAATGAGCCGGCCGGCTGATATTGTAGTAGTGGCCGCAAAGAACCTGATTGCATTAGCTATCTCAAGGCGGTCTTGCCACCCATCAACCTTAAACACAGTGGTGCCAGCTGCACCTGATGACCACATTCCATGTTTTGATGTGGGTGTGAGAGCTGTTCCGTGGTTCTTTATAGTGGCGAAACCAGAGTTGTTTCCACCTCCATCAACCATGGCAAAATAGGCTTGGTCGCTGTCGTCATAGTTGTCGCTGGTGATGCCGGTGTATAGCCGCGAATATTGGTCTGTACGCCATGTTATACCAGCATCAGGGGAGAACTGATAACGCAGTTGGGAACCACCAGAGGTAATCTCAGAGTGGATATAAATTTCATCATACTGCGTCAGATCAGTTAAGACTTCTTGAGCTGTTGTCGTGATAGCTGTTGTTGCAAAGTTCTGATCGAGAATAAGCTCCCAGCCAGGAGAGACAGTGATTGGTATAGCTGGTAGGGCAGCAAGGGGAACAGTATCTCCAACGGGGAGCTGTTGAGTCTCCCCGTTGATTAAGACCAATGGTTTTTGTTCAGCCACAAGAAGACTCCTTCATGCTTATAGGTTTATGCAAGAAGGATTGGGTTACCAATTTCAACGTTGATCGAAGTTGCTGAGATGGCAACACCTAGCTTTTGCACGATAGCGCCGGTGATTGTAGGAGCAGTCCCTGTGGCGTCTCCAGCAACCTCTGCGAGGAACACATCCCCACCGACCATACCAGTGACTCCAGCACCATCGTTTGTGCCTCCGAAGTAGACTGTGGCCATCGTGGCATCCAGGTGTGTAGCCATGACAAAGCCATGAGCACGAGTACCAAGAGCAGAAGCATCTGCCAGACGACATGTGACCACGGCAGCATTGTCATAGATGTTGACAAAGTCACCGGCAGCCAGGGCGCCGTTACAGAGAATACTTGCTGTGTCTGCACCAATGCCTGTGGGCATCATAGTGGTGTCCAATTTCCCCGTAGCATCAAGAGCCGGGATCAGGTTTTCTTGACCTGCACCTCCGACTTGTGGGGCAACGGTTTCAGTGAAACCTCCAGCAGCATCATGTTTGAGAAATTTTTCACCGGCCATTTTAAGCTCCTATTGTCGGGAAAGGGTCAAAGTTAATTTGTGTTGCAGACATTGCCCAACCGATTCTTCGAACCGGTGAAGATGCACTAACTTGGGTCAATACACCAGACGCTCCAACGAAGATAGGGGCATCTGGAGTCCAAGACCACATGTTATCAGTGAGTTTCCCCGATCGAATGAGGGATACATCAGTACCTGGAGTGACTGCGACTTTAGTTACACCTGCATATCGTTCCAGGCTTGGCTGTGTTGGTTCACAGTAGAGCCCGTCTCCCGTCACTGCCCGGTACAAGGATAAATTGGTTGCAGCTGTCACAACGACATCCACGGTCGCTGAAGCGATAACGTTTGGATTTATGTTGTTTGCCGTGTGTGGACCGATGTCTACGGTGAAGACTTCGATCTCCATGTCGACAGAGAAATCTGTGGTGGTGTTCAGTTCAAGAGTGAACTCAGTGTTGGCATCAGCCTCGATGAAGAAATCGAGCTGGTTGTCCGCAGTCGTTTCAACTGTCAGCTGAGACGCAATTGACTCTTCAACGTTGAGCTCAAAGAGTGGGACAAAATCTACCATTTAAGTCCCCTGTGTTTGAGCATTCGATGCACGAGCGTGATCACGAGCAGTTTCAATAGTGGTTCGATCAGCATCAGTGAATGTACCACCACCGGTGTTTACAGTGACCACTTCAGTAGAAGGTGGAGGCTCATATGAGATTTTGAGAATAGTATCCAACGGAGTAAGGGGTGTAATATTAATCAGGGAAATACCTGAAAGTCCCTCATCACTGAGCAATTCGCCTGTGATAGTGATGGAAGCAGTCTCATCAAACGGAGTAATACGAGTCCCACCAAGAAGGCGGAGTGCTCGACCTGTTGTCTTTCCACCACCTTTGTCGATCAAAGGGAGAGCTTCACAGAATAGATCATACTTACGCAGATTTTCGTCCAACCGTCGAAGGTTACGGACTTCTGTGTAAATATCATCAACTGGGTTCCATGTGACGATCCCAGACAGGAGGTAAATTATCCTGTTGGGACCGTCAATGTAATCAATCACAGGTGAGGCCACTGACATAATCAGTTTCCCTTCTTATACGTTAGTCTCGGTAGGCGGCACACAAGATGCAGTGATGATTGCAGTACGAGACATGGTGAAAATGGTCTTAGCCTGAGCTACGCCACCATCACCTTCGCATTGGAAGACCACATCTTTATCAGTACCTGCTGTACCCCCGACAGTGTCACCGTCGTAGTCATGAGCCCAGATAATACGGTTGACGTTGTGATCAGCCAGTACGTTACCTTTGACCGAAGCAGCCAGAGCATCAACAACTGTGACAGCACCTGCTGTGTTGAAGGCTGAGAGGTAGTGTGCGTGATACCAAGCATTTGTATCAGCAACTGCACCAGCACCAACTGTGACTTCGTTTTGTACGTTAAAGGGGCGAGTTTTTGAAGCAGCAGCATCATCGATAAATACAATCCGTTGTTCATCTGCTGTTGGAATATTTTCGATAAACAGACCCAGTGCATCAGCACCAGATTGAGTGACGATTTGACCAGCACCGTTATATGAGTACCAGGTTTCAACTCGCTTACCATTGGTGATTGTGATTGCACCAGTGTCGATGTCATCATCAGTCTGAGCCAGAGCATCAAGAAATGCTACACACTCGTTCAATGTACCGCTGGCTGTGTTGTTGAGAACCCAAGTAAAGTCGCCATCGGCTTCGTTAAATCCTGTTTCAGTTTGAGGAGCAGCGAGTTTCTCCAGAGTCATACCTGTCCAAGGAGCAATTTGAGTGCCACCGTAAACATCGGCTAGAGCAAATGCACCAGTCGTTAGGTGAGCTGTCTCGTTAACAGCAAAACCTGTGGAGTATGGACCAAGTTCCGCAATACCCAGATCGGTTGTTGTTTCTTTCCGGTCGTAGTTTTGACCAAAAGTACGAATTGAAACCGCCTGGTATGTACGAGTGTCGAAGTCACCTGCTGTTGCATCTGATGGAGTATTGGCTGTTGAACCAAACACCTGAACAGCTTCATCAAATTGACCAAGTTTAGCAAAGTTAACTGGAGAACTACCTACACTTAGCTGGTAGTATGGCTGAGAGGTTGCTTCGATGTTTGAGAGCCCTTTGTCACCAAAGTAAATTCGGTCAACACCACCATCGGTAGCAAACTCAGTCCATCCAGAGCTTCGCAGAATGTTACGATCTGCTGCTGTAGATGGTTTCCGTGAGTTCACAAAAGCGTAAGCTCCAGCAAACTTAAACGATGCGTCTGTCCAACGGTCATACTTCCGAAGATCCTCGTCAACACGACGTTCTTGGTTTTCAAAAGCGTAAGCAGCTTCAAAACGAATACCCAAGGTTTCATCAAGCGGGTTAGCTTCCAAACCAGAACCTAGATCAACTGAGGCCAGTTCCTGGACAGTGATGAATTCCATCAATCCAGTGACTTTGTTGAAATAGACGTTACCGTCTGGGGATCCAGCTCGTCCATCAGTGGACTGAACCAGCATTGTGCTGTAGTTTGACAGGTCGATAAGTTGTGCTGTAGCCATCTGTTAGTCTCCTTTTGATTCGCCCAGGGTCATCCGGAGCTTTAAGTTTTCAACCTCAGTTTTCAATTTGTGGTTTTCTTGCTGTAGTTCCTGTATTGCATTGGACGCAGCAAGTCGATGATTATGTTCTCCCACTTCCATACCATGAGCATATGCAAGCTTCTCAAATTCCCGACCAAAGTGGATGACTCTCATGGCCTCGAAGTCTTTGAGACAGGATGGCAGTCGAGAGATCTCAACGCCTGTGCTATCAACGATAACCCATTCGTTGTCGTTTTGGTTTATAGCCCATTGTCCTTGGGCATGTTGTAAAGGGAGATTTGTGAATAAATTCGTCATTGGTTGCTTTCTTTTACTAAGTTGAGTGTTCTGGTCACGTCTGAGACGCCCAGAGAGACAGTTTCAATATATTCAATGTATCCAGCTGCGATGATCTGAATCACACCTGTGTTTGGTGTCCCTGTTGTATAGACTTGTGTGGACAATGTAGCAGATTCTTCACCATCCAGTTCAGTTGTATAAAGCTTTCCTGAAGCGGGATCGTCAATGCCTAATCTCCACTCGTATCCGGTGATTGCAGGGTTGACTGTGAAAGTCAGCGTTTTCAGCCCGACTACCACATTAACAGTGCCTAGCCCGACGTTGTGAACAGTGGGGGTTGATGCACCAGGTTGTACATTAATGGTCAAGGTAAAGCCAGAATCCACATCTACGAGGATGGTCTCATTTCCTGTGGTTCCATCTGTAGCAGCGTAACCGGTGTCTGTGTTGTCCCAGTTCAAAGATTGACTTGAAGCAATGTTACCCAAATCCACTGCGTAGCCTGTGCCGGCAGAAGTGAATACACATTTTGTCACTAAATTAAGATTCCCGGTGACCAAAGCAGATGTGCTTGGGCAGCCAGTGAATGCACATGTGGTTAAAGTGGCGCCATTCGCTGTAACAGTACCAGCTTCAATCCAACGACATTGACCGAATGTTGCACCTGTTCCCAAGATTGTGGGACCAAAACCAATAAAACCACAGTTGGTTAGCAGAGCTGTTGCAGCAGATGTCAGCATTTCAAATCGACCTGGGTTGTTAGTACCAAGTGCGTTGAAATTTACGTTTGTAAGGGTCAGAATACTTGATGCGTTTTCAAGAAGAATTTCTGTGAAATCTGTAAGTGAGTGAATTGTATCTAAAATATTGATATTGGTGTTCGTATCCAAGAACTCACAGGGAGTACCTGCACTACCAATGCGTATTTTGCCTTGTAGGTTATACCCACCACCAACGCTTTGAAAAATACCTTCTGATGTTGACTCATCATCTGTTGAGATTCCTAAGAAGGTAGCCTCTGGGTCTGCGCCTGTACCGTTTAGGATGTCATATCCTGTTCCGATACGTGCTCCGTCACAGGCAAAGTTTGCAAATTTTGCTGATGCTGTGATGTTTGCTCCACCTCCAATTTGAGATGGAGTGGTTCCAGGGGATCCTTCAAGAGTTCGCAGATTTGATAAAGCTGTGTTTACAAATCGAACGGCATATGGCTGCATACCTCCTCGTGGGAGTGTATCAACACCGTTAAGGTGGAACTTCACAAAGGCATTGGTGGAATCACCAATACACATGACAATTCCACGGTTGTTTCTGGTAGCAGCTAGACCAGGAGTTCCAACAATAATCCATTCAAAAAAGTGGTCATTGGCTCCAATTGTAAAGTTTGCTCCATTGTCATATAGAAAACCCTTTTCAGCAGCAGATACCTGCTTATCAACAGCGTTTGTTCCTTCAATTGCATAGTCTGAACCAACGCCAAGACCACCAGCACCACCACCGTAAGCTGAGACACCTGTGGTGCTCTCAAACAGATAGATGTCAGCAAGATCGGAAGTATATGTTGCAGCTACCATTTTTCACCTATGGGTAAGTCAGAGAGGCTCGTGTTGTCCAAGCATCAGTTATGTTTGCAACTCCAGAATTATTAGCCACCGTGGCATCTGAAGTTAGTGCAGTCAGGCGTACCTGTCGGCGTATCATCCATCCCCCATTTACAGTAGTCCAACCGAAATAGAAATAAACCGAATCAGCGTCATCTATATAATCTGGGCTGGCCAGAAAACCGGATCCTCCACTACCAAGATTATTGGCTGTGTGTGGTCCTATCTCGACGACAAACTCATTCGACCCTACAGAGTCAAGATGGATTTCAAACAATGGAGAGAATTTATTAGAAGCCATTTAGGACTCCCGAAGGTCGACATAGAATGTTTTGGAGGAACGTTTACCTAAGCCAGGAATGTCAAAGCGGATGTCTGCATCCAGAAGACGCTTCTTCCATGCAGCAGTGAGTGTAGAATCCCTGGACAATCGGAATTGGCCCAGTGGCTCATTGACCATGGTTACAACCAGAGTATCTTCGACTGCGTCACACCAGCTCAATTCAGAGGTGATGGTCCAGCCTGTAATATCCACAACGATAGCAGCGTCATAAGCTGCTTGGTCGATTACTATCTGAGCTGCTGTTGCGTCATAGGCTGCCTGAGCATCAGTCTCATCTTGTGCCACATAAGGGATTGCAGCGATCGCAGCATCCAGGGTGGCCTGGTCAAGTACCAACTGAGCTTGAGAAGCTGTCAGTGTAGCCAGAGCTGCAAGAGCACCGACTGAGTTCTTGTTCTTGACTGTCATGTCGTGAAGGAAGTCATCACCACGTTTGAAGGGTATGACTTTTTTATCACTCGAAATGGTTGCCATTTTGTATCTTCTCCAAAAGTGGGTATTTTTTTCGGTGTAACACGAAAGAAGGATATGACGCTAGTCAAGAAAGAAAAGACACGAAATCCGAAGATTCCGTGTCTTTTGGTTTTGTCAGACGATATCGCACTGAGTGAACTCATATCCGCTGGAGTCAATTTCGACTCCACCGGTTTCCTCCATCTCTTTTTCAGCCTTATCTATGGCTTCTTGTGCTGTCTTCGCCTGGACCGTTACCTGATAGGTAACGATTGTCTCAAACTGGACTTTATACTTCACCGGTTAGGGCCTCCTCAAGGTCACGTCGTGTGTAGAGAGACCTTACCTGTGCAGCTTCACCTTTGGAAAGACCTTCCAGGTCAGAATGAATGATTGCAGAGATTTGGTCCTGTGTCAGTGACACACTCTCACGAGTACGCATGTAGGCCGCGTAAACCAATGGAAAGAAGTGCTCCACAGCTTCAGCGATCAGCTTGGCGTAGACCCGAATCTCCCATTGAGCGTGATCATCGTCCCGTAGGTACAGGAATTTGATCAGGTTCGAGACATCCAGTTTCCAAACAACCTCAGTATAGGTGTTCAGAGGAAGCACGATTCGAGCTGTCTCACGAGAGACACCTAACCCGAGAAGATCGTCATACGCTTCAAACGCCATTTCTCCAGCTGCATGTATGACAGATCGTGCGATCTCAGCATCTACAACCTCAAGAGGTTCAGCAGAACCTTGCTTGTTCACCTTGTCCTGTTTGCAGATTTGCTCAGGCTCAGGGACGTAGAAGAGCTTCACCATCTCCGAATAGCGACCTGAGTATTCATTCAGGTTTGCAGTCCGGTGACGAACCATCTGACGCATGCAAAAGATTGGCATACGCATGTGGAACTTGATTTCACCCATCTCAAGGGGAGATGTGTGGTGATTCCGAACCAGGTAATTGATGAGACCTTCGTCGTTGTTCACCTTCTTGGTTCCCCGGCCGTAGGACATACGAGCCGATTCAGCGATACTGGTGTCCGAGCCCATGACTTCTTTGACTTCAAAGAAACCGTGGTCGAGGACTTGGATCGCATTTTCAGGTTTGTCTGTCCATTCAAGACGATTTTCCAACTGAGGTTGGGTATCGACTTCGATAGTGTCCGGATCTGGATCAGGATCTGGAAAGATCTCAGCGAAAGATGCTGGACCTTTGGGGTTATACTTTACGTAATTTACGTCAAACCCCTCTTCATCGAGCTTCTTCTGAAGATTGGTAATGGCAACCTCAAGGTTTGCTTCCGGCCCATTGTTGTCAATGTACAGGTTGGCTTGTTTGGCTGTGAGCTCATTGGAGGCTTTTGCTTCAGGCTCCAGACGAGCTGAAGCATCAACCCATATCACATGGTCAAAGAGCCCTTTCTCTATACAAGCTTCCCATTCAGCGATGCGACGCATGCCGATGTACATGTCATTGCCTTCTTCAAGCATCTCAGTGGCTGTCCGAGATTTGTCAGGCGTGTTGTATGCGGAGATGAGATTTCCCCACACAACTCGATTTTCGGGAGTGATACGAGCTTCAAACATCTTCTCGAAGGAAGCGTAGCGTTCACGTCCCCATGTTGGCCAGATTGCTCGGCGGCCGACAAAGTCAGATGAAGATGAGAACGTGAGTCCCATCTTATCTGAGATCATCTGGGCAACGGTGTCTTTACCGTGGCGCCCATGACCGATGATCAAGAGTCTTGGTTTCCTAGACATTTCTGTCTCCTTTGGATTGGATTTAGTGAAGAGCCGGCTGTGGCCGATCTATTGCGTTCTGGTATTTGCCATGACCATAGTCACCAGCTTCTTCGAGCCGGCCGAACAAAACTTGAGCAATACCTTGGCCAGACACAATCGTTACACTCTCCGAACCATGAAAGACAAGCTCCAGAGTCAGGAAGCCATTCCATCCTGGTTCGATCACTGTGTTGAACACAGATAGACCTCTGCGAGCCCAAGTTGATTTGTCCTTGACGTTGCCGACAAGGTTTTCAGGCATCTGGAAGAGTTCCATTGCTGAAGCCAGAACAAAATTACCCGCGAACACTTCTTTACCACCTTCAGGATCGGTGACTACAATTCGCTCCCCAAAAGGATCATTGATGTACTCGATGGTTTGCCTGATCCGGATATCATATCCGGCTTCAGCAAGACCCCAAGAGGTTCCTTCGAATCGTTCTTTTGAAGAAACCATATCTTTGATTGGTTCCGCTTGGAGGAGTGTTTGGCCGTTAACAAACATGGGTTTTCACTTTCAGTTGGTTGGTGGGATCAGATAGACTGTCCCGTGGATATTTGTAGGAATGTTGTCGTATTCACTGGTGGCTAACCAGATTGATTCCCACTTGGGTTTAGGAGGGATTGGTACACAGAGGTCTGTAAAGATTACAAGGGCCTCTGGGTCGAGTTCTGACGCTCGTGCGTACACTTCTGTCAGATTGGTGCCACCACCGGCTTTGACCCGTATGCTTCCATACTGCTCTTTGTCGGTAAAGGTCTGTTCATGGACAATCTTTGTATCAAAAAAGATGACTGTCATCTTTGATGGGTTGAGAGTGTCTTTCAAGGTTCTGATCGAGTCATGACATTGCTGTACATGAGCCATCATGGACCCTGATATATCGAAAGCATAAACGAGATGCTTCAGTCTATTGAGGTGTCCCCGTTTAGGGAAACGTCCTGGCAAAAGAAGCTTGCCTTTCATGCCATGTTGACGGCGATTTGGCCGCATAAATGTCCGCTTTCCACCGGATAGAGGATCCGTCAGGTAAGGCTCAAATATCTCATGATACGTTGCCCCTTTGATCATCACAATGTTGTCTGTGAGGTCCAATCTGATGCCATTATTGCCGGATTGGCTGCCGCATCCAGAAGCATGTTTATCAACATCTTCTTCAGCATCTGATTTCTGCTGATCAAGGGTCTTACCTTCAGCGTTGACAATCTCTTCGATCATGTCCTCGATCTGTTCGGCGGAGATGTGTTTTGCCATCGCTTCAAGATCAGGTGGAGCATCTGGATCTTTCGCAGCATAAATGGTGTTGTAAACCTGTTCGGTTGACTGTCCCATATATTGTGGGTCCATAAATGGATCAGTGCCTTCAAAGGTGAAGCCATCTGCTCCCATGCCGTTGTTAATCACATGGTCTGCGGCAACGTTGTGAGTATAAGGATCACAACCTTTGCCTCGATCCAGGTGCTTTAGGATCAGGTGCCATACCTCATGAACCATGACAGAGATACGAGTCTCTTCCGGGATGGAGTCATAGAAGTCTGGGTTGAAGAAGATGAATCCATGGCCAGCACAAGCTGTTGGGATTGAGCGTGACCAGAAGATCCGAACGTTGGCAATGTAGCCGGCCAAGCCTTTACAGCGTGGATCGAAACAAACCATGTTTTCAAAGGCTTCTTTGAGTGAGAGAGCCTCAGAAGGTTTCATTGGCTCCGGGACTCCAGTGGTAGGATCCACTGGAGCTGGAGGCGGTAGAACTTGGTCCGGTAAACCGGTCATTTCATTCTCCTGTTTGGAACGCAGTGGAAGGAAGCTCAGGAGCAAGAGGCATGTCTTGCAGCCCTACAACATTCAAACGCTTGCTGACTGAGTCTATCAGCTTTGCATCTGAAACAGTGTTCCCAAGGGTTTCCTTCAGAATCTGAACGAACAGTGAGGAATGTTCTGCATCCATCCGGTTCATGTAAACCAGGATAGCATCCCGAGATTGTTCCTGAGTATCAATGAAGAACTCAGCACAAGACGCAGTGACCTTTGCCTTCCCGATGTTGTTGTGCGGGATCTTGGCAGAGCTTGGAGACTGTGCAATTTCCCATGGGAGAGCGATCTGAATCGTATCATCATAGTGTTCTTTGAAGGCGACAGATGCCATTGAACCAATGGTGCTGAACAGCATTGCTTGAATAGCAGGGCTGATGACATCTCCACTGGTGATCTGGGAGACAGGTACGCCGGCCGAGTCTTTCCGAGAAGCTTTGGGCTTTTTGCACTCAGCTTCATGGAGTCGAATGATCTTGGACACTTTGCCCCAACCACGAGGGTTGTGGTACGTTTCCAATTCAGTACGAGTCTTGGGATCGACTGTTCCGATCAGCATGTCAGGATACTTCTTGATGAATTCATAGACAGCGTCATGAACATCGCCATGGTCTTTGGACCACTTGAGCCAGTCCTTGGAAGAGACCTTCATCTCCTTCGGTAACATCCGAGTGATCAGAGTGTCAGGGAGCTCACGTGCGATCGCTGAATCAGATGCACGGTTGCCCGCGGCTACGATCACAGCTTTAGGGTGGACTTTCTTTCCACCAACTGTGTGTCCCAGCAGCAGGCTATAGATTGCAGCCATGACTTCCTCAGTTGCTGAGGAGAGTTCGTCAAGGAAAATGAGCCATCCGTTCATCTCATTGCCATCTTTGTCAAGTGGCAACGGATCACCTTCCATGGGGAATGTGTCGAATGGATTGTATTCTGCTTTACCTGTCACTGGGTTCAGGCTGGGTAGACCAGAAAGGTCTTCAGGAAGTTTCTGGCTCAACCGGATATCAAGCAGTTTCATATAAAACTCATCAGCGACTTGTGCTGTAAGGTCTGATTTACCGATAGCAGGTTGGCCTGAAATGTACGGAATCTCTCCGATCTTGAGACAGTTGATGACAAAAGTCTTCATTTGAGATGGGGTCAGGGCCTTCATCTGATTTCTCCTTTGGTTTGCCCGGTGCGGAATGCAGTTGGCAAATAAAACCAAAAAGAGAAAGGTCAGACGTATTCTTGAATGGTGTACCCTGATGTAATCTTTCCCGATTGGGTAAAGAATGCGGCTGCCATCTTTGGATTCGGATTGTCCGAGGTTCCAAGGTAGACCAGGTTAAGGTCATCTGGGAAGACATCAGAATAATAGATGATCATCCTTGCATCATCGTAGAAATAATACTTATATGGTTTAACGTCTGGTTTTGGATTGGCCATGTCGTATCCTTCCTTGTTGAAAAAAACTTCCCGACCCTCAAATTATGAGGGTCGGGTTCTTTTTTACTAGGCTAGGAGGTACTCGCCGTCAAGAATCACATCACGGTCAATCTTCCCAACTTTGTTGGTCTTGATGTCCTGATGAGCCACTTGCTTGGCGATGTCTTGAAGCATGATCGAGTCATTGATGTCAGCAAGAATGGTGTTGTACTGACGACGTAGGTCGTTGCCGTAATTTGGGTGACAACGGAAGCAGTCATGGACTGTGACTACGTTAAACGGTTTCTTTGGAAGCGTATTGATCATCTCGAAGATTGTGTCTTCGTGGACGATCCCAGCATTGTCCGGGGTCAGATGCTCCAGAATTCTGACTGATAGAAAGCCAGTTTCATCATAGTTAGACCACAGTGCCTCTACCATTTTGTCATCTGGTGTGACGACATTGCTGTTGACCGGCCCACTAAAGATGTGAGCCAGGAACTCAAGTGTAGCTGGATTGAACATGCACCGACGTAACATCTCCCGGACAACCATCCCATCAATTGAATGGATGATGTTTGGACCGAGACCCTTGTGGAAGTCAGGACGTGCGTCGACATTGACAGAGAGTTTGTAATCCTCCTCAAGGAACTTGAAGGGCTTATTCTCTTTGTCTTTGGTTTCGATGCACGCATGGAAGTTGTCAGGCATAATCCATTCATACGTTGAGCCTGAGACCTCATCCCACAATTGTTGTAAGCCAAGGTTAAGATCCCAGGCGCCAGGTGCCATTGCTTCAATGGTTTCGTAGAACAGATCGATGTGCTCTCCGAATGTGGACTCAGGTGTAGCCACAGACCCATACAAGCTGGTCATGATAGCAGCCTTCACCTGTTTACGTGTGAGTACCCCATGGAGATTCATGGCGCCGTAGATGGCGGTGTATGAGTCCACACACTGATCCGATCGTCCTCCACATAGGTCGAAGGACTTTGGACAGCTCACAAGCAGTGATAGAATCTGAAGGCCCGATGAACAGGCATCCAGTGAGATCATATAGCCTGAAGCTAGACCAAGTTCAGTCTGGTTGTGAGCAAGGATGGCTGCACGTAGACCGATTGGATCAGAAGCTATCTTGAAGATCCGAGGATCATGCAAGTTGATCGTGTTGAAATGAGCTAGGCGCTCATCCCATGTCTTCTTCTCGAAAGACTTGTCATGTTTGCAGGCAATTTCTGCTTGCAGATACTGGAAACCTGTAAGGCTTTTCATTGATTAGTCCTCGTTTTCAAAGAGTTTTTTGTTGGAACGACTAAAGAAGCGACGTTTTTTGGTGTCTTCATTGTAGTCGTTGGGATGAGATGTGCGGGTGTGACCGCTGGGTCTGTCACGACTCTTGGTGTTGAACATCCAAGGGTGGTTCATGTACCCATCCGACCCTCTTTTATTTGGGTTAGATGGGTCCACTTTAGGCTTCTTCATCCAGCGTTTGGGACGCTGAATGCTATTAGCCATGCTCACGAGCCTCATTCTCATAGCGGTCGAAGGCTTCTTGCCGGTTCTTTAGGAACTCAGCATTGAAGCTGCTGGCGATGGCGTCATCATCTTCGATAAATTTGCAGGCTAGGTTCCAGCCCATCATGGCTGCCGTCATTGCAACAGCTTTCTCTGAACCAGAATGAAGATTGACCCACCCAAGGAGTGCCTCAGTTGATTCAGGTGTTGCGAAGAAGTCTGATCTTTGGATTGGCATTGCATTTCTCCTATGCGAAAGCGATGAATGGTACTTTCAAGAGCTCTGCGATTGCACAGATTCTTTTCAAGCGTTCATGGTAACGGGTTTCAGTGGTTGAATACTTCAGAGCTGCTCTGAGAATTCTGACCCTGATGTGACCCGGAGCTGTCATAGATACAGACAGTCCGAGGTCTTCAGCCAACTGATAGAAGTTCATGTTGGCCAGGTTCATTGTGGAATCAGGATTCCAATCGTCAGCATGCTCGATGTTGTTACCATCTTTAAAAGCGGGATAAATATCGACTGACATGGCAGTCTCCTTTCTATTGAACGATTTGAACGGAGTGATAGTCCATTGGCCTTTCATCATTTGCCATTGGAGGACCATATTCGTGGAGGTATTTGACAGTCACTCCGACGTAACTGTCCTGTTCGGGGTCTCGGTAGAGGATCACAACACGTTCGTGAGCATCACCGGCTGCCATTGCATCGGCTTGTTCATCACTCACAGCACATACACCGTGACGAGGTATGAGGCTGACAAGATAGTGAAGCCTTGAGCTGTGGGAGTGATTTTACCCATGCCCCAATATTTGAGGTATGTGATGTAAGCACATATGGCTGCGAAATAGACCAACCAACCGATCGAGAGAACGGTTAGGAACTTGTACATAAATAGTGACATCATTTTCTTGACTTTCTTTTTGCACGGAGTTTTGCACGCTTTGCTTTACTCGGAGGAGTTTCAGGTCCAGAAGCGAATGTTGTCCGCTTCCAGTCTTTTTCTTCTGGTTCAGGACCAGCGATACGCTCGGTGATCCAAGGAGGGATATCGCTCCACTCATCAAGAACCATCATTGAAGCTGAGACCCCATATATTTCATGATATGGCACATGTCGCCCAGTCGGGCTCATTGTACCAACCCCATATAGAATGGCATCTTTCTCCATTTCATGTATCATTTTAGCCATTTCAGGTAGAATTGATTTGCCTGATCGAGCTGCTGACATGATCCGTCTTTCAATTTCTTGAAAGTCTGCCACACACTTTACGTTTGTGGCATACACTTTGTCTTTGGGCATTGCTTTTCCAATACTTGTTCATCGGACACCCACGTCCAAGTTTGAACGAAGGCACCGAATTCACCACGGGAAACTGAGACATCGCAGTCGTCTACTTCTAATTCATCATTTTCTTCGACGGCTGCGATATACTGAGCATCTGTGAATCGACCAGTCATTGTTCGTCGATCTCGAAGTCTGTATCTAAGAGGATACGGATCTTGACACGCTCAAGGAGCCCGACCATGACCATGTTGTCCTCCACTCCAAAGCAGGTGTAGAGGCTGTTGTTCTCAGAGCCTTCAGCAACAATGGCTACATTTCGGAGAGCTCCGCTCCTTGCATCTTCAAGAGCAAGTTCGAGTGCCTCGACCACTTCGGGTACAGGCTGGCTTTTGATGTTTACGATATCGATCAATTTATCACCTCTTTATTTGCGAGTTGAAGCACAGCCTTGTTGTAGTCTGTACCCTGCGGATTTACGTGGTAGCCGGAGGAGTAGCATCTCCCGCGGCGATCGTATTTGTGTGTCATGTACAGCTCATCAGATAAACCAATGAGAGTTTCCATGACATCAAGCGTCGACGAGTAGAACGTGTCAGCTTGTTTCTGACGCTTACGGAACTCGACGAAGTCTTCGCCATTGTTCCGTGTCGGCCGCAGATATTTTCCCTCTGGAGATGTGATCACATCAATGTCGAGGGAGAGAGCGACCGAGTTTGCCCGGTTCAAGTGATCCAGGCAGATGTCTTTGTCTTCGAAATACTCAGAGCCATTCAGAACAGCTGAACCAAGAATGGTTTCATACCCAGTATGGTAGTTCTTTGTGACTTTGCGAGGTGCAGTGACCATCGGCAGTGGATACTGGTACTTTTCCAGCATGTTCTGCACATCTTCAGAGACATCATATTTTACGATGAATTTTCCTGAAGTCTCCTGGAAGTCGAAGTAATCTATCTGGCACAGATGAAGCAGTTTATCTGCAACCTCTTGAGGAGTGCCAAATTTAGGGCTGAGGATACCAACCATGGTTGGAACATCCGCTTGCCTGTGAAGGAACAACTGAGCCAAGGCTTCAGTTGCCATTGCTGGTTCACAGCCTTCACCACAGTCATCTCCCATTTGCTGAAACTCAGCACGTAGGACAGGTAGCAACTGATGTTTAGAGAACAGTTCTTCGAGTCCTTGCTGGGTGTCTTTGGTCGGGAGTTTCATGATGGTGTTCCTTTGAGGAGGGTTTGATACGCCTCATGGAGGCAGCTGGCACAGATCCGGTGAACTTCATCACTGCCTGCTTCCATCTCGATCATTGGTTTCCGAGATGCTTTCTCACATGAGTGGCAGTTGTTTGTGGTCCACGACGTGTTGCCGATTGCTTTGTCACACTCATCGAGTGTGGTTGAATGGCACAAGTCATCGTAGATCTCTTTGGCGGATTTGCTCTTGGCAGTCTCGGAGTAATAGACACCCCTCCACACACCTGTTCTGCCATATTGATGCTTCCATGCTTCAGCCACCTTTTCAGGTGTTCTGAGCCGGGATATGTTGAATTTAGCCATTGTGATCTCCTTCACAGTGAGGGTGATTGAGGTTGAGCACAAACATCTCTGCCTCGTTGTCGCTGACGATGATTTTGGTGAACACTTCGGCAATGGTCAGAGGACCATTTATCCCGATGTATTTGATGGGAGACCATCGATCGAGTCGGTAATCGTACCAGTCAACCATGTGCTCATGTTCCATGAAATCGACCAGAGCTTTATACTCTGGATCAGTTTCGTAGAGTATTTTGTGGTCATATTTTGACACAGTTAGTCTCCAGTCTAAATACAGCAGAAACCAACACAAATGTTGCTTTCCAGTTTCACGTTGTTGATTTTGGGAGTTGGTGCCATTTTCAGGCTCTCGACCCGCCAGGGCAGCCGCAGGCTGAATACGGTTGCAAGGGTCAACTTTGATCTATCAGAGCAGATCAAAAGTTGAACTTGATCTATCTTGATCTATCAAAAATAAAAAGCCCAACGTCCCCGGTTAGGGGACGTTGGGTCTTCTCAACCTTAGCCAAATAGCGACTTGGCCAGATCAACATCAACAGTTGGGTTAGGAGCAACAGTTGCTTCTTCCTGGCGACGGTAGAGACGCAACTCCAGGTTGATCGGAAGCGACTCACCTTCGGCAAGTCCAGCAGCCTTCGCCTGGATCTGAGCGATCACCTGGTTGATGATCGCCGTCTCGGCTGCCCAGTTTGCATCCATGGAGTCGTAGACCTTCTTTGGCTTCAGGTCAGCGACCGCGATGCCACGTGGAAGACGGACGAACTTGTCCTCAGCGTCTTTGCCTTCGCCTGCAACGCAGATACCAGCGTTGATGTACAGGCCGTCGAACTCGGAAGCTTCACGAGTGGTACGAGCAGCGGCGCGGGAGATAGATGTTACAACAGTCATAATATGTGATCCTTTCGAAGATTCACGGTTCAGCCGGAAATGGCCAAAGCAGTCGCAGACTGCTACTTTTGGAGCAACCTCGCCCCAAAAGAGGGACAAGGCAGAAGAGCGTGTAACCTATGTGTTAGGTTGTTGGGTCATGACTTTGACTTCATGAAGCGGAATGCAGTTCGCTATGGAACGAGCCCAAGGAGTTGTGGGATCCTTGATCATTTGGATGCCAACTTTGCGAACTTCTGCAATGCAAATTTCTTTTGTCTCCCAGTCACCGAGGTGAGCTGAGGTTAGTTGGTGGCCCTGTGGGGACATCAACGTGATGATCATCAGGAACGTTTCCATTGTCTTGGCCTTTCATTTGAGAAAACGAAAACTCCCCCTGAATGGGGGAGTTTCCTAGTTTTTATGGTGAACGGTTGCCGTGAGTACCTTTGTCGTTGTTCTTCGAGGTATCACGATCCTTGCCACCTTTGCCGTTGTTGTTGTCGGCACGTTCGTTGGCATGGTTCGAGGCGTTTGACTTGGATCTTTTCTCCTTGTCGTCGTCGCCATCGGTGGAGTCATCATCATCATGATCATCATGACCGCCGCATTTACGGCGGCAGCCGTTGTCATGGTCATCATCATCCTCATCATCTGTGGTTGTGGTCACAGTTGTTGAGTTTGTGTCACGATCTCGGTCCCTTGGACTATCGACTGGGATAGAAGGACACCAGTTCCAGCGAAGTCCCAAGAACCCATAAACTGGACACGCAGGAGCTGTGATTTCTGGTTCATCCCATTCGGACACAGGTGTGCCGGCATGGACGGCCGAGGAGGCCACGAATGAGATGGCGAATACCATCGTGAAGAGGATCATTGTAAAGAAGTGTTTCATTGGATTTTACCTTGTTTCAGTTGATAGTGGGGAAAGTTGTACCTCTGATCTATAGAATATCAAAGGCAAAAAGAAGTTAAGCCCTTTTGGGGGCTTAACTTATTGGACTCAGTTGTTCATCTTCAGGCAGAAGAAGTAGCCTGGACGATCGACAGAGTCTTCGAGACGTTGGAGATAATCAGCGACTGCATGACAGTCGCTTTGCTCATAGAACGTCTCATCGTCGTAGATTTCGGACATCTCAAGTTCGCCATCGGTGATACCTGTGGCGTACATGAGGAAGAATACAGTTTTCAGCATCAGAGTGCTCCTGTGATGAGTTTATGAAGAACGATCGAGACGCCAACCACTACGGCAGAACCGTAGTAGAAGGCGAAGAATGTGATGAGGCTTTTCATCGGTTCCGCAACTCACGGATGTAAGCTGCCACCTGGAATCGAGCATCAGCCATATCTTGTTGGTTGATTGCGATCTCTTCCTCGTTGCCACCACGATAGTTGAGCACCATCTGAAGCTCTTGGTCGTACTCATGGCAATAACCAATATACTCGTAGCCTTCGTCGATCTGGTTCTCGATCCAGCTATTGCTGCGCTGGTTCATCGGGAGATCTTGTTGCTTCGGTAATGTGTAAACGGACATAGTATATCCTCCAATATTGGGAGTTGAGGCATGATTGCCAGAGCAGACGCAGTCTGCCTTAACTTGGGGCTACGAACTTCAAGTCTTTGAAGAACTTGAGAGCCTTCTCAGGAACATCACCATACAGGTGGTATTCCAGGAGTTGATTTCTGAAGGCGAGTTCTTTGCGAGCCTTTAGTTTCTTCATCTGGTTTTTATCCAGAGAACTTCTTTCAGTAGACATTTAACTTGTCCTCTCAACTTAGGGTTGAAGCTGCTCAACTTGTTGAGCCAGCTGGTTGGCTGTTGTGAAGGCTAGAGCAGAGATCATCTGCATACCCAGCCAGCCTGTGAAGACCACCAGGACGGTGAGTTGGGTGTAAGCTGCCACGTTGTACATGGGAGAACCTTTCTGCCTCTCAGGGAGGCTAATTGGAGCCGATATCTCTATCAGTCTCTATCTATCATAGACTGTGGTGCTGCCCCTCCGCGAGGGAGGGACAGACGTTGTTAAGCGTACTTAGCGGCAAGCGCGTCGAACTGAGCCTTGAGCTTCGCGTCTGCTTCAAGGGTGTTGGCGATGAGCTGGTTGTGCTGCGCTTCTGCCAGTTGTGCATCATTGCTGATGGTGCCAGTCAACCTGATGTGGTTCTTGGCTACATATACATTGCATATGTCGATGGATTTATTAAGCGACTCGGCAGTGTTGGACACTGCGTCGAGTGGAGTACAGATAGCACGGGAGAGTGAGCTGAAGATGGACATGGGTATGCCTCCTAAATAGATGTGATGGCTTGAATGCCAGAGAGCCCGCAGGGCTGCTGTGTAAGAACAGGTGGGGTACGTGTGTAACTCATGAGATGAAGAGGGGGGGTCCAACTTGGGAAGTGTACCTCTGAGTGTAAAAACCCTGCCGTCAGTTACACAAACAGGATTTTCAAAATATAAAAATTTATGATTTTCCCGTATATGAAATACGTGATGTTCGGAATCCTCGGACAGGTGAGTATGTTGTCTGAGGTTATATAACGGCACACCAATGTTCCATTAAGTGGGTTTAAGGAACATATGAGTAGCCTTATGGTTATTCGATGGACAGAGGATATTTACTGTGCAGCGTATATAGCCCCAGTTTACGTTAGAGCGTATAAGTGTACCCTGGGTACTCATATCTTGATTGGTTCAAAGAGGGGGAGCGTAGCGCCTCGGGTAGATTCCTCGTTCGCAGAATGAGAGCCCCATACGTGCTTCGCACTGCTGGGTCTCTAATTCTACTCATGAGGAATAAACCCTCGATCATCCTGGGAGTTGTTCTCTTGGGTTGTCGAGTGAGGAAAATGCTATTGATTTTCCGAAGGAGACTGTTGAGGCTCCTCTGCCTCAACCGGTTGTCAGTTTACTGACAGACCTGTGGCAAGCTTT
>Ga0070748_1000095_pt1 | contig 44461 bp, 50 predicted proteins | sample VirMetDEL_Nov_12_FD_77015 | JGI IMG/M metagenome (GOLD analysis project Ga0070748, IMG submission 77015) | Aqueous microbial communities from the Delaware River and Bay under freshwater to marine salinity gradient to study organic matter... | ecosystem: Environmental > Aquatic > Marine > Coastal... | reverse complement strand
TTCTATTAATGCTTTGTCTACTGGCGAACTTGCAAGAGTTAATACAAGTACTGTATTGGCTATCCGCAAGCTTATGTCAAATATCAGCAAGACTAAACTCAACTTACTCTTTCTTGATGAGATCATGGGTGTGTTGGATGAAGAAGGGAAAGATACCCTAATTGCATTACTGATTAAAGAGAACCTTAATACCCTTATTGTTAGCCATGAATTCCAACACCCACTGGTTCCACAAGTACTAGTCTCTAAAAATGAGCAAGACATTGCAAGTATTGAGAAAGTTAATGGATAGTATGTTAGGGCTAAAAGCCTTAATAAAAAACCACTACCCAGAACTAGAACCTAACGGAAGTAGGTCTCTGTTTGAGGCTGTATGTGATATAGCAGACAAAGTAGGATATATCAGACCAAATAGTTATGACCTTATAGAACCCTATCCCGGTAACTTAGTAGATTTCATAATAGATAAGTATAAAAAAGGGCTTGACTGATGGTAGCTAAAGTAGATTCAAGAGCCAAAGGCGCTAGGATAGAGGCTCAAATAAAGAAAGTGCTTAAAGAGAGAACAGGCTTAAACTGGGAAAGGATTCCCTCCTCTGGAGCACTAGATGCCAAACACGGGTTGAAAGGAGATTTGTACGTTCCTGGAGAAGGTAATCTATTCTGTGTAGAGGTTAAAGGCTATAAAGACGATCATATTAATAGTGGACTACTTACCCATAAAACGCCTCAGATAGAGGAGTGGGTAATACAGGCTAGAAGACAGGGCGTGCAGGTAGATAAGAAATGGCTATTAATATTTAAGTTCGATAGAAGTAAAATATTTGTATGCTTCGAAGATGAACCAATAGAAGAGTATAGGTATATATACTATTCACACTTGAACGTATATATGGCGCTTTTAGATGATTGGCTAGAAGACAACCCAAAATTTATAAAGGTATAATTAATGGCTACATCATTTGCAAAAATGGGAGATAAATCTAGTTTTAATAATCTACTAGTATTAGATAGTCTTAACTTAGCATTTAGGTATAAACATGCTAAAACTAGGAACTATGCGGCTAAGTATTTAGAGACTGTTAGGTCTTTAGCTAACTCATACGAGTGTCGTGATATAATCATAACTGCTGATTTTAAGGGCTCAAGCTACAGGAGAGGTATAGACCCTGAGTACAAGGCTAACAGGAAAGTATTAAAAGAGAAACAATCACCAGAAGAAAGAGAAGAGTTTGAAGAGTTCTTCGAGGATTACCTTAAAACTCTAGAGATACTAGAGTTAGCAGGTTTTCCAATATTAAAGTATGAGGGCGTAGAGGCGGATGATATTGCCGCGTATATCTCTAAGTACTACAGTAAGAACTATGAACATACTTGGTTAATAAGTTCGGATCGAGATTGGGACTTATTAGTAAATAAAAAAGTTTCTAGGTTTTCATATGTAACAAGAAAGGAGATTACTTTAGATAATTGGGAACAGCATTACGACTGCACGCAAGAGCAGTACATATCTTTAAAAGTTCTCCAAGGAGATTCGGGAGATAACGTTCCAGGGGTTGCAGGTATTGGACCTAAACGTGCGGCTTCTTTACTAAGAGAGTACGGTAGTGCTTTAGATATTTACGACATGCTACCAATAGACCAGAAGTATAAGCATATACAAAACTTAAATGAGTTCGGCGACCGCATACTGGTTAACTATGAACTAATGGACCTACTCACCTTCTGCGAGGCAGCAATCGGAGAAGACAATATCAAAGACATAGAAGGAAAACTATGAGCCAACACAATCATGACGATTTAAAGTATTTATACCTTACAGAGGTAATATATACCTGCACACATCATACTATTTACCTATCAGACGGGATTGAGCAAAATAGAGAGTTTGACCAAATGATTGCGGCTTTAAGAACCTCAGGGGGGGACGATTTACTAGAGGTTAGGATTAACTCTGGAGGAGGAGAAGTTTCAGTAGGACAGAAGTTTATAGCTCTAATGGCTGAAATATTCCCTGCTAGATCTATTACAGTAATGGAGGCAGAAGCAAGCTCTATGGCAGCTATGATATTCCTAGCAGGAGATAAACGCGTAGTATATGAGCACAGCATGTGTATGCTTCACAACTACAGCGTAGGAATGTACGGTAAGGGTGGAGAGGTTGGAGATAGATACGCTGCAACTAACGGCTCTATGATCTCTTACCTTAAGCTAGCTATAGACCCTTATGTTAGAAAGGGAGAGTTCAAAAGAATTTTAGATGGAAAGGATTTATACTTAGATGCCTACCAATTATGTAAACGTGGAGCTGCTACCCACATCATTGTAGCCGGTACAGAAATAGAAGCTGCGGAGTACGTTAAAAATGTTAAAAATTGATATGGTTTTTGAGAAAGGCTGTTACCCAGAAAAAGCACACCCAACGGATGCGGGATTTGACCTAAAAAGTAATGAAGAATCCTTTACTTTAGAGCCAGGAACTAAAAGAAAGGTTAGTTCTGGCGTTAAGTTAGATATTCCTTCTGGTTACGTTGGAGTAGCTGCTCCTAGAAGTGGATTAGGAACAAAGTTCGAGGTTGTCCTCGCCAATACTTTAGGTATTATTGATGCTCACTACACTGGAGAGGTTTCGCTTACCCTAACCAACAAAGGTAAAGTACCTATAGATATTGCGCAGTTTGACAGAGTTGCTCAACTATTAATTCTACCAGTACCAGAAGTTCAGTTCTTATCCGTACAAACACTAAAAGATTCTCCAAGAGGAAATAAAGGACATGGGTCAACAGGTAAATGATTAAATTAAAAACAATAGACTATCAAAGGGATTTATTCCTTACAGACTTCGCTATAGCTATCTTACAGGATAGGTATTTGAAGCCTGACGAGAGTTCTCCGCAAGATGCTCTAGCTAGGGCAGCGGTAGCTTTCTCAGATGATGAAGCACACGCTTCTCGTATTTATAATTATGCTTCGCGCCAGTGGTTCATGTACGCTACTCCAGTTCTAAGTAATGCCCCAACTAGAAGCTCTTGGGGAGATACTTGGGCTGATAACTTCTTGCCTAAGCACTTTGATGATAAGATTATCGGTATGCCTATATCTTGCTTCCTTAATCATGTACCAGATAGCCGTGGAGGTTTAGGAGACCATTATGTTGAGAACATTTGGTTGGCCTCTATGGGTGGCGGCATTGGTGGTTACTGGGGTAATATACGCAGTGATGGCGCTACTACTTCTAATGGTAGTAGGTCTACTGGCTCTATTCCGTTTATGCACGTCGTTGATAGTCAGATGCTGGCTTTCAATCAAGGAACGTCTAGGCGGGGTTCTTACGCGGCTTGGCAAGGTCTTTCGCACCCAGAAATTTTAGAGTTTATAGACCTAAGAAACCCTACGGGCGGTGATGCTAACCGTAAGTGTTTGAATTTACACCACGGAGTAGTTATTCCCGATAGCTTTATGGAGTTACTAGACCGGTTAGAAGTCGACCCTGAGTTAGACCCTATGTGGGGTTTAATAGACCCAAATACCGACACAGTAGTAGATAAGATAGATGCTAGAGCTTTAGTACAAAAGATTTTGGAAACTAGGGCTAAATCTGGCGAACCTTACGTTATGTTTGGGGATACAGTTAATAATGCTCTTCCAGACCCTCAGAAACTTCTAGGTCTTAAGGTTCATCACTCTAACCTCTGCTCAGAGATTACACTAGCCACAAGCGATGATAGAACCGCTGTATGCTGTTTATCTTCAGTAAACTTAGATAAGTTTGACGAGTCTTCGCAAGACCCAATGTTTATTCCTGACTTAATCCGCTTCTTAGATAATGTTCTAGAGTTCTTTATTTTAAATGCTCCTGAGTCTATGTTTAGGGCTGTCTACTCTGCTTCGCAAGAGCGTAGTATAGGTCTTGGTGCTATGGGATTCCACTCTTACTTACAAAGTAAAAATGTACCTATTGAGTCGGCTTTAGCTATCTCCCACAACAAGAGAATTTTTGACTTCATAGCAGATAGAGCAGACACAGCAACTATGGAGCTTGCCAAAGAACGGGGCGAAGCCCCAGATATGGTCGGTACTGGTGTGCGTAATGCTCACCGCTTAGCTATTGCTCCTAATGCTTCATCTGGTATCATTGCTGGAGTTTCTCCTAGTTGTGAAATGGCAGCTGCTAATGCGTTTACACAGAAAACAATGTCTGGTAGCTTCTTAGTTAAGAACAAATACCTACAGAAGGTCTTAGAAAAAGCTTATCATGAACTGGCTGACCATGCACATGACTTAGGTTTTGAATACCTTGATGCTAGTGATTGGATGGACGACGTTTGGAAGCACATTATAACTAATGAAGGCTCTGTGGCAGGGTTAGACTTCTTAACCACATGGGAAAAGGAAGTTTATAAAACAGCGCCAGAAGCTAAACAGACTTGGATAGTAGATTTAGCAGCAGATAGGCAGAAACGTATATGCCAAGCACAATCTTTAAACCTCTTTTATGCCGCAGATGTAAGTGTAGAAGAGTTATACTACGATTTTAAACGTGCTTGGAAGAAAGGCGTTAAAACTTTATATTACCAAAGGTCTGCGGCAATTCGTAGAGCTGAAGTAGTTTCCCAGTCCGTTGCTAGAATTAAACTAGACGAAGACGATGAATGTTTAGCGTGTGAGGGCTAATAGAATATGGAAGATGTAAAACCACTTTGTAAAATGTTAACAGGTAGAGACTACTACAAGCCTTTTGATTATCCTTGGGCTTTTGAGTACTACAACCTACAGCAACAAATGCATTGGCACCCTGAGGAGGTGCCTTTGCATCAAGATGTAAAAGATTGGAACCAAAAGCTATCTCAGGCTGAGAAAAACCAATTAACTCAGATTTTTAGGTTCTTTACTCAAGGCGATGCTGACGTATCTAATGGTTATTTTGACGAGTACATTCCTAAGTTTAAAAAACCAGAACTAAGAATGATGTTGGGTGCATTTGCTAACATGGAAGGCATTCATCAACATGCTTACTCTTTGTTACTAGATACTGTTGGTATGCCTGAAACAGAGTATAAAGCATTCTATGAGTATGAGGAAATGGCTAAAAAGCATGACTTCGTATTGAAGTTTAAAGGCTCTGAAAGCACTTACGATATAGCTAAAGCCTTAGCTGTTTACTCTGGATTTACCGAAGGTTTACAGTTGTTTAGCTCTTTCGTAATTCTATTAAACTTCTCTAGGTTTAACAAGATGAAAGGCATGTCCCAGATCGTAACTTGGTCTATTCGTGATGAATCTTTACATGTTGAAGGTATGACCAGCCTGTTCCGAGAGTTCGTAAAAGAAAACATAGAAATATGGACAGACGAGTTTAAGCAAGAAATCTACACAATCTGTAGGCATATGGTTAAACTAGAGGATGCTTTCATAGACCTTGCATTTGAACAGGGCGGTATTGAGGGCTTAGCTGCTTCGGAAGTTAAACAGTATGTTAGATATATTGCTGACAGAAGACTTCTTCAGTTAGGTTTAAAAACCAACTACGACATTAGAGAAAACCCCCTTCCTTGGCTAGATTGGATACTTAATGGTGTTGAGCATACCAACTTCTTCGAGAACCGAGCAACCGAGTACGCGAAAGGAGCTTTGACAGGTTCATGGGGCAACATCTGGGCTAAGTAGTAAACCGACGGGTTTTACTTTTTCCAAAAACAAAAAATAAAATTTCAAAAACTTTACGGGAACGCAATGATTTATTCATTGTGTTCCTTTTTGCGTTTTAAGACCTGAATTAAATATGAAAAGCTATTATTTTTGATAATTTGGAAGTAAGAGCTATCATTATGGCTCTTACTTTTTCAAAATAAATAACAGACATAAAAAAGCCCCTTCAACGCAAGTTGTTGGGGCTTTTTTGTACATCAAATTTAAGGGGCTAGAGGTATTCTGCTAACTAAAGAATCTATAGCTTTAAATGCAGAGTTTCCTACTCCTTTACCACTATCTAAGCTAGTAGTTAAGCTACAGTCTTTATCTATAGAAATAGAGCCATCTGTTATATCTCTAGAAGATGATATTTCTAGTGTACAGCCTGTTTCAGTTCTTGCATACTTATACGCTGCGCCTCCTCCTGAGGTACCAGGAGATAGCGCACATGCAGTAAGCATAAAGCAAGTTAAAAGTATAATTATATACTTCATTTAATTAAAAACTCTAGGGTAGCCTTCCAACCACTTTGAATTAAAGCATCTTTATCTTTAGTTTTTAGTTTGAAATCCATAGCTGATATACTTCCACAATCTACGATAATTGTTTTAGCCCAATCTCTTTTAGATATGTGCTTAGTTTGTAGGTTATCATAGATTATATTAAATATATTTATAGAATACTGTAAAACATTATTATGGTTATAAACATGTCCACCCTTAATTTCCTCAGAAGTCTCAAGTTTAATACCTATAGTATCTCCACCTTTTCTATCAAAGAAATTAATTGGGTAGTTGTTTAAGACTCCGCCATCAATATATAAATGCCCATCTAGCTCTACAGGGACAAAAACGAAAGGAATTGACATGCTAGCCCTACAGGCTGTAACTATGGACATACTAGGGTGTGTTTCTTTTGAGAAAACTACCTGAGTTCCTAAGTCTAAACACGTAGCTGCTATATAAAGGTTCTTACTGTTTTCAGTGTTTGCAAGTTCTGCAAATGTACACTGCCTATTCCCAGTATAAGCTTCTACTATATCTGCTAGCCAATGTTCAAAGAAATCACCTTTATGCTTTCCATACTTGGAAACAAAGCGGTAAGTATCCCTAAACGCACCAAAGCTATCATCTTTAAACTCTGTGTAATCTATAGACCTTAGAGCCCCTTCTATTTCACCGGCAGTCATTCCTAAGGCTAGGAACACAGCAGCGATTGCTCCGGCTGATACTCCTAGAACGTTTTCTATCTGAGTGAGCTGCTTCTGGCTCGATAAGGCAGAGAATACTCCAGCATATGCTATGCCTTTTACTCCTCCGCCCTCTAGTACTAAGTTTTTCATTTATTATCCTATTACTAAGAAGGTATCCAGAGAGCTGTCTGTGCCTCACCCGCCAAACGTAACGCTTCTTTCAATTCTTCGTGGGTAACAAGGGTGGGCGTATTATCTGCCAGCACCCAATAAGTCGTGTCGCCCGCATCACTAGCCGCAACAGCGCGAGCCATGCGGTTCTGTGATATTTCGTCACCATCGAATGACTTGCCCGAAGCCGTTGTTACTACAATTTGAGAAACCGCCAACTCACGAGAAGCTTTGAAGTCAGCCATAGCCTTAGCATCAATCTCAGCTTGTGACGGCACATAAGGTACGTGAGCCGCTATCAAATTAGCGTTATCAACTAGCCATTGTTTAATCTGAATCATGTGAGGTTCTTGGTCATCATCCAATGGGTTAACTGATGTGGGTATCCAGCCAAACTCGTCCGTTAAAATTTCTAAATAAATTGATGAATCATTAGTATATTGTGCGTTTCTATAATTAGTTATTGTTGTCATTATGAAATCCTCAAGCAAACGGTAGGCCCTGTTACAGGGCCTATAGTGCCAGCCCTATATAGATAACCCATTACGCGCCACGTTCCGGCTGGTACTGGGGATGTATCGTACTGGTCGCTCGCGCTTGAAAAGTAATAAGTTGCGCTACCAGCTACGGTTGTTCCAGCACCATAAGTTGCGTTCGCCCTCAGTCCAAGAAATGCATAGCTACCGACAGAGCCTAGCGCCGCCGCCGCCATAGCCGCACCAACATCAGTCGAAGGCGCATAAGCCGCAATAGCCGCTCGCGTAAAAGCAGTAGAAGCTATCCGCGTGTTATTAGAGGCTGTTCCCGCTGTTGGTGCGGTTGGAGTGCCTGTTAGGTTTGGTGATTCTAGTGGGGCTTTCTCCGCCAAAGCAGTATCAAGCCCTGTTACGTTAGCTGTTGTATGTGTATGTGATGTAAGAGCATAAGTACTATGTGTGTGGCTATCATTAACTACTGTAGCTACTATATCTACTGCAGCTGTACCATCAAAGTTAACTGTACCTGTAACGTCCCCTGAAAGGGATATAGCTCTAGTAGTTAATAACTTAGTAGCAGATACTGCATTTGCTCCTGCGGCTAAAGCCCCGATATCACCCGTTGTCAAAACCCTAGTAGTCATTGCTGAAATATGCCCTTCAGCAGTAGTGGTAATACTATCAATGATAGTAGCACCAGTAGTATCTATATTTGTAGTAGCATATGAAGGATGTGTGTACCCAGGAACTAAGTCTTCCCAAGCCGAAATACCATCATATATATATAGCTTATTTAGGTCTGTTCTCCAGCACGGAGTTCCATCATATAGAAGAGTAGCTGGAAACGTTGTTCCAGCATTAAGAGACCTAAAGGACTTATAATTATCTATCATTTTTGTGTGAGACGCATTAAGCGTGTCTGTGTTTGGAAATTCTGTATAATTTTGTGACATTTATTTAATACCCGTCTGATGCCCAAGTGACGGAACCTGTTACATAGGTTCCCGTATTGTCTATTAGTTTAACAGTAAATCCTGTTAAACTTTCACTGCTTATTTCTGGAGTAGCTACTCCACCTATCCCACCCTTAAAAGCTAATATAACATTTGGGTTGCCTGCATTGTAAGGTCTGTCAAATGTTACAGCTATACCAGAGGCAGCAGATATAATTACTGCAGTACCTTTATTATGAATATCTGCCACATCCACGATAACCTTAAGATTATCTAGAACAGGAGTATCATTCGATAGCGTAGTAAGAATAGCCTTAACCTTTGCATACCTATACGCATAGTCCCCCGGCAGAAACTTTTTAAACTGCTCAAAACCCGCAGGACTTCCAGAATCTACTAAATCTTGGAATTGTGTTAAGGTTAATGGCGTATTAAATATTGATATATCTGAAAAAGTTGCGGAAGGTAGCCTGCTAATAAACTCTATAAACGCAAAGGCTTCTTCTATAGGAATAATTATATTCTTAGATGTATCTTCTGTAAATACTAAAGACTCATTGAATGCCTTAACTATGTTATAAACTCTATCAAATACTTCAGAGAAGCTAAGTGATACTGCTTGCTGCATTATATACTGCTTTGTTATATGCTCAGTAAAAGTTAAAGACTCATTAAAAGAGCCTTTAACTATACTTTTAGTTGGTGCAGGGGTTTCTGCAATACCTAACAAGACCGAAACTCCTGTAGTCCAACTAAACGGGGCTGCACTTTCCCAACTATCTACCACAGGAGCGCTTAACCAAGTTTCAGTATACGTATTCCAAGTATATACAGTATTAGCTATCTTGCTTATATTTACTGTATCTGCCATAATTTAATACTAAGCTAACGTAAAGGTAAATGTAATACCTAAAGTGTCGCTTGCTCCTTTATTTATAACAGGAAATACTACCCTATCTAACATAGTTCCAGCAGAAGCAGCATTAAATACTCCGGCCTCTGTAAGCGCCCCAGTACCAACACCCGTACCAAAAGTACAAGACATTGTGAAAATCTTAGTACTAAGGGTATGAGCGTACGCTGCAGCTATTCTACTTAACTCGGTTTGAAGGCCTGTATTTCCAGCAACTGCCGCTGTTGCTCCAGTGCCTACAGCTATATGACTTAGAAGTGCAGGCCTAGAGCCGTTACCCAAAGAAGCACATATAAGGTCAAAGCCTGCATTTACTATTAAGTTATCTCTGTTATATACTATGACAGAAGAATCTGCTTTAGTTAGTGTTGCTCTCATACTGCCCTTGAAGGACAGCATTTGGTTTTCTTTATTATCTTCTACCATTTTAGTAAAGTCTCAGTGAGTTAAAAGTCCCCGAAGGGGTAATAGTTTGAATGCTTGTGGTAGCATTATCAGAATCATATATATTAGATACCATCAGTTTTCTCTCTGTGATGCTTTGAGAGACTGCTAAGGCAAATAACTTATCTGAGGCTAGAGCATATATTAATGTTTGTGTGTTTCCTAACTCATCTACCATTAGCAGCTCTCCATCTTTATAAGTGACCTTAAGAAAAGAGCTAGTAGCTGTATTATATAAAGTAAATAGGAAGTATTCAAACCCAACAGTAAATGCTTCTTCCGGATTTACCCACACTAGTATTGAAAATACTTCTGGGATCGTAATATCCCAGGAAGCTACAGTATTAGGAAGCCTATTTAACCCATCTCCTGTTCTACCAGAAGTTATAAATGTAGTAGCATGAATACTTTCAGCTAAAGCTGTTCCTAAATATGTGCTACTAGTTCCGTCTAGTCTAATAGCATCTACAAGCCCGGCTTTTAAAGACCCAGGATCTGTAGCTATTTCTAAGGTTGTATATACTGTAGAAATATCTACGTCTTGTAAAGGCAGCCAAGCTCTTAGTCCTGCCGTAGAAGAGTTCCACGCAAAAGTTGAAGCGGTCCAAGATAGCGTATCTATTTCAGCAACAGAAGAAGTATAAAACCCAGTAGACTGTGCTTCTGTAAAATACCCTAAGTCAATATCAAATATAAACTCTCCTTGCTGATCAGCAACTGTGGTTAGTTGTACACTATCGGCAACATTTTGAGTATTTATATACCTACCAGCATAGCTGTCTAGTTCTTTATCTACAGTAACGACTACGTTTCTGTAAGGTATTTCAGCTATAGCAGTAGTAGTACTAGAGGCCAGATAGCTGTAAAGCCCATTAGAGCTTATAGCTTTAAGTAGAAAAGTTCTATCGCCTTGAGCAAATCCAGCGGCTAGATTTAAATAAGTAGTGTTAGTTCTTGTTACAAAAGTAGAAGTGCTCCAAGAATTGCCCTCTCTTACTTCATATAAAGCAGCCCCAACTAAAGGAGCCCAATCTAACTGTATATTATTAGCTGTTTGTGTTGCTATAAATCTTCTTACAGAGGCAGGAGCCTCTAGTGTCAAAGTGGTAGAAGTTATTAAAGCAGATAGGTTGCCTGAAGTATCCTCAGCCCTTATTAAGTAGAAGTTGTCCCCTTCAATGGCTGAGGTATGCTCAAAGGTAGTGCTGTTTATAAGCTCTGCTAATACCTCTGCCGTTTCCCATGACACCCCATATTTAATAGTATAACCTTTTAAATCTAGGTCAGGTACAGGATTCCAGCTTAAGTTAACACCTGTTGAAGATGTTAAAGCTGTAAAACCTGTAACATTTGCTGGAGGTGCTGTTTTACCTAAAGCTATGAAGTTTTCCAAAAGTGCAGGTTCACTAGACCTTTTACCTAAAGAATCTATGCTGTACACTTGGAAAGAATACAATCCTACTTGTGTATTATATATTGTTACATTTGCTACTGTTACATTATTTCCATAAGGTACCCAGTTTCCTGAATCTAACTTATACTCTATATAGTATGAAGTACTGTTAGATATAAAATCCCAAGAGAGATCAATTCTGTTTAATACTGTACCAGATGCTGAGATATATAAAATTTCGGAAGCTTCTAAGTTAGTAGGAGCTGCTGGGTTAAATGACAGCACAGATATAGAATCTGTTTGAAGCTGCTCGTCTTTGTCTATAAAATCAAACTTAGAAGGGTTGAACTCTACAGCAGTAATCTGGTATATATTAGGCGACTCTTCTGTTATGCCTAAAACTCTAAACTGCTGAGCCTCTACTTCCTGCTCTGAAAGCATCCACATGGCGTTTGCTTCCGGTGTCATAGAAAGTGGAGTAGCTAGTACTATCTCGGAAGAAGTGCCGTAGTTTATAAAATCATAGGTCTCTATAGCTCCTAAATTAGACTCTCCATACTCTCCGTTTGGTAATAACTTTTTAGCATTGTAGGGCATGACTACAGAAACTGTATAGTTTTTATCTGGAGAAAAAACAACATCACTGTCTAATATTAGTTTATTAGCTTGTGAGCCTTTTAATAACCTTCCAGAATATCTGATACCTGCTCGGCTAACATCTGCTATCTGTATTATTTCTCCCGGCTTTATAACTGAACCGTCTAAGCCTGCGGCAAATACTACTGTTTCTGTCTCTAGTTTTTCAGAGTATAAAAGCCACTTACCTAATCTATTAGCTTGCCCTCTAGAGGTGCAGCCAACGGCTACTACTTCTGCCTCTCTAACGCCGTACCTTAGTACTGAATCCTTATCCTCTACATACTCCACTTTAGGCTTATATAGGTTTCCTGGGTCGTTCCACGTAACTAAGGCTATACTATGTCTCGCCTTAATCGAGGTACCTGAGTAGGTAAACTGCCCACCAATAACATTAGCTTTAGAGAAAATAGCTACAGGGTCGGAAGGGGAGTCTTGAACAGTGCTTAAGCTACCGCCTGCCCAATATGTCATTCCTCTAAATACAGATACTAAGCTCTGTAGCACTTTTATAGCATCTTCTCTAGTTTGCATATAAATATTAAGTGTAAACCTGCTTTCTTGCCCTCCGAAACCATCAGGAACAAGCTCATCACAATACTTACCTATATTATATAAGTCCCATTTATCTATTTGAGACTCTTTAATGTAAGAACCAAGCCCATATCTAGTATTAGTTACTAGGTCATAAAAGCACCAAGCGGGGTTATCAGTCCAAGCTACCTTAAATGTACCGTCCCAAAGACCCGTATATATTTTTGTATTAGGGTCGTAGTTTGTGGGTATTTTAACTTTAAGAAGTCTTACATGATAAGATCTGTCAGGAATTCTATCAAACTGCTCCGAATCCACAGATATAAAAACATAGGCGCTGTTTGGGTATGAAAGCTTTTCATCTATAATAGAAGTATATGAATCCCAGTATAAGTTGTTAACAAGAGCCGAGGATGCAGAATCCGCAGTTATTCTAGTAATTTTAACATCCCACGGGGCGCTACCTGTTAGCGGTATTGTTATACTTCTTTGATATTTACTATTAGTTTTACCTGTGATTCTAGCAGTACCAACCTGATAGTCTCTAGTTAGAAGTATTCTAGTAGAGGTTGTAGGTATGCCTAAACTTTCCCCTATAAAACCGCCAAAGATACTAGTACCCCCATAATAAGAATCTGAGTCTGCATATGTTGTAGTAGTTAACACACCAGAAGGCACATGAACAGTCCCACTGCCAGATACCTTGGTTACTCTGAAGCTATAGTTTGCACCTGTTAGATTATTAATTTCAAGAGGTAAAGATGCTGAGGCCGTTGTTGTGCTTGTTGGGTTTGAGAATGTAGGTGTTGATAGTACAACCCACCCTCCCCCTACATTATCATTATACTCTATACTAACGTTAGGGGGTGTTCCCCCATATAGATTAATAGTTTTATACTCATATTGGGCCCACCAGCCAGAGGAAGTGGTAGTGGTAATTCCGAAAATATTAGTGGTAGTAGTAGTCTCTTTTTCTATACGTACTTGTTTAGAGCCTACCACGGGTCTTTCCCAGACCATACTACCATGTAGTCCAGTAGTCTCAGCCCCCGTACTTATAGTTATACTAGCAGCATTAGACGTAATAGAATCAGGAGAGGCCGATACGGTTCCATCTGTGACCGTAGAAATAGGAAGGTCTTTAAAACCACCCCCATTACTTTGCACAGAGATACTAAAAGCTATAGAAGAGCCAGAAATATCGCCATTAGTAGTGTTCTGGGAAGTGAGCCTAGGCACCCCCAGAGTTAAGCGGAGTCTATCTACGTCTGGGTCTGAGATTGTTTTAGTAACGGGCAGGGATTGGGTTATCTCTATACCAACCCCGCTTTCCACCTCTGTACCTTTAAAATCAGAAACAGGAGTTTGCTCTTGTGACCCGTTTCTAAACTCTAATGTAACGCCTGAGAAATTAGTACTACCATCTCCATTTTGTATTGGTGTGTCATTTAATAATACAGACTTTAACCCAGAGATTAAACCCTCTATTTCCCCTTCTCCTAGAAGGTCTAATACTTTAGCAAACTGCCTTGACTTAAGGCTATCAGGAGCTTCTACGGCTACTCGAGCTGCTCCGCCGCCGCCGCCTTTTCCTCCGCCCCCTGCACCCGATATGTATGTTTCTGACATTTAAATATTTACCGTAGTTAAGCCAGCACCTATTACAGCACTACCTATTAATAATTCTCCGTAACCTACTGCAACAGGATGTCCTTGTGCAGTAGTATTTACAGCACCTCTAAAGTAAAAAGAAGGTGTGCTTTCTGGTGATTCTGATGGCTTCGGTGTATCTGGCTGGGACATAAACAAGGAAGATACACCGCCTAATAACAAAGACATACCTATAGCACCAAGTACTGTACTTACGCCTGCTAAGAAGGTTCCTGCAGTTGCTCCAGCTAATGCCTCGATGCCGCCGAAACCTGCCCCAAAAGAGGCTAAACCTCCGGTAGCCCAAATAAGCGCAACACCTAAAACTACCTTAAACACACCGCCTGCTCCATCTATGACAGGCACTATTCTTATTATTTGTCTTTTAGAGTACGGATTAAATAGTTCAGACTCTTCTATGTCAGAGTCACCAATTAGTATAGAGTACTTACTATCTGGTTTATCAAATTCTTTTTTTAATTCAGGAAAGTTACATACTAAAGCCTTTATGACTTCCGCTATGGACTTTACCTCTAGTTTTAATTCTCTAAGCTCGCATATTTCTGCAACGCTACCATATAACCTTACTGTTGTAAGTTCCATAATCTACACCTTGTATCTTGCTATAATACTAATATTCTTTAACCAGAAGCCTGTTAACGGCACTATACTAGATAGTCTGCCTGTTACATGGTGTAAAATATTGCCGTCTCCTAAATATATAGCTGCGTGGTTTGGGACAGAGGACATCAACTTTATAAGTATAACATCATATATTTGAATGTCTACAACCTCCTCAAAGCCTGAAGCTGCTATATTATCAACATATAAGTTCTCACCCTCTTCCCACCAACCCTCTACATTATGTACTTTAGGTATTACAATCCCTAACTCTTTCTCATAGAACTCTATGAGAAGAGAGCAGCAATCGGAAGTGCCATACTTAAAAGGCCTACCTATATATTTTCTTGGTTCAACGTTCTGTGCCTCAAAAATGCCCAAGTGTTTTTCTCCCAATACCCACCATACACTGCCTTACAGGAATTCCTGTTAGCTAAATGGTGTAAAATTATATTGTTCCCTAAATATATAGCCCCATGGTTTGGCACAGGGGAACCAACTTGCATAACAATTACATCATGGACTTTTGGTTTTCCAGAGGTTATTATATCAAAATTAGCATCATCTGCCAAGTCTAAATACATGTTTAGCCCTTTATCCCACCAATTGTCTTGTCTATAGTAGTTATCTATATGTATACCTAGCTCACTAGAGTAGTAATCCCTTACTAGACTAAGACAATCTATTACCCCATGAAAGAAAGTTCTACCTTCCAGAGGTAGAACTTTATCGTTTGGTACTACTAAGGTTTCTGAGCGTTCGGGCAGGGAAAGTATTAACCAAGGCACTTTTCCTTGATTACAAGACACCTTGTCTGCTTCCGAAGGGGCACTGTTAGACCAAGAGTGACTGTGTACAATATACACAATATCCCCCGAGTCTTCTGCCTTAACATAGTCTCTGGGGGATATTGTAAAAGTATTTTCTGCGTTGCTTGATATATTTTGGCAGGGCATATATTCTAATATGCCCGCCTTTGAAACTACTATACCACAAGACTCCAAGGGGAAAACTCTTTCCGCCTCTAAGTATGCAGCCTCTACTACGTGTTTAAACATTAAATAGCCCCGCCCCTGGAAAACCACCGAAGGGTAAAACACCGTTTTGCCCGAAGCGTAAAGTACAAGCATGCAGTGATTTACTGCATGAATCCTCTGAAATCTCCACTGTTGGGTTATCTGCCGCATCTGCTACAGCCCCTCCAGCATATGAGCACTCAGAGCTCCTATAAGACCAAGGACAGATGTTCTGTATTATTTGTCTTTTAGGTACTTTAAGCCCTTCAACGTCCCAATTAGAAGATAACTCAAACTCTATAAGCGAGGCATTTTCAGATACTTTCCTATCTATATAGAATACATCATCATCAAAGAATACATTCGGGTCTGCCAGCCTATTCCCAGCCGCAAAGTTAACTGCATCCAAATACTTCATGAATGTTCTTTTGCGATTAACTTTAGCGCCAACTAAATCATCTAAGGTTCTAGTTAAAGTGCCTATAGTCCCAAGTATATTAGATACTGTTATTGTAGGTCTTGGAATTTCTCCGTTACTACTAACATCGAAACCTCTAGCCTCTATAGGAAAAGGTAAGTACTCAATACCTTGCCAAACTACGCTAGTATGTAACTCATTGGTCCCAGCATGGAAATAATATATAGAATCTCCAAGCTCTGTTAAATCTAACGAGTATAGAACTACTAAAGAGCCTGCCGATAGTTCTTGAATATCTCTAGCAATATAAGGTGTTTCTTTATAGAAAACCTCAGTTACTCTTTCTACTATATTTATAACCGCAGGAGGTATTGTTAGTATTTGCGTTGCCGCAAAGACCACAGTATCGAAGCTGGTTACAACTATATTTTCTACTGCTGTAACAACCCTAATAATAGGCTTAAGCACTACAGAGGTATCCCTAGGCGTAACCACTAAGAAATCTTGAGTTGTTACTATATCTACATTTTGTACAACAGTAGTTGCAAACTCGGTAACTACTAGACTATCTGTGCTAGCATCTAACGCTCTACTTATTGATAAGGCAGTGGGGTACTCTATAAATAGTAAACTACCGGTTAAGGCAGGCACATCGTACAATATGCTAATACTAGTGTCTAGTCCGGTTACTGTTAAACTAGGAGTATTCGGAACTACTAATTCTCTATTATAAAAAACGCTAGTAGTATTTTCAGTTACACTTAGAGACGCAGTTGATATATCTAATTGATTATTAAATTGAATATCTGAAGCATTTGTGGATACAGCTAGCGTTTCAGTGTTTAAAGTGGTAAGGTTCTGGCTTACTTTAATATCTGATTCATTGGTAGTAACTGCCAAAGCTTGCGTGTTTGCAGTTAGTAAATCTCTGCTTGCATTAACATCTGCTACACTTTCTACTACTGTTAATGATATTGCGGCACTAGTATCTACACTCTGACTATCTTTAACATCAGATACATTTTCAGACAGTAGTAGACTAACAGTATTAGGTACTACTATATTTATCTCACCTTCGTCTATAGTAGCTGAAAACGTAGTTACTGTAAAGCTGGGTGTATTAAGTGTTGGCACGCCTAAAGCGTCATTAACATCGGATACTTGTTCTGCTACTACTGATCCTGGAGTGTTTAATGTAGTAAGTGCTAAATCTAAATCATCTGGCTTATTTACCCAGTCTATAAACTGGAACTCACCTGTAGTTCTAGAAGTAGGACTGCCGCCTGTAGCTGCGGCTACAATTTCAACCTCAACTAGCGAGCCGTTTGCTGTTCCAAGAAGTGAAGCGTTCCAAGTAATAGAACGAGATGCTTCCGTAATACTAGAATGTGTCCAAGTATCAATAGCGGTTCCGCCGTTGATTCTTGTCCCATTTTCTCTAAGATAAGCGTTAAAAGTAGTGCTGCTTACGTTTGCTGTTACTCTATACTTAACTGTAAAGCTTTGTAAGCCTGCTCCTGCTATAGGTGGGTTTAAAGGAGTAGGAAAACTGACAGCAACTACGCTGTCAGTATTATTGTCTGCCGCCGTTAACCACAGACCATCATCAGTTTGTATATCAACTAATGCACCGGTTAGGTTAGATTGTAGGAGTAATCCATCAACTGTTAAAGGCATTATTTACTCCTTATTTTATGCTAGGGTAAATAGTCCTGAACCGTTAAAAGTTATAGAAATATCACCTGTTTGAAGGCTAATAGGCGTGGAGCCTGCGTCTGTTGTCATATCAATAAAGGCTAAAGCATCGCCAAGCCCTGCACCGGCTACAGTACTATAAACTATAGCAGCTACAATGTTTGTAGGCCCTGAAACATCCTTAACCCATGTAGGTACTGTAACACTGCCACAGGTCACTGTTCCACCCGATTCTAACCATGTTAGTGCAACAGTTATACCGCCAGCAACATAAGATGTGCCACCTGTAACTTCTGTAAAGTCGTCAGTATCGGGGCTTACCGTACCAACTGCAGGAAGAGTAGTAACTAGCATAACTTTAAAAGTATCTGCCTGTAGGTCTACTAAACCTGATATATTTTTCTTAGCTTCGTTAAATACTGTTAAAGTACCTTGTGCCATTTTATTTTCCTATTTTTAAGATTCGTAGACTATATCGAAAGTAACTGATATAGTTCTAGTTATTGGGGATGAATAAACCTCTTTCCATGAGGAAGCTACAACCTGTATTGCTGTTGCCTCTCCTGGAGGTGTCCAAGTAAAAGACTCCACACCTTTTCTAGCTTGAAAAAACCCTACAATTCCTGCAGAATCTTCTAAGCTTCTATTGTTGAAGCTTATGCTCCACTTTTTGCTGATAGTATTAATACCATCAGCCAGTCTTTGAGAATACCCATCCCCAAACTGAGCAGACAGCACCCTTGGGGAGCTGTCTGAAGAGAATGAAGTAGAAGGTATATATGTAAATGTTGCCATTATGCTAATAAGCCTCCTGGGCGTTTTTGTGTCATTATTTCAGCTTTAACCGTGTTAGAAATCATTTTAGCCAACTGTCTAGCTTCTTCATAGTTGGCCCCATCTCCTGTAGCGCTAGTAGTATCTCCGCCGCTAGCATCTATATTAATGTTAACTACAACACTACCGCCTGAGCCAGTCATATTAACTGGAATAGTTCTACCATCTGGTAGAGGTACAACAGCTTCGTTCATGCTTCCTTCACCTGCAATAGATGGTTTAGTTGCTATACCGCCTTTTGCGAACATAGGAACTTCTATAGCTGCAGCTTCTACACCTAACCCATAACTAGTTGCTCCAGATGCCGAAGTAATACCACCTGCTAAGGCACCACTAACTCCTCCTGTGAATACACCTATGGCTGCGCTTACTGCAGTACCTAATAAGCCCCCAATACCCCCACCACTTGATGAAGACCCAAACAGTCCAGAGATATACTTGAAGGCGCTACCTAAGTTATCCCATAAACCTGAAAATAAGTCTTTCAACCATATTCCTACATCCATGAAAGCATCTTTTACTTTTTGAGTAACTTGGGTAAATAAGCTAGCTGACTTAGAAGCATTATCTGCCGCTAATTTGCTAGGGTCTTCACTGCCAGACGCCCCTCCATTTCTTGTATTTGACGCTATCTCTGCTAAATAAGTAACTTTCTTTTCTTCAATAGTGCTAAAGTCTTTATTAAACAAACTACTGGCTATTTGACGCATGCCTAAACTAATATCTTCTTTTAGGAAGCCTGCAAGCGTATCACGTAATGTTTCAGAGCCTGCTATAAACGCATCTTTTATAGACTGCATAACAGTAGAATCGCCTGAGAAACCATCAACTAAAGCGTCTGTGAAAGCATCACTAGTTTTAGTGAAAGTTTGAACCATTCTATCAATATCATTAGTCATAGAATCTGTGAAGTTTTTAAGCTCTTTCTTCAATGCTTGACCAAACACACCAATAGCAGCTTTATTATCATCAAGGCTCCCAAACACACGGAAACTCTGAGTCTTTTTAAGTGCTTCGAACTCTCTTTCTTGTAAGGCTAAAGATTCGTTTTCGTTTATGATTTTAAGCTTTTGGTAGCTTAAAGTATCTTGTTGAAGCTGCGCTTGTTGTTGTAGTAAAATTGTTGAGTATGCGGTAATTTCCCCAGACTCTTTCTTTTTATTTTGTTTTATTATTTCTAAATCTATTAACCTTTGTTGCTGTATAAGGTCAAGGGAAGCAGCCATCTCTTTCTGCTTATTTAAGCCTTCAGTAGAGGTAACTATGTCGCTAATATTCTGTAGCTGCTCTTCATAATTAGCAGTACCGTAACTTAATTGCTTATTCATAGCTTCAAGCGTAGAAACGTTCAAACTTAATATTTCTGCTTCATTTTCAGAGTTTTGCTGCCCAGACTTACGGGTAGCTGTAGCTCTTTCAATAGCTAAATCTATTCCCAATAGTTCACTTTTCTCTTTTTCAAGAAGTTTTATAGATTCAGACTGCGCAGCTACTTTAGCTTTTTGTGCGTTTATTTTATTAACATCATCACCTAAAGCGTTTACTAATCTAGCTTGGTAATCTCTCTCACTAGTAGCCACATCTATCTTAGTAGCAAGAATATCTCGCTCGATAGTTCTTCTAGCATCAATTAAGTCTAAGTTTGTAGCTTCGAACTCTGATAGTTTTTTAGAGGCTGTAAGCTGTAAACCTAGTGCGGTTAGTTTGTCTTTATTTACAATATCTGATGTTTCTTTTATCTGTAATCGTCTTTGCTCTGCTCTGACTTTAGCTATATCGCTTTCTACAGAAAATTCATCTAACTTAACACCTAAGTATCTTTGTGTATTTGTGCTTAAAGAAGCTAAAAATGATATTTTTGCCTTGTCTCTTGTAAGACTACTAGTTCCTGATATTTCATCAAGTACTGGAATACTATCTAATGCTGCTAAACCAATATCAAACTCTCTTAGTGTTTTAGACGCAGAAGAAATGTTAGATGCTGCTAAGGCTGCTTGAGATATATTAGAACTTATACCTTTTGAAGACTCCTCCATAGCACGGAAGTTACCCTGTAACATTCTAAGAGGTTTTGAAGCCTCTTCCATTGTACTTTTTAAGATTAATACCTGCTTAACTAGTGCTGTATAAATTTCTTCATTTACTTTTGCTTCAGCTTCTACTCTAGTTTGATCAAATCCCTGCCTCTTACTTCCAAACGTTAACTCGCCGGCATCACGTCTAGCCCCGAAAGTTTTAAAGCTTCCAGTACCTTCTTGTGCTGCTTTTATATTTGCGTCTAGCTCTGGGTTCAGCACTCTCACATCTATATTAGTTACAGCTTTAGTCTGTGCTATTAACTTTTCTACCATCTCTAGCTGATTAGTTATAAGCGAACTACCGCCTGTGACAGAGCTTAAAAACCTGTCAAAGAACGTCATTTCTTTCATAGCCCCAGCTGCTTCTATTAGCTTATCCGCTGCTGTTTCCAACGTGCTAAAGGTATTTACCAAAGCATCTATAAACTTTATTTGACTAGTTAAGTCATCTGGTGTATTATCTAACCCTCTAGCTAATATTAGACTTTTCTGTATGCCTTCTTGCTCTTCTAAAAGCTTAGAGCTTTCTTTAATTGCAGTATTAAACTTATCATATGCTGGAGTTAATAAACCTACTGTTGTAGCTAGAAATTTAAAGCCCTCAAAAGCTATAGTAAGCCCCGCCGCTATAGGCAGCAGCTTGCTAAAAGCGCTAAATGCCGCCTTACCTGCATAAGCTACAGAGCCTAAACCTACCGCTAACTTAGAGGTTAAAGTGCCTGAGGATAGTACAGCAGACATATTTGCTCTAAAAGCTGTAAAGGATACTGCAGCTAACCCACCCTGTATTCCTCGACTAAGCTCCTGTCCCATACCTATTGCTGCAGCTTTGAATCTTGTAGTAAATATAGAGATATTAGTTGCCGCCGCACTAAGTCCTGTTTTTACACTTTCCTTTATTAGTGCCTGCCCTCTAACAGTTCCTGTCTCATAGCCTTTTACTAACTCTCTGGCAAGATCAGTACTTATGTTTTTTCCTCTAAACTCTACCGTATCTACACCATTCTCTATAGCAAATTTAGTTTTATTTCTTAAACTAGCTATGTAAGGTTTCAAAGACTTATTAACTGCGGCTAAGAACTCTGAGCCACCAAGACCGTCTTTTACGGCTTTAGCTATAGCAGAAGACCCAGTTCTAGAAAATTTAAGTATTTCTGGGTTACCTGCTAGTCTTGATTTAATGGCGCTACCTGACTTAGCCTTCTCCCCCTCTATAGAGGTGCCGAGAGAATTTTTTAAGTCTATAGCTTTCTTTTTAAGGATATCTATTTGTGCTGCTGAGTTGCTTATACTTGTAGCAAGTTTATCTTGAAAAGCATCGCCTAAGCTAGCTATGGCAGGTATGGCTAGATTTAATAATGCAGAAGATAAACTGATAATAGCTATAGTAATTAAAGTACTGTTGTCTGCCAAAAATCCTACTATACCCGTAATTGGTCCAGATATGAAAGATAATATCTTTTGTCCTATATCTAGAAATTCTGCCGATAGTTTTTGGTAGGGCTTAGCAACAGCACCAATGTTAGCGTACTTATCTTCACCTTGTTCTAATACTTGATTAAGGATAGCCTGTGATTTTTCAAAGGTTGATAAGTCTTTAGCGGCTTTACCAATACTTTCACCATACTTCTCAGAAGCATCTGTAAGTCTTAGTATAATACCGAACTCATCTACTAACTCTGGCTCACCCTTAACAACAGCTTGTACTAATCTATTTACAGCGTCAGGAACGTTTCTACCTAAAACAGTAGCCGCCTTAACACCTATAGTAGTTAATCTCTCTAAACCGCTCTGAGAAATCCCAGCAGCAGTTGAAAGGTTAGCTATACGCATAGATTCAGCAAAGGTTAGGGCGCCATCACTTATTTCTTTTAAACTTCTAGCAACGCCAGCATAGTTTATACCAGTAGTTGCGGCTAATTGTCTAGCTGACTCTTCCATTGCAGATAAATCAGCACTAACTTTTAATATATGAAAGGCAGCGGTAAGAGCAAACACATGTGCAGCAACGGTAGCATACGCTCTAACTATGCCCCCCATTCCCTGTGCCTGCTTAGAAAAGTTCTTGGTATTGTTGGCTAGGCCAGCAGTACCTTTATTCATTCTATCTATTTCACCGCTAGTATCTTTAGCCGATCTTTTTACTTTATCTAATCCGCCAGCTAGTTGTAAAACACCATCTGCGCGTACTTCAACTTTAAGCGTTTTAATTACTGTGCTACTTGCCATTTGTTTTATTCGCCTTTTTCTTAGCGTAATACGCTATGTTATCCTCGTCTATTAGCATTATATAGCCTAAATACACTGCTTGTAGATCTTGTGGTACTTCATGTAGTTTAAATAAATACTCAATCAAGGATAGATCTTTTCCCGTATAGAGACCAGAGAAACCATCTACAGTAGACTTTAGCAGTTTATATACTTGAAGAACCTGTAGAATATCAAAGGTTAGCTCTGAGTCCTCTACAGGCATTTCTTCTTCTATAGGCTCTGACCCTGTTATCTCACAGGATTCTAAATATCTAGCTTTAGTTAGCCCTTCTCTAGAGGCTGCGACAAATCTTGTTAATAAAGATATGTCTAATTCTATACGGTCTTGTTGAAAAGCGAAACATCATTGATAACAGCCATTAGCCAGTTATCAAAAGCTGTTGAGTTTTTTACAAGTGTAGTAGCCGCTTCTGCAGAGAAAGGAAACTCAGCTTCTGTGTCTGTAACACTAGATAAGTCTACAGGCATTAGTTCTGCTAAGTATTTGATTTTTAAACCTGACCAACCTTTTAAAGCCTCACCAACATATAACTTATAAAATAAGTCATCATCAATTGCTTCTTCTGGTTGTCTTGTTGTTTTATTAAAGCCAATAGTTGTGGCTTGTTTTCTTAGTTTTTGTAGTAAATCTCTAGACATGTATTGCAGATTAACCTCAAACCCTTTAAGGTCTGGATCTGGGTATGCAAGTGTTATCAAAGAGCTTGCTGATAAAAGTGATTTTAATTCCACGAATTTAATTCCATTATATATAAAGACCCTACCTCTATATACATTATATAACTAAAAAAGCTAGCCGGGAGAGTAGGGCTCCCGGCAATACATGTCAACACGTACTTTCGCTCAAACTATCTTGCTACTATACAGTAGCGTAATATCTAACAAGTAATTCATCTGTAGTATCAATATCCTGACCTAGAGCTGAGAAAGTAATATCTAACCCAAGAACGTCAGCAGTAGATACTGCAGGAATTACCAAATGTGTATGTTTCATGTCAAACTCTACACGAGGAGTAGCGTTTCCGCCAATTTTTAACAATAGCTCAAACTCTTGAGTAACTGTAGAAGTATCTGAAACTAAGTCAGATAATAAACCACCAGAGTTATTAGCGCCAGTGTTTAAGTAACAAGTTACACTACCTGATACACTACGTGCGCCAGTGAATGAACCAATAGGTGTATTAACAACACCAAGTTCTTCAGGAGTTAAGAATGTAACACCATTATCAATAGTTAAAGAACCACCAGTGATAGCAACGTTATAAGCTTTAAGTGCGCCTGTACCACCAGTTTGAGCACCAAGACCAACAAAAGCTGCCGTTTGCAGTGTTGTAAATAGGTCATCAATGCCAGGTTCTGTTACACTAACAGATGATGTAGTACCAGAAGTTATTGAAGTAACAACTAAGTCGCCGTCAACTAAAGCTAAGTAAGCGTTATCTAGTTGTTGGTTTATTTCATTGATTACTTGAGATACTGTTCCGCCTGTAAGTACTGGAGAAGTTGCTGCAGGATCAATAGTAATAACTTGAGCTGCTGCACCATCTACTGCTATCTCTGCTGTATAGCTTGTAGCATCTACAAGAGTATGTAGATCAGTAGATAAAAGAGCAGTTCCAAAGTCTACTGTCCAGCTTGCTGATGTAGTGCCTGTAGCCTTGCTTAAAGACATAACAGATAGTTTATTAGTAATAAACTCAGCTGCTGTATCAATTGCTAGGAATTCTCCAGTTGTAGGATATGTTCCTACAGCTTTTTCAGTTACTGCAGAACCTTGACCAGACCATGCAACCATTGCAATACCGTCAATAGAGAAATCTACTTCAGCAGTATTAATAATTACGTCTTCTACATGGTATGTAGTATTTTCTAAAACAAAGTAGAATTGTAACTTCAGTAACTCATGAACGTTTGAATTTTCAAAGTCAGCTTCGAAGTATGACGCGCCCGATTTAGTATTTACATTCAAAGGACCAGCACCAACTAAAGCTTCCCAAAGCACACGCTCTACAGCGTTGTGAGTAACATTGAAAAAAGGTCTAGCGTACGTACTTACGGAAACAGCTGCTGGGTTCAATGCTGTGTTAAAGATTTTCTTACCACGAGTAGGTGATTCACCTGCTTCTGATACTGTAACTTCCTGCGTTGCTGCATCTTGTGAGAATGAGTATCCGTCTAATACAGGGATCTCAAACGTGTCGGCTGAAGTCCAGCCAGTTTTAACAGTAGAAACATATAGTTTAGTACTGCGGGATAGGTTTAAAGACATTTAGATCTCCAATTTTTTAATTTAAACATATTAGTAGTTATCCGATAATTATCTTTATACGACTAATACTTATTTAACTTGATATTGAACTATCAAGTCTACTTCTGCTACGCCAAACGGGGCTAGAAGCCCCTGATCTGTTGTAATAGATCCTATTCGTAAATCTTCTATTTTATCACTTGTATCTGTATCAAAGATAAAGTGTATATTGGAATCTACTACGTACTCTATATCTTGTAGAATACTTTCTAATTCAACTAGCGGGTTTTCGTCTGAATTAACATATATCTTTATAGATACAGCTAGGTAGCCCCACTTGAAGCTTGCCGGTAAATACTCGCGCTGCTCGCTTCCTGGTATTACACATAAGTGTGGGAAGTCATTTACTTCGTCCCAGAATATAAGCTTATTAGTAATATTATTATAAAGATTAGATGTATAAGGCGCGCTGCCGTCTATTTCTTTTAATAGAGATATTAATTTCTCTGTAATTTTAGACCTTGCTGACATTATAGTATATTCTCTCTAGTTCTAATTTGTTTTTTATCCATGACACCTTTAGCTATTTCTTGGTTTAGCAGGTCTCTAATAGCCCTGCCCGCAAGAAGACCTGGGTCTCTGCCTCTAGACCTCCAAGGGTCTTTACCTCGTCCACCTTGAGATACATCCTCAAAAACCTGATAAGGGCTTTCTTGAAAGTTATAGTATGCAGTGATACTTTTAGCACTTAGAGAAAGTCCGGTAACCACCACACTGTTTGCAAATCTTCCGCTTTGAAACCTTAAGTATCTACTACTTGAGGGCTCCGATGAGTGGTGCATTCTGTTGGCTACGGCGTCAGATATATTATCGTTTAAGGCAGCTAATATAATACCTAAACTAGCAGCACCTTCTTTCATCTCTCTAGGCTTAAACTCTCCTGACTTAGCTAGTTTTCTAGAAACATGTGTATCAGACACTGTTGGGAATGTTTTAGAAATACTCTTAGCAGACTTAGAAGTAGCGTTAGGGTATTTCTCAGACATAAAGTTTAACATATTGGCTAAGTCTTTAGCAATGGTGGCGATAGGACTGCCTGCCTTACTTGACGACAATTTCTTCGTTAGGTTTGTTTCTAATGTTTTAAAGCCTGTCTTATAGCTGTTGTTATTAGGTATAACTACAGATACGTTAGTTGAAAACATAGAAAGTTGCTTAGTTAAAGCCAGAACATACCCAGTTGTTATCTGATACTTAGAAACTACATCAACCGAAACCTTTCCAGAGTCTACAACAGTATGTGGCTTAACATCTTTAGCAGGTCTTCCGGGTTTACTAACTGCCTTAGCTTGTAAACTGTCCAATACCTTAGATAATCTCAAAGTGGCCTTATCTTTGCTGGTTGTTACAATAACTATATCATCTCCGCGTTTATGGTACAGATGTTCACCAGGGCCTATACTACCAAGTACTTCAGCATTTATTCTCTGAATAGAGCCTAAAGGTCTACCTTTAGAGCCCCCTAAGTTTTTTAAAACTACATCGCTATGGAGCTTTCTAAATATTATGCTTCCAGCAGCCTCTCCTAGGCTATGTATTAAATCCTTTTTAGACAGGGAAAGGACATATAGCCCTTTTACTGTCTCTCCGGCGCTTAAGTCTAGTGCCTTCCCTACATCTTCTTCTATAGTACCAATGAACTTACTCATTAGTATATAATTCTATATAAGTCCATTACCCTCTTAATATGTGGGGGCAATGTTTTAGCTGTTGAACTTACTACCTCACCAACCATTCTTAGAGACTTTTTAGCGGTGTAGTCTTCATTCTTATAATAGTCTACCAAATCTAGGCAGGCTATTTTTAAATCTTCTGGGGCTACTTCATAGCCTCCGGCATATACTACCTTTAAACTATGATGTGCATAGCCTGTAGAAAAGAATGAGCCTGTTACTGTCTGAACAGTGCCTTCCTCTAAATCTACAAAGTAATCTGTATTTTCTACTAAAGCAGTCTCTGTTACTCCTCCGTCGGAAGATACAGATACAGAAGCTATAGTTATTATAGGTATTTCATCTAGGTACACTAAATCAGTACTAGTGCCGTCGAAGTATACTGTTAAATCTGCTCCAGAGTAGTGGTCTACAAAGGATCTATTACAGTAGTTTTTTACTAAAGAATTTACAGCAGACACTATATATCTTATTTGGTCATCTTTATCTGGATTGGTTATTCCTTTATAAGTCTTATACTCATCTAGGGTTACTAATTCTGCCATTCTTTTTATTCCTCACATACAAAAATGGGGGCTTTCGCCCCCATCTTAATAGTATTTTAACTACGCTGCGTAATTAAGTACTGAAGCACCAACTGAACCGATGATTGGGATGAACCCCATACGTCTAGAAGCAACTAATACGTTGCGTTGAAATTCAATATTTTTATCACGTTCCATCATTAAGCCACGTAATTCACCTTTGATGAAGTTAGCAGTATTAACTGCTACTGCTGCTGCATTGCCTGCTGAGATAGCATCGAACTCACCAGAAACAATAACTGGAGAACCGTTGATTGAACCAACTTGACCAGTTAATAGAGTAGCATAAGGCATACCAACTTTATCTACAGTACGGAAATCCGCATCTTCGATTAAGTCGTAGTATACTTCAGAACTAACAACATACATAACGTCTGCAGGATTAAGACCACGAATACCTAAACCACGACGAACTGTTTGCATGATTGCTGCAGTTGCTTTATCAGCACCACCAATTGATAGTGTAGTAACAGCATCACCACCAGCATCTAATGCTAGTTTACAGATACCTTTGATTGGATCTGATGCGCCTGAACCTAAACCACGAAGAATCGCTTGGTCAGATGATTTAGCCATTCTGCGAGTAACAGCATCTTGGATAATAGGAAGTAAAGGAATGATTGAATCTTCTTCTTCTTCATAACCTAAGTACTCTTTAGCAGCTAGTTTATAAGCTGTTAATGTAGTATCAGTGATGTCATGTTCAGCAGCAGTACCAGTAGAAGCAGCAGTTTCATTATAAGCTGCTGAACCAATCCATTGACCGTAGCCAGCTTCAGGGTTAATTGGTAAATGCATTTTGTTTGATGTCATTGCAATATTGCGGAACAAAGGCTCAACAACTAACTGTCTACGGATATCCGCTAACAATGTTGTAGAGAATTGTTGTTCCCAATCTTGGGTTAATGCTGAGTGATGGTCTGAAGGTGCTTTTTCTAAAAGTCTACCAGCATATGTTGTAGCCATTGCAGATTTACCTAGAATTTTAGCTAGTAAAACAGCGCTATTAGCGTCAACACGTGCAATTTCTACACTTGATTTTTCTTCAAACTGCATTTTGCTTTTTTGCATAGCAGTAACTTCGTCTGATTTTTCTTTTAACTCAGCACGTAAACCATCTAGGTTTTCGCCTAAGCTCTTTTCATTATCTTCGAAGCGCTTTGTTAGTTCAGCAACTAACTTCTCTACGCCTGAATTTCCAACAACAATTGATGCTGCTGCTTTGTCTGCTGCTGCTTTTTCTGTAACTTCTAAAGCTTTAGCCGCGATATTAGCATCTGCAATGCCTTTTGCGATTGCTGCTTGAATTTCTTCTGGTGTCATTTGTATCTCCAATATTTCTGTTTTAGTGGGCTTAGCGTCGTCTGCTTTAGATGCAATTGTATCTTTCTCAGTGTTCGCTTCTTCCGATTTATTTTTGTCTTCTAACTGTTCTTCCAAAGAGAACCCTTTTTTGAAGTCGCTGCATTCATCCACCGACTCAAACTGTTTTGCAACACTAAAAGTACTGTGTTGGTTAGCAGGTACGCTTACCACAGAGACTTCCATTAGTTCCAAATCTTTAATTACGAAAATATCAGTCATACTATCGTAATCAGCGTCTTTAACCATAAAGCCTACACTGAAGCTTTTTAAGACACCTTCTTTAATCAGGTTATACATATTTCCAGCAGCTTTACTAATTTCAGCTGTAATAAATAGCCCTTTAGCACTAACTGTATGATTAACCATTTTACCAATAGGATTATCATGTTTATGATAACCTAATATAATAGGGTTATTCAAGTAGTCTGAAAGTCCGCCCTTAGACCAGGCTTCTTCCAGGATCACATCGCCACTTCTATCTTTATCTGTAGTATTAGCCCAACCGGAGATAGTTAATGTTTCGTTATCGTCTCCTGCGGCTTTTTCAGTAATGGCGAAGTTAGACGTCAGCCTTAATAGCTTTTTAGTCATATTTTAATTCTCCGGTTCATGTGTTGGCGCTCCTCCTTGTGTAGGGTCTACTGCACTTCCGGCTATATTAGCTGGTAGTACTAGTTCGTCCGCAAAAGGTTGATCGCTTGCTTCTAGTCTTAGCTTTTCTCTGGCTTCGTTTCTTGTGATAACTCCAGCATTTACTAAAGATGTATAGTAAGCTGATTCATCACGAAGGTCAGGTCTTAGCGCTAGAATATTCTGGTATACAGGTTTTAAGTCGTAGCCGAAGAAACTTTCTAATGCCTGTGTTAGCTTTATTACTAAAGGTATAACAGTGTTTGTGTAGAATAGTTTTTGGTTTGGGCTTATGTTAGCATTATTACCAGCATCTAAAAGAATTGGCGGAACGCCTATAGCTTTTAAAATCTTTCGCTCTTGTGTATCTATCGAGTCCTGAAAGTCTAACTCTTGGAAATTAGTAGTACCCAAGTTTTGTATATCAAACTCACCATCTAGTATAATAGGTCTACGTCCACCACTAGTTGGATTATATAGTCTTGACCAATCTGCTCTGACTCTGTCTTTTATTTTCTTTGATAAAACATTGGGAGTTTTAAGTACTAAACCTGGCACTGTTCCGTTCTTGAAAAAGTTTTCTTGAAAGGTGCTCATGTTTTGAAGAATTCTCAAACTAGAGTTAGCTGATATTAGTCTCGATGTTCCTCTATATATAGAGGTAGAACTATTATCTCTTATGTGTATTATTTCATTTGCGTTATATGTAACGCTTCCAAACCTATAACCTTTTATAAAGTTTATCTTATCTGTTAAGATTTCCATCTTATTAGCTGATATATTATAAAGGTGCGCCCCGTCCCAATAAATAAAGGCATTACCTTCAAGTAAGATATCTATGTAGATATTGCGCTTGAATACGTCTGCATTTGTATAGGGATTAGGTTTAAAGTTTAATAATTTTTCTAGTTTAGCAGGTCTTACATTACTATCTGTAGTAGCTATGCCGTGCACCTTACTAGCGTTTAAATCCATAGTTATCTCGGCTGCGGCATCTACTGTTAGGTTGATACCTCTGTTTACAACTTCGATTTGCTGATATGCGGTTTGGTAGGTTATAGGGTTTATAGTAGATTGTACAACATCCCCTTCCGACATAACCATCTCAGCCTGCGCCGGATTTAACTTCTCACGTAGGTTACTGATCCAGCCCATAATATTTATCTCTTTGTTTCTGCACCCAGCGTTTTTGTTTAGGTGCTGTTATTAAGGCAGGTGCTTTACCGTATATTTTGTGTAAGCCCTTTCCTTCTCCTGCCCCATTTCCTGTATGATGAAATTTACATAATGTAACAGTTTCCTCTGAAGAAATTAAAAGCTCCTTAAACTCATCTATAAATAAATCTCTAACAAACTCTATTTGCTCTACAGTATCAACGCTGTGCTTTGTTACCTTGAGCCACTTATCTAATAGTAATGTTAAAGTATTATAGTGATGGAACTCTATCTCTTCTAGGCTGCCACAGATGAAACACTCTGAGGATTTAGGATACTGAGACTTTATCTTGTCTCTAATATACTTTATAGGGAGTCTTTTTAGCTCTGCCATACGTGGTTTTCCTTGAATATTTTTACCACTCTTCAAGATATTATACATAATAATTTAGGGCTTGTCAAACCCTAAATTACAATTTAAGTTGGTGCACAGGAATATATTAACCCTTTGGTCCGTGTATTAAATATTGCTGTATGCCATACCATATAACGCTCCCTAATAGTCCTATAGCTCCTAAAACTCCTGCTGTAGCTATTCTCTCCTTCATACACTTCCAGAATTTTATAGAGTCCCTACGCTCTTCTAAGAGGATTTTTTGCTCGGCATGAACAGAGGTTACCTCTTGAAGTAGAGTACTTATTTGCCTCTGGATATCAATATCAGTGTTAACCTGAGCACTAAAAGTCTTTAAGTGCTGGTATAGTACTACACTATCTACAGCGCTACTTTTTTCTATGTTATTTACTCTTTCTGATATGTCTGATTGCTTTTCAATAATACAATTTAACTTATCATCTATCGATTCTGTTCCGTAAATACTCACTATTTAAGTCCTATAAATTTAGGCACTGTAAGTACCTTCCTATTTTGTGTGCTATTAAGTATTGTACACCCAACGCCTGAATTATCAACTATAGAATAAGGTTCACCTAGTATATGGATCTCCCCTGCAGTACAACTAGCAGCTATTACAACCCTGCCCCCGTATACTTCTATATCATGGTGTCCGCTTGTTATATCGGCTAACTCTACTGACCCGTGGTAGTCCATCATATTAAGATTTCCAGAACCTACAGAAATAATAGGATGTCCCATACCTGCAAAACTTGTATAGCACTCCATTATAGAGGTACTACCATTTAATCCTAAATTACCCGATAGTGCGCATTTCTCCATAAACCCGCTCATATTAGTAATATTACTAACATTGCATCGAGTGATATTATTTAACCCATCTAACTCACCTACCAGTCCTAGGTTTGTGACAGAGCACCCAGTTAAGTCAGCTGTGCCCTCTGCTGTTAATACAAAAAAGGGCGAGCCACCAACTAAGTGGTACCCTTTAGATAGGTCCTCTAATATAGTGGTAGACCTATTAAAGTATAGGGTTGTTATCCCCTGTACTTCAGCTATAGTGAGTGCATCTGCTACGTTATCTGAAGGAGCTTTAAAGGTACCTACAGGTACAGAGGTACCTGCCTGTCCTGTTATAATATCTACTATAACCTGCCCACCGTACGCAGAAGCTAAAAGCGTTGATAGATCCTGTAACCCTGCTGAGTTGGCAGAACGTACAGATACATTATTAACATTTACCCTATCCCCTACGTTTGAGTTTGCGCCAACTAAGTTAACAGCATACTGCCCATCTTCAAACGTAATAGTATAAGGCTCTAATATCTCTAGTACTCTTGCAAGTACAACACCACCAACCTCTACAGTAGTATTATGTTTATGAGTGTTACTAAATGCCATACCCTCAGAATCATCTTCTAAGTCTTTTAAAGCCTTACGGAAATCATCTAGATTTAGCTGCATAATTCTAGTTGGTGTTGTTTGTATTAGAGTCATTACTATTAATGGGACATGAATTATTTTCTTGCCCCAATCTATCGATAGCCCTGTCTGGAAGTAATCTTCCTCTATGTACCCCGGCTCGAAGTAATAAACCTTAGCCATGGGTTATGTCCAGAAGTCAGGAGATTTCTGTTTAGTACCAATACCTGTAGATTGGTAATGTAAATCAACAAAATGTACGAAAGGTTCTGGAGCTAATCCTCCACTTACAGTTATATCATTACTATCTAAATATACCCTAACCATAACTATACCGTCTGGCTCTATATCTCCTACAGATATTGATGTTGCTCCCCCACCTATAGAAGTTATTAGTACTTCAGGTATCATATGTTGGTATTGTGTGCTAGATGCAGAAGCTATTAATCCCACACTAACAGGGACTAGAAACGCTCCTTGATTGTGTCCCTTAGCATAGCTCATTTCAAATCCCCAAGTAACTGTTCCTCCAGTTACAAGAGTACTGGTATGGGACCAGTGTACATGAATATAAACCTCAGTACCCACAACATAATCATGAGGAATATGAAAGTCTAAGAAGCCTTCATCACTAAGAGCAAATTGTAATGCCTTAATGCCACCTTGGTAGGGAACAAATTCAGGAGTCTGAGCACCTCCAGCCTCTACATGTATATTACCTATAATATCATGCCAAGGGTAACTTGGTGTACCTAGAGAATCTGTCTTAATACCTGCATTTTGTGTTTTTGGCACTTGTAAGGCTAATCCATCTCTTAGGTCTGAGAAGTTAGTATCTCCTTCAGCCTGAGTAAGTTGAGAACCTTTATCTGCGCGGAGTGTAATAGCCATTAGACATGCACCGTACTACCCATACCAATACCTTTAAGTACTGCTATCATTTGTTTTGTATTCTGAACATCTGCCTGTATAGCAGCTACATTAGCATTAGTAGCACGTAGTTGGTCTCTTAGTTCATTAATCTGATCGCGCTGTTGTTTTATAACCTCATGTAAAGTTACGATATTTCTATGGTCTATAGTTTCAGCCATTATATGTCCTTAATCATCTGTATTGTTAACTCTGCACCTGAAGCACTATTTACTGTACCGGAGACAGGGGCTGTCTTGTAAAAGTTAGGGGTAGAACTAAATCTAACCACACCTGTTATAGGCTGATTAGAACCGTAGCTTCTAATATCTTCTACATAGCCATTATTATCAGTAAGTACTTTATCTATAATAACAGTGCCTGCTGTAAGAGATCCGCCTGCTGCAGCTACTACGTAGACTCTAGCACCTTCTAATAGTGTAGCATCATCGATATCCTTGACAGTGATGCCTAACGTCACCTGCCCAGACACTACATTTACTGTTCCAGCGCCTGTATTGTGTATAGTAGGTGTAGTATAGCCAGCACCTACATTAATAGTTAGTATCTGAGCACTAGCTACGCTAACTAAGATAGTCTCGTTACCAGTAGTACCATTTGTAGCAGCATATCCAGTATCTATACTATTCCATGTCATAGTAGCCGTAGCTGCTATAGTACCTAAGTCAACAGCATACCCAGTTCCGCTAGATACAAAAGTGTTAATTGGCGCATGGCTAAGGTTGGCTACTACTATAGCAGATGTACCTGTAGATTTACTAAAGATGTTAGCCGTACATGTACCTGTTGCAGCTATAGTCATAGTACCTGATGTTGCAACAGTATTACCTTCAAAGGTAGAAGCAGAATGTGTCAGTGAGGTTCTATCACTAAATACTGCACCAGTAATACTTTGACCTGCTTTAAATACTGTTGTTCCTGCTCCTGATAAGGAACCGCCGCTCATTGACCATGAGGTGGCTGCTGATGTATCTAGATTCAATGTAACTGCAGTAGATCCTGCACGGTAACTAGATACAGAAAAAGCAGCAGTCCCAGTTACTTCTAATGTATATATATTATCTGTATTTTTATTAAAGGCGAATGTTACAGTTTCACCATAACTATTACCTAAGGTAGTATTAAGTACTATATCTGTATTATAAGCTAAACCCGCCTTAGTAGTTTCACTACACCCATCAAAGGTGTCAGAACTTATGTTTAAGTCGTTGGACTCAGTAAATAGACTGTCTGATACAGTAGAGCCTGTAATCGTTCTACCCGTGCCAGCATACATACAGTCTATCCAGTGATTTGTGATAGCCCTGATATTGCCGGAAGTAGAAGCATTCACATTAAGCGTAATACTTATGTGAGATGTTGGGTCATATGTTGGTTGTGAGCCCTGATCCATTTGTAGAATAGAGGGCTTGAAATCACCTGATATCTCTGGATTAGGATTAACTAAAGTGGTATTCTTACCGCCTGTTGCAGCTTCGAATAAGTTTGCAACTGTTCCATCATTTAGTGTAGCATTAATGAACTGGTAGAAAGAGCCCCAATCCGACTTCATGTAGAATGTGAAGTACTTAGCACTAGCACCAAAGTTTTGAGTCTTTGACATTGTACTAGTTTCGCTACTGTTCTTACCTACTAGCCAAGACTCTGAGCCAGTACCTTGTTTATATACCTCAGTATCTAAACCGTCAGAGGCTGACCACGTTTCTTGTGAATCGTTTGATGTATATAGAGTCATTCCTCCATTTACTACAGTCATTATTTTTTGCCTTTTAAAGTATAAGGGCTAAGAAATTCTTAGCCCTTATATAGATTAATACTACTCGTCTGAAGTTCGGATAGCTGAAGTACTACCACCGTTAGAGCCTATAGTGCCTTTAGTTTCAAAGGTCTTAATACTAAAACCATCACCGGCTGTACCAGCATCACGTACACGTACAAATACTTCACGCGGAGCAATATATACAGTAGAGAATGCAGCAGAGGTCGCATCAGCAAGTTTATCAATATAACTGATGAAGACGTTGTTATTGATAGATGCAATAGGGGGCCCAGAGATACCTGTAAAGGTCATAGTACCTGCACCTACAGTAACCCCAGTATATGCTACACGTTGGTAGATACCCGTTGTATCTTCTTGGATACGAATCGTACCTGTAGCAGGTGTATCAGTTGCAGAGTTAGTACCTGTTCCTGGAGTTTCTGTACCAACCTTAACAATAAGACTTGTAGAACCACCAGTAATGGCTGTACTTACTTGGAACTGTCCTTCGTTTAGCGCAGTAGCACCCGTATCAGGACCAACTAGTATACGATCTTCACCAGACACAACACCAGAAACGGTAAATATAACGTTATTTGGAGGAGTAACCTGAGTGTTAGTTAGATCAAATACTTTATCTAAAGCAGATAGATCGGCTGTTTCTAGACCTAAACCATAAGAACCGATTAGAGACGTACCAGTAGATACACCAACAAACGGAGTAGAGATCGTACGCTCTACAACAGTACCGGCTGTAGCGGTAGCAGAGTTTGTGGCTCCAGTAATAGTATTTGCATTAGGCGCAACACCTGTTAGGATTTGCATCCAAAGTTTAGTAGCTGAGCCAGAAGCTGTACTATCAATAGCAAGGAGTTGACCAGTACCAGCAGTAGCTCCTGTACCCCATGATAAAGCCTCAGGCTCGACCCAGATACCTGAAGCTAAATCTGTTAAGGCTACTTCATGTGTAATACCGCGGAAGATTTTAGCGTCAATACCGTATAGCGTACCTACGTTACCAGACTCACCACGAGTTAAGTACTTCATACGTTGGTAGAATTGGTTAATCGTATATGTATCTCTATTCCACTCAGAGTAGTAGTTCTCTGGGGTACCATCATTGTTAACGTCTAGAGGGCTGTAGCCTTCTTTAATATTAGCAACAGTAGTGAAACCTGAGGCATCTGTAACGTCATTCAAATCGTTGGCATATGTTAAAGCCATCACGTTATTACCACTGGCAGTACCGTTGATTTTAAACTCAGAGAATGTTTTACCTACGTTTGCTTGTAGTAGGTTAGAAGACGCATCTACACGTGTCATACCAATTAGACGTTTACCGTCAATAGGTACGCCAGCATTGCTAACCTTTACCATGAAACGATGAGATATACCATTAGCTGCATCTCGGTTTAGACCCTTTTCAGTCTCCCCATCCGGTACAGTATTCCAGAAATCGTTTGCAATCTGGGCACCATCTTGTAGAATCTGTAGATCCATACCTTCGCCCGCGATTACTACGATACCATCATAAACAGTACCATCAGCTTCTAAAATAGAACCATCATATAGATGTTCTGTAATAGGGTCGGTAGCTGCACCATTAGCATCGTCTAGCACGTAGCCAGTAAGTATAGATACGATGTTATCTGTAGACCTATTAGAAGGTGTAGTACTTGTGATGTCGATTAAGTCATCACCAGCGGCTGTTGCGTTATCCGCTAAGTCTTGAACAAACCTATGTAATTCAATTACAGTATGGTATCCAGCACCTGCCGCACCATGAACTGCACCTTTGTAGTAAATATTACCACTGCCATCAATCGCAATGTCTGTTGCTATTGTCATTATTTAATTCCTTAAAATTTTAATTTAAAAGTTATACGCTTTTACCCGTATGTTAGGGTTGCTCTATCGTTCCACACGTAAAGGAATCCATCACTACCGTTAGCAAAGTCTTCTGTAATATCATCGTTAGAGTTTGGGTCAAAGGTTATCTTTGAAAGTCGCCAAACGGGGTCTGTTTCTAAAGCACCTGGCGCGGCTACACCTTTATATATTAGAGTGTCTGAGACAAAATCTGTTCTTTTCTTGTACATTATTTCTGCCTCGTCTATGTCTGTGTTGGGTGGGTCGTTATTTATTTCAATTATTAGTTGTTGTGTAGTAAGCTGTATTTCCCCTAGGAAAGTATTTATAACTTCTACTGTGTTTGTTTCGTCTGTTACTTCTATAATAGATGCTGTAGCCTGTGTAACCTCTAAAAAGGTACTCACATTCTGTACTACTAGCTCTGTATTATTAGTTAGAAACTCTAAGTAGTTTTTCATAGCAACAATATCAACACTTTGAGTAGTATTTACTACCTCTAGCATGTTTTGTTCTAGTAGAACTACCAAATCGTTTATTGAAACAGTAGTATCTATACTAGTAGGAGAAACTACTACTTCAATAAGCTCTGCCATTTTTTAAGTACCTAAGTCTATAATTATCATACCTGTAAGCTCTCTAGAGGCCTGTCCTGCTGGAGGAGTAAGGTAGAAGCTATATATACCTTTAGTCCATGTAAAAGCAGATATTGCTGCTGCTGTTATGGTAAAGGTTATGTTATTGGCCCCTGTTCCTAAAGATATACCACCATTTTCAGTAGTTAGTTCTAATAGTGTGGTTGTAGAACTGTTCTTCAATTTGACTGTTAATCTACCTGTATACCCAGATAAATCCATAGCTACCTTAGAAGAGTTTTTCTTTGTCATTACTTGAGTAAAACCAGCACCCTGCTCTAGAACTATGTCTAGGGATGCCGCTTTAGCCGATATCGTCTTTGCCATTAAGCGTTCCTTTCGAAGTGATTGCCGTCAGGTCTAGAGAAGTCTCCTCCCCACCTGTTGTTAGGGCTTAAACCTTTCCAGAACTCTCCTAGCTCTCTATATGCTTTAGTATCAGTACGATACTCACCATCTATAAATAAGTTTAAATCTATAGCTAGTCTTTGTGTATGTAGGCTGTTCTTTATACCAGAACCTTTCTTAGCGTTTAACGCTGCTTGCTCTGGCGTTCTATAAAGCTCTGCGCCAGTTAACTTATAGTCTTTAGCAGGTCTGTGATCTGCATAGTATATAAGTGCTGCTACGTCTTTTAAGAATTCCCACTGTTCGTTAGATAAACTCATTATTACTTACCTATATACGCGCGCTCTATTAAAAGTCTATAATCATATATACTTAATGTGCCACCATCTGATTGTAAGTATATAGATGCTTTGTTATCTATAAAGTTCTGTATTACAAACTGTGAAGTATACAGATGTACCTGTCTTTCTGCAGAGTCTGGAAAAGTGATAGTTTGTGTTCCTGTTACTACAACAGGATCATCTTCAATTTGGATGTCTAATATACCTACAACATTCGCATTAGAGGGAGTTACTTGTAATGTAATTCTATAATTTAAAAGATCACCAACTGTAACTGGTACTATAGTATCTGTTGCTAGATTGTATAGTTCTGTAATGCCTGCTGGTAGTTGTGTAGTACTTGTTAAAGTACCTAACCCATTATTTGTTAGTTTAACCCTACTTCCATTTGTTACAACTAATGGAACCCCTTGTGTATATTGGGTATCCTGTACCATTTCCCAGCCTTTCTGAGAAACGTCTGACAGTATATATTGTTTCCATGTAGCACCTGTAGTACCTTCTACGAACGCTGTACTTGCGGGAATAACATCATTAGCTACATATATAATACCATTATTAACTGCAAGGTCTCCAGCTACGAAGTCATCTGTCAATACCCAAGCATTTAAGGTGTGTTGTAGGGCTACATTTATTTTACCGAAAGAAGTACTTGCTAACTCCCCGTTTATTACTGGTTTTTGTGACATATTCTATACCTTAGAAATTAATTGTATCTGTGAAATCTATGGCATCAGCTAAATTAAGTCTCCAAGCTAATGCTATATCTTGATAGATCCAATTTAGTGATACTAAAGCGCCTACTGTGCTAGTACTTTGTAAGTTAAATCCTAGTTTTAACATTACTCGTCCATTATCTCTATATCTGTAGCAGGAGAAAAAGCTAAAGTAGAGATGCCAGCATTAATAACTGTAATTCCTGGAGGCATAGCAACTACAGGGCCTATACCATTAATCTGATAGTTTACTGATACTGGTACTCTTATAGCTAGTACTGTAGATACATCTACAGAGGTTTGGTCCTGTAGCAGCCTATTAGGCGCGAATCCTTGAACTACTACACCATGGTTTTTAACTGTGCCTGTCATTACTCAACCTCGCCAAATACTTCAACCGTTACTATTTCGTTTCCTGCTGTAACTGTTGCGGCTGTGACTCTTACTGCTATAACTGGTGCTACTAACGCTGCTAGAGACGCGGTGTTTGATGCTGTTCCACCACTAACCCATACTGCTGTGTCTGCTCCAATATTTGCGATATCAGAAATACTATACTCTACTTCACTTGTACTAGCGCCTTCCATAACCAATGCAATCTTTGCATTTTTAATATTATTAGGCAGTACTATTACGTCACCTACTACAGTATTTGCATTTACCGTAATAGTTTCTCTATAAGTATAGACGCTGTTAGATCCTGATTTATTCATTTTTACTATTGCCATGTTCAATTTCCTCTATAGATTGAAAAATTACGGTGTTAATACACCTAATTACCTTTATTATACTTATATTTATTACAAATGTCAAGCGTCAAATAAGAATTTTACTTCCTACACAAACAAAAAAGCCTACAATTAAGTAGGCTTAGTTTTGCTCTTCTTGCTGAAAGTTCCATTTCCCATCGGTAGCCCTTTAAAAAGCTTGGGAGCAGAAACTTGCTGGGACTGGTGTTCTTCTGTAGCCCCGCAGTGGGGACATAGTGGAACATCTATAGCAATACTCCGTATTAGTGCTTCGTACACGGTATCGCATTTCTTACATTGGAAGTCAAAGATTGGCATTATTTAGCCCTTTTAGTATGTGTGCTATTATATCAACAGTCCAAGCATTTCCAACAGCCTTATATCTTTGGGTGCTGCTTACTCCCTCAGTATATCCTTCTGCCAATGTTTGGAGCCTCTCCCACTCCAAAATACTTAACCGTCTATAGGTCTTATTGGCTAATATATTGTGTGGGTTCTTTTTATTTTTTATACAGGTTTCGCAATTACAAGCATCTACTTCTAGTAAATCCATATCGGAGTGGTTTCCTCCGCTATTGCCTCCAGCAGTTAGACAGCTCGCCTTATTTTGTGCCCTTTTAATGCCATTATTTTTATTAATTTTAATGTAAGGCTTAGTGCACTCTAGTATATCTACCAAGTCTATATCTTTTGGGTTAGGGTCTTTTGCATAGGGTATGTTGGTCCAATAGTATCTATCTCTATTCTGTGCAGATACAAGATTACTATTTAAGTTAAGTGGCTTAGTACCAAAAAGCTCAGAGATAAAATCTATGTGCTCTGCCTTCATTTTTACATTTTCAAATAGAAACTTAACGTCTGGGTTAAAGTCTTGCACAGTATTTAGTAACTCTATCAAGGTGTGCACCAGTGCTCCTCTTGGGTCTTTGTCTCCCTTGCCTTTGCCAGCTAAGGACCATGCTTGGCAAGGAAACCCCGCCAGTATTAAACCTACACTAGACCAGTCGACCTCCCAGCTTTCCCATTTCAGTATATCCCCTAGTTGTTTAATATCGGGGTAGTTTTTACTAGATATGTTAATAGCGTGTTTATCTATTTCAGAAGCGTAGTATTCTGATACTTGTATACCACTACGCCCTAAAGCAACTCTACCACAAGATATACCATCAAACAGTGATAATACTATCATATATTACATACTTCACATGATCCTTGGTCAGTATCAAACATCTCGTATTTTTTCCCTATTTCTTTTTCTAATTGTTTTATTATTTCTAGGCGCTCTTTTCCTACTTCGGTTTCGAACATTCTAGTCTGTGCTTTTTTGTTTGCTAGTACACAAGGGTAACACCCTACTCTATCGTTCCCTTCATCATATAATGGGTTATACTTTAAACCCTTCTCTTTTATATAATCAAAAACCTGTTCAGTTGTCCAGTCCAATACTGGAAGTCTAATACCCACATTCTTAGCCAACTTAGCGGCTGTATTAGGAAATACCTCTTTGTAGTCTAGTAGTTCCCCCTCCTCTAAGCCACCATATTTTCTAGCTCTATTAGTACTTTCCTTAGTACGCATACCGAACCAACACTCTGCCTTTCTGTCATGGTAGTATCCGTGATTCCAATACCAGCGCATAGTAGCAGAACTTTTTAGCTCGGCAGTACAAAATCTCCCCATATTGTATGGGAACTGCCCCCTAAGGCGTATAAGTTCTGGTATTGTGGCTGCTTCTGCATACTGCGTAGTTCTAATCTCTATATCTAAGGTGTCTTGAAGATAGTCTAAGTACTGCATAGTTTTAGGGTGGTCCCACCCCGTATAGTTGTGTAAAGGTATAATATCTTCTTTATTATGTGTTTCTAGAGCCAGAAGCAAACAAGCTGTTGAGTCTTTACCCCCACTTACAGGAACTATTATATCCATTATATTACTCAGTTAAATTAGGGGCGTATGAATACAGCATATACCGAATAGCATCAGCCATATGTGAATACTCATTGTGCTTAGGTTTTTCTCTTTCAAGACCTGTTTTATCCTCCCACTGGTAGTTGTTAAGTGCAGCGATACATTTAACACATCTAGGGTCTACTTTTAGTCTGCCATTGTCTACTAGAGAAGCTACGAAACCAATACCGTCTAGAACAGACTTATTGGACTTAATAGTTGTAATGTCGTACGTCATTGCTAAATCCGCCCGCGTTTGTGCTGCTGCAGAATCTATGTAGAACATATCTATATCCCACTTCTCCATTAATACATGTATCTTCTCAGCATGTGCTTCAGTTGATTTCTGTACCATTTCATACTCGTCAACAATAAAGACATTATACCCATCTGTTACAGCAACGCAAACAGCGGTTGGGTCTTTATAACCCATATCTATTCCGCCTATTATATCTGAAACACCTATCATATCTAAGTCAATGTTCGCAACCATAGTTTCAATGTCGAATGCCCATACCTTACCCTGCAGAACGCTGAAGTCAGCATGGTACTCTTGCAGAAACTCTGCTTCGCTCATCGACTTTCTAGCCGCTAAGATATCAGACTCCACAGCCCGCGGGTTTTCCCGCCAATCTGCGTGTATAGTAATCCAATCGGGGAAGTCATCTAAGAAGCCACGGTCAAATACATCTTTAAACCAGTTACGTCCACGAGGTGTACTTATGAAAATACACTTAGAGTTAGTTTTATCTAGTGTTGGACGTAGTTGTATATTGAAAGCATCACCACCCTTATCGGCAAGGGCAGCCTCATCAAATATAATAAGATCATACGATCTGCCAACAACGGAATCTGGCTGACTAACAGACCCAACGCGAATTGTGCTACCATTAGTAAGCTCAATAATTTTGTCTTTAGCATTTGATTTATCCAGCTCTATGTCAAACCTACGTAGCAGTCCTTTCTGCAGGTCCCAAGAAATTGTTGAAAGTGAGTAGTTCGGTGCCATTATAAGCACATTAGCCCCAGGAACCAAGGATACTAGGTTACCTACTACATTGGATATGAACGTCTTACCCACACGTCTACTAAGACATGCAGTTATAAAACGATACTTTGGATCATTTACTGCATTTATAACAGCTATTTGTGGTCTATTAGGTTCAATATCTAATATAGGCAAATAGTTCTCTACTGGAAGCTTTAAGAACCTATCGTTAATATCACGAAGGACAATCTCATCACTTCTTACATCTGGTCTACTTATCGTTAGCATTTGCAACCTTCAGATATGACTCTAAGCTAAATTCACTATCGAAGTACTCAGGGTTTATATCTTTCTCAACTTGTTTAATATCTACACCGCCTAGGAAAGGTATTATATAAGTTTTATCAACTAAATCCGAAAAGTATGACGGATTGTGTGTACCTATCAGCAGCAGAGGAGCAACACCATTTTTAAAAGTCCTATTGATATTGTACCTAGAACCTCCGTGAGACGGCTCGTCAATAACTGTAAGCTCCGCATTATCATAATATAACGTATTGCCATCATGTAAGCAATCTACCAGAGAACAGATATAACGAGCCGCAAGTTCTTTAGCTACTACGCCTTTACCTGCCCTCCTACTAGTTATAATCTGCACTCTATAGTTTGTACCAACTATCTCAGCAGCAATTCTAAGTACTTCTTCTTGCATTTTATTCATCATAATCTTCCAGTTCTATTCCGTAAGCAAGCATTAGATAGTACTCTGCGTCTGTGCCATAAAATTCATAGCGTTCCACTGGTTCCACCAAATCACTATTTAATACTTCTTTTATTTCTTCGCAACTAAACATCAATAGTAGCCAAAATATAAGCTAAACCAAATATCCCTACAAATGCGGGTGCAGGTGCTACCATACAGCCCAAACTTACTGCTATTATTACGTCCCTATCCATTGTTCTTCCCACCTATTATTTGCTGTAGCAGAGAACCGTAGTTTGAAGAAACAGAGTCCCCAACATTGGTAATTTGTACTGCCGTTCCAACCTTAGTTCTACCTAAAGCTTCAACTTCTAATATTTTAAGTTGCATTTTCATTTCTTCCATTCTCATCTTGTGCGCGGCTAGGAGAAGTTCTGAAATATCTTTGGAGCTGGTTAGTTCCGTTTCCTCCATCTCCGCCAGCTTAGCGTCTATAACACCCGACATAGCATCACTAATTCGACTACGGTTCATATATCCTTGATCTAGAAAGGCTTGGTCTACTACTGTGCGTACAGATTTATGACGCATCATTTTTGTGACTTCTTCTAGTGACATACGCATTAGTTTACCAGTCTCTTTTAAATCTAAGCATGATAAGTAGCATTTAGCAAATTCTAAATGTTCAGGGGATATATTGAACTCTTCGTCTAGGACGGTGGGCTCAGGGCGACTAGAGGGAATAACCTCTAGATTAGGTTCGTCTGTTGACATGTTTTTTCCAGTATATTTAATTAATACAACCATTATACAACAAGTGTTTGCGAATGTCAAGATAAATTATTTTTGTTGTAAGATTTTCATCGTAGCTCACTTTTTGAATTTGTGGCAGGTATGGTAGGGAGGGGTGGGATTGAATAAGTTGTAAATCTCGGGAA
>Ga0070748_1000094_pt1 | contig 44483 bp, 34 predicted proteins | sample VirMetDEL_Nov_12_FD_77015 | JGI IMG/M metagenome (GOLD analysis project Ga0070748, IMG submission 77015) | Aqueous microbial communities from the Delaware River and Bay under freshwater to marine salinity gradient to study organic matter... | ecosystem: Environmental > Aquatic > Marine > Coastal... | reverse complement strand
CAAATACGTCTGGGATGCCAGCGCAGTTCCATCTCAGTACACTGATTAAAAAAAAGATAAAAAAAAGGCAACCCGAAGGCTGCCTAGTTTAAGGTGGGAGAGGTTAAACCCTCTCCCTTTTTTATGTGACTTATGCCAGGATATTGTCAACTCTGAAGATTCTGTAATATTGGTTAGTCTTAGCAGTTGCAAGACCGTCCGCAGGAGATGTACCAACGAATGGGTTAGAAGCCATGCCGTAGCGTGTCTTGAAACCAATTTTAGGCTGGAACGTTTCCTCAGAAACGGCGCGAACCATTGTAAGCGGTACGTATGGGCAGTAGAACACACCGGCGTCATATGGGTTTGTACCCTTATAGCCAACGTTGATGTAATCTGCAGATGCATATGGATCGATATAGATCTTCATGCGACCGTTAAGTACACCAGCGAATGTGTTGCCTGTATCGTCTACGTTAAGAGCAGTTGACATTGCAGGAGAATAGTCAAGCATGCCTGAAGCTGCAAGTGCAGAAGCTACGTCTGAAGACACGATAGCAAAGTTACCTTTACCGCGACGTGTTTCTTTTGCGATTGTGTTAGCTTCACGCTCAAGCTGAAGAATAAGACCTTTGATCTTTTCTACACTCCAACGACCATCTGCATCTGTTGACAAGTCAAAGATACCGTTGATTGCTGTGTTAGCTGTAAGAGCACCAGTTTTAGCTTGGCTGTTGATCGTGCGAATAACTTCGCGGTTGATCTCTGCAAGAATCTCTGTTGAGAGAATGTTTGCAAGCTCTGTCTCTGCGTCAAGACCGTGGATTGCTTTCAAATCCTGTGCAAGCTCGAGGCTGTACTCGGCTTTCAGCGCACGTGACTTTGCAGTAACAGTTGCTTTTTCAATGGTGAAACCCATCTCACCGAAGCTGGAACCACCTGTGGAACCAAGTGCTTCTGCGTCGGCTGTTGGCATAGCACCACCAAAATCAGGACCTGTACGATCGTTGTCGATCGAGGAGTCTGAGTTGGAGTCTGTAAGACCGGAAAGACCTGATGGGCCTTGTGCTTGTGTTGCACTTGAGTCGCCAGAGAAGGTTGTGTTTGCTTCGTTGAAGAGTGCTTCAGTCGAACCAGTTGCACCAGCACCGTAGCGTGACTTCATTGCGAAGATCAAGCCTGTTGGACCAGTCATTGGCTGAACACCAGCAACATCATATGCCATCATGTTTGGCATTGCACGACGTACGAGGCTGATCAGAACTGGGTTCCAGTTAGCAGCGGAAGTAGTTGCGTTACCTGGTGCAGCTTCGTTAAGCATTGCTGCTTGACCGGACTGAGCAGCAAACTCTCTTTCTTGGTTCTCAAGAACAACAGCTGTAACCGCACGCTTGTGTGCATCTTTGATTTCAGTACCTTCGTTCAGTACTGGGGCCCATTTCTGGGTTAAACGATCATAAGTTTCCATTTCGGAACTCCTAAGTTGATTATTAGTATTGTGTTTTTCTAAGGGCTTTAAGATATTGCCCCATTGATTCGGAAAGGTCTTGGACTTCTCCATCATCAACATCTGCAACATCTTCAATGATTGAATCAGTAGCTGCTTTTTCTTTCTTGAAATAAGCTTCTTTGATTGTTTCAACTTTACTTGCGAAGACTTCTTCGCTTACAAAGTCGATATCTTCAGAAAGCTTAACAAGCTTTTCAACTTCTGTTTGTGCCAGATTGCGTGCAGCTTCACGAATAATTTCGTAACGCTTGAACGATTCTAGCTCTTCTTTCATTGCGATCATGTCTTCGGTCTGTGCATCCAGTTTTTCTTCGAGTGAAGAGTTCTGATTAGCCAGATCGTCAACTAGGTCTACTTTGGAATCGGGAACTGCAATATAAGACTCTGTGAACAGAGTCTGCAGTTTGTCCATGAACTCTTCTGCGATCTCAGTACGGATACCGCTCTGAATTGCAAGTTCATTTTCTTTCATCCAATTTTCAACTACATAGTTCAGATAACCGTCGACCTTCTCAACCATATCGGCTTTGAATGTGTCTACTTCTTCCTGAAGTGTGGTAGCATAATTTTCTTCGAGACGCTCAATTTCTTCTGAAAGCTTTGATTTCATCGCTGCTTCAAAAATGATTGCGGCTTTACCTTTGAAACCTTCAGACAAAGTAGCTTCTTCGTCCATCAGTGCTTCGAGGTCTTCAGAGAAATCCATATCTTCAGCTTGTAAGCCAGAAGCTTTACCACCTGTTTTCAGATCGGATTTGTCGGAGTTAGCCTTATCGCCTTTACGCTTCGCTGCAGATTTACCTGCACCTTCTGCTTTCTTCACAGAAGCAACAGATGCCTCTTCCGTGTTTTTAGCATCTTGCATTTCGCTGATTTCGATCCCGTCATCATCGAGTGCAACATCCTGTTCTACTTGATCAGTCATGATTGACTCCTATTTGTTTTTCATTAACGAGAGGAAATTCTTAAACTCGCGAACTTGCGCCTCATAAAGGTCTGCTCTTGGAGTTGTTTTAATTTCTGTCTCTATTCTTTCAATTTCTTGAGCTTCGATAACGCCGTTATTCCAGATCCATTCTACACCTTCCATAATCCCATTAACGAAAGCTTGAGGTGCCGATGGATCTTGAACGATATCAATAGTGTTTAACATAAAGTCATCTTTGACATACATAACACCGTTTCTCTGTTCAAGACTTCCCATACCACGAGTTGATACACCTAGTTGGACACCGCCCTCAAGTAAACCTTTTACGATTTTACCCATTGGAGTTTCCAAAATACGTGCCTTACCCATCACATTATTACCGTCCATTCTTAGTTCGGTAATTAGATGGGATACCTTATCCAAGTTAATAGTAGGACCATCTGGGTGGTTTAATTCACCCACTGCCCTACCTGTTTTAACTTGGCCTGTTACGTACTTATTTACCGCGCTTTCCATAATGGATTTGGGGTAGATACGTCCGTTTCTATTTTTACCTTCGGCCTGAGCAAAGATCCCTTCAATGACATGATTCTTTGATCCGTCTTCTTTTTTCTCGACGATACATTGCACATCAGTCTCTGTAAATTCTGTGATCAGTTTCATTATTTGCCTCCGGCCATTTTTACGAAATCAGTTGCGGCTTTCTTTGCATCATTAAGAGAATTGTAAATGTCCAATTTCTCCATATCGATGTATGCCGTAAATTTATTCTTTTCTTTATGTACCATTATATCATGTTTGCCGACTTTTGCATCATAGACATGCTCACCAGGTGGCATGCCCTTTTTCATTGCTTCACGAATTTGTGCAAAAGTTTTCATATGTTACACTTTATTTTAATATTCTTGTTTATTTATACGTTTAATGTTTTTTACTTTAAAGGAATTAATACCAACCGTTATAGTAATCTTCTTTATATAATTCTTCGATACGATTTTTTTGCAGTGAAGTAAGTTCTGGCGGATCCAACTTTTTAGTCTTCATCATATGTATATCAGGTACTTCTGATTTAAATCCCATCAAACGTTGCATATGATCCATACATTCATTGGTATGACTAATATCATATATATAGTCAAAGTCATCAGTAGATCTACCACTCATCCACCAAGTCTGTGATGATAAATGTTCATTCCAAAATGTATTGTTTTCTAAATGATCTAGCATCTCATCGATGTTATAGCTATGTGATTTAAAAATTAACCAAGCGTTATCATTATGGATTTGATAATAACCTGAAATAAATCTTTTTATAGGATCTCTTTTAATAGCAAATCTAGGCACATCATATCTAAAAAATTCCCAACCAGTATCATCTGAGTTATGCCAAAGTCCTATTCTAGTTTTTCTTCTAGTATTAAGTGGGGTTAATACCATTTGACCTGATTTTAAATTTTCTAAATCTGTATCGCTAATAGTAGGATCTAGTTTAAATTCTTCAAGATCCAATTCTGAAAATTTATTTTTGGTTAACCAGTCCCTATCATGTGCCCAACCGAAATAAGTTTTAATAGTAGTACAAGCATTCTTTGCACATATATTAAAATCTATTTTTTGTTTATTAGGACCATTAAAATAGAGTACTGGTTGCCAATACTCTATTCTAGTTTTTTCCCATTCAGCTAAGCTAAATCTATTTGATTCTAGATCCCATAAAGCTTTTTTCAATTACGTTTACCTTAAACGTTAGATCACTCTTCATCTAACTCTTCATCTGTATCCATATCTTCAGCTGCAGCAGCTAATTCTTCATCCGAAAAATCTAGATCTTCGTCTTCGAATTCATCATCAAGATCTTCTTGATCAATAGTATAAATGGATTGTGCTACAGCAATCTTTTCCTGGTCTATAGCATCATCAACGCGTTGGCCAATTGCATCATTCCAGATAGCACTTGCTTTTTCGAATTCAGAATTATAGATATGGTCAATCATATCAGAGATGCCATTTGTTTCTTCAGTCATAATAACTCCTATTTTGCGACTTTCAAATTAATAGTGTGGTTAGAACCACCGTCTTCTTCTTGATCCTGCGGCGGTTCTTCAGATTCTTCTGGCTCTTCTTGCTCTAACTGTCCAGCCATCTGTTTTATGAGCTCATCATCAAATTTCAATATGTTCTTCATAACCCACTCTTTAGAGAAGTACTCCCCGACATAGTTTTGTACTTGATCAAGTGACTGCAGTTTCTCTCTTAATAGCTCTGCGTCTTTTAATTCAGTGAAGTGGTTATCACGGGTAAATTCAAAGTTAAGATGGTTTGAGAATTCTTCCCAATCTTCTTCTGTAATAACGTTCTTAAGAATAAGCTGTCTCTTAAGCATTTCTCTAAACATCATAGAGAAACGAAGACGAAGACGATCGATAAACTTCTGAAACTTAAGTTCGTCACGTGTAATCTCAGAGGATCTACCTAGAGAGAACTGAGACTCTTGCTCAAGACGGTTTACTGGAACGTTTAAAGATCTATATAGTCTTTTTTGAAAGTAAAGAATATCGTCAATCTGGCCTAGGTTCTCACCGCCTGGAAGTGTACTAATCTCTGTACCACGTCCACCTTCACGTCTTGGCAGCCAGAAATCTTCAAGCATAGACATGTGTTTACGGTCATCTTTAATCTCACCCGTGCTAGCATCGTAAACAAGCTTGTTACGATAACGAGTCATAATACCTTTCATATACTCTTCAGCTTTACCTTTTGGCAAGTTACCAACATCGATATAGAAGATACGACGTTCAGGCGCACGTGCAAGACGATAGATCACAAGTGAGTCTTCCATCATGCGCAACTGGTTAATAGGCTTAAGGGCTTTATGTAGGTACGAAACCACGTTCTTTTGTGTAGAATCTAAAAGACCTGATGTTGTATAGATAACAGAATCTTTTGTAAGTTTAATACCAGAGTTCTGTTGTCCAGGTTTTTCTTGATAGATGTAATATTCGTTTTGACCCTCGATGATTGTGGCACCTGTAATAGGATCTTTTTTACGGATAACTTCTTTTACCTTACGGACCTTAGCAGCATCAACTGGACGAATATCCTGGATGCCTTTCTTAGGATTATTTTCATCAACTACAAGGTGGTATACTTTTCTACCATCGATGTACCATGATCTAAAAATATCATGACCCATATCCCCAAATTTGAGCATATAAAGGATCTCGTCAAATTCTTCGACAATTTTAGTTTTAATAGATTTGGATAGGTCTGTTTCGTCAAGATTCACTTTGACCGACATCTTATCACCACCAGAAACAGCTTCATTGGTAATGTCTTCAATTGCTGCATCAACTTCTGGATGCTGAGCAACACCACGATATTTTTGAATAAGTGAAGAATTATCTTTGGATTTGTCGCCATGGATATCTACGTATTGGCCATAGTGCGATCCTGATGCGGTTACATAACCTGCACCATCTTCGTCCACCTTAGGAACGATAGATTTTAAATTCTTTTCATCTTGTTCTTGTTTTTTGGTTCTGCTAATTTCGAACCCAAACAATTTTAAACTGTTATCAGCCATTATTAATCCTATCGTTTAAAGAGGTTGGGCGTTCCCGCCCAACCTGATCTTATATATCCACTTATTAGGAAGTGGTATTTGATTCCCAATACTGAACTTGGAATTCTACACTGAATCTTTCGATATCATCATTCGCAGAATACGCAAGATCAATTGGAGATACCACGGTAGGAAAGCAACCTCTAAAGGTATATGTCTTTAGGATTGATCCATCGCGGTCCAACTGTTCCACTAACAGATCTGCTTCGTAATCAATAGGTGCTGTCAGTCCAGTATTTGCACTGTGTGCGTTAATACCATTCATCCAGCGTTCCATTGAGTTACGAACACGGAAATCAGTGTCGTTAATAATTGTTGGTGACCACGTGTCAAACGTTCTATCACCAGCAAGTTTAAGTTGTCTACCACGGAATGGGATTGTAATTAATCCCATTGTTGATCCAGGTAGCTGAGCAGCTTCACAAAGGAATGAAGTAATTTCTACATCACCATTTGCATAAGCTGGGAAGTTAATAGTAGCTTTAAACAGATTAGGTCTAGCGCCACCACCTTTTAACTTGGCCTTAAAATCGTCTACTCCAAGAATAGCCATTTTATATTCTCCTTAGCGCTTATACCGTACCTACGACTTCTTCAAAGTCAACACCTGTTCTAACTGCAACGAAGTTAAGCGTTACGAAGTTAATTGAACGTGCTGGTTTGACGAAGATCGAACATACGAATTCGTTTCTATCTATAACTGCCGGTGTGTTGTTTGATTCGTCACAAACGACGCGGAAGTCGGTGATACCTCTTCGACCTTGGATTTCTCTAAGGAAAGGCTCGATAACATTTTTAAACTCTGCGCGAGTAAACTCATCGTTGAATTCAAACATAACGTTACGTGCTGCAACAGAGATCGCTCTTTCAATACCGAGGAACAGACGACGTACGTTAATACGATCGAATGCACTTGGACGAGAAAGCTTAGTCTTATCGCCGAATAACATTACACCTTGACCAGGAATATTTGCGATCGGGTTAATGCCTGCTTTGTAAAGAGTGTCACGCTGAGTCTGGTTAGGAGAGTATGCCAGTGAAGTAATACCAAGCATCTGACCTCTACGTGGACCAGCTGGCGAGAACCAAGGAGCAGCAACTGCATCAGTAGCAGCCATAATACCTGCAACAGAAGATGCCGCTGGAATATAGATGTATTGATCGTTAAACTTATCATATACCTTTAGGTAGTTGTTGTCAACAATAAGGTAAGACGAACTAGTAAATGTATTACCAGTTGTAACAGTACTTGTGGTTGGATCTGTATTATTAATAATATCAGATCTTGCAGGTGAAGTAACTACTACACAGTCTTTACGAATACCCTGTGCAATCGCAACACAATCGTTAACTACCGAAGTTTGATCCGCACGGGCGTTCATACCTGGAGCAATTAAGAAATCTATTAGCAGATTTTCTTTATCTTCAAATAAGTCAAAGCCTGTTGCATAGTCGCCTACACCAAGAGCATTACCATTTGAACCACCTGTGAAATTGATAGATTTAGTTACTACACCCGACTGAGCATAGTCTTTACCAGAAGCCGCATTTGTACCTGCTTGTACGCTAAAGTTGCCAGTACCAAATCCAGCCATCCAAGTGTATTTAGAACCGTTGTTGATTCTGTCGAGGATGTAATTAGATGAACCATCAGCGCTTAATGCACCTTTTGCAAGAGATACAAATGGGAAGGTTTCTAAGACTTGGCCTCTAGTACCTGATAGTTCGCCAAGGCGATCAACTACTACTACATGGACTTCATCGCCTGATGCTCCAGCGTCTGTTGCATGTGCAGATGTACCTGGCGCTGTATCAAAGCTTGTATTATAAGTCCAAGCGTTAAAGTCGGAATCACCCGAAGAATCTGCACCACACCAGTGAATAGAGATCGAGTTACCAACCTCACCTGGATATTTGCCGATAAACGAATGATCGCTATCGTTAAGTGCACTGATTTGGTTATCGAAGTTATCTCTATTTTTGACAAGAGGTGCTGCAGCGCCTGATGCCACATCGAAACCATTCGTTGCGGATTCTACAACTCGAACGACTTGAAGCTCGTTTGAATATCTTAAGAAGTAGGCAGCAGAATGCCACTCTACTGTGTTATCACTGTCAGGTGAACCAAATGCTTCTACCAAACCGGTTTCTGTTGAAATTAATTGAGTTTCCTCTACAGGACCCCAGTTAAATTCCCCAACAAAACCGCCAGTAGACGTAGGAACATTCGGAACAACCCCAGTAAGATCAATCTCTCTAACAAATATGCCAGGAGACTGTAATGGTGTTGAAATTGCCATGACTCTTTTCCTCTGAGTTAAATTATAAGCTTATATCATAATGCGGATCTATCACTTATTTCTATTTATAAGAAATTATATTTAGAAACTGTGGTGTTCATAGTCTATGGCCCAAGGTTTACCTATGTCGTCTTCTCTTTGTAATTCATTAATTGCATCAGATCCATCATCAATAAATCCGAATGGCACCAAGTCATTTTCAATCTGATTCATTTTATCCTTAAACATCATCTCTTTTAAATTGATATCCGTCATATCACCAAACATTTCAGTCGTAGCAAAGTAGCCAAACATAACTAAATTCATCATTAAGTCGTCATGGTTACCCTGTGAGGCTTCATACGATTGGCCCTTGGCAATAAATGTAGAACACTCTAAGATAGTATTGGTGTCATGGATCTGGAGTTTTTCATTCTCAATAATATCTTTAATACCAGAACATCCTAACCGTTTTACCTTGCGAGTCATTTCAATACCAATTCCGTCTGATTTAAGCGCAGACGATACGTGCATGTTTTCATATTCTAATTCATGATATAAACCACGCGTGACTAGCACACCTTGATCATTTGATTCAATAATAACGTATGCCTGATTGTAAGAAGTTGCATACTTATAAATAATGTCAGGGAAGAGTATTGGAGAGATAGAGTTACATCGATAAACCGCGACTTGTTCAAACGGTCTACAGGTTACATCGATCACATTAAATGTAGAATAATCCTGTCCTCTTCCCTTACTTACATCTACGCATATAATATATTCATGATCTTTTTTGGTTTCTTTATAAACCAGTAAGTGCCCACCCTCTAGAATCTTAACAGGGTCTATAGCCTTCATTCTCATAAGAGCTTCTGCGCCGATAAGTGTGTCACCGGTGCCGAAGAACGTATTGCCAAATTCCTGATCAAACTGAAGCTGTGAAGTATTGTTAACCGTCTCACGCTTCCAAGCTTCATCACGCCCTGGAACATCCCACCAATCAACTCTGAATGGTATATATGCGTTTGTCTTTTGTCCAGCGCCTTGCCAGATAGTATAGAACTGGTTACCAATACCGTTCGCAGTTGATGTAATAATAACCTTTGTATCTTTACCAGATGAAACAACGGGATATGTCGATGTATAAAATTCTGTAGCATTTTCAACGAATGCAAATTCGTCAAGATAAAGTAGGTTAACAGATTGACCACGAATAGAAGAACCTGAAGTAGCCGCAGCAAAAATCTTAGAGTTATTACTAAACTCAATTGAACCTTTGTTTAAAGCTTTTGTGCCAGGCTGTAGAAAGAATGGTAAGTTCTCTAACATAAGTGTAACACGCGAAAGCATCTCACGGGCCGTAGCACCTTTGTTTGCTAATACTGCAATATTTTTTTCAGAATGAAAAATGCCAAACCAAAGCAGATACGCAACAGATGAAATTGATTTACCACTCTGACGACATGCAAGAACAATAGTAAATCGGTTATCGTTAAAGTGCTGAAACATCTTTTTCTGGTAAGGATACAGCTTAAAGTTTACTAAGCCTTCATCAAGTGAAATAATCTTACAGTATGTCACAGCAAAATATGCAGGATCATTCATGCACTTTTGATATTCAAGTATAGTTTCTTGTGACCATCCCTGAACAATCCCATCACGTTTAACATTTTGATTACCTAAGTAACCTTCATTAGTATTTACAATATTATTCATCTTTTAAATGTGGTGTAATATCAACTACGTTGCTCTCTACTTGTTTATTATTCGCATCTTGAAGCATACGTTGAAGATCTGTTGTTGATCCTATGAACAGATTATTAGTAGTTTGTCCATGAGGTAACTGTGGTTGTTCTTTAATGTTAATATCTTTATGTTTCTTATTCAGATCCATAAGCTTATCGTTAACATCAGCAACGTTTTTAATAAGTCCAGATAGCACTTCGAATGCTCTAGGGTGCTCGCTCTCACGTGCGACGTCGATCATATCTTCAAGAGCATTTCGTCCCTTATTGATTAAATCAAATAAGGTGTCTCTTGAATATTCATAGTCATTTTTAATTCTATCTGAGTCCATATCAATCAATCAATGTTGTTAAAGTTTCTGTAAATCCATAATCACTATCAGGTGAAACGTTTAAGGGGTTTGGTTCTACTGTTAAAGTTGAAACCTTATAATCGGAATCTGCCATAAAATAAATTTCATTAGTAACCTTGCGAATAATTTTGCCTTCGTTAATGCTCTGGTAAAAGTTGGCATGCATTTGAAAGTCTAATTGATAGATAATAGTTCGTCTATTAAAAGATCCTTCATAGTCATCAGAGTAAGATATACCATTTAATATAATAGGAACATCTTCTTTTATATCTGGATAATCTGAAAATGGCTTAATGGTTAAGTTATACTGTGGACTAAAGTACGGCATGATTTGTTCTACTATTTGTAGAGCATCATCCTGAGTCTTTGCATAGACGTTAAGCTGCATGTCAATAGTATATGGTACGTAGTTATATATCTTCGAGTTTGTAGTTATACTATCGCTAGCTCTATTTCTTGCACCCATTTTTTGTAGCTGTCTTTGCGCATCATATTGATACCCTAAGATTTCAAACGACATACGAGGTAATTTAATAGCCACCTTTGTGTCATTGGTTAAGTCAGGATTTTCCCTAATACGTTCTAAAAAATCTCTTTTAGGTGCATACGATAAAGGAACCTTCATAGTGTTAAGCACTTTACCCGTCGAATCTTTACGAAGAACATACAGGTTATTAAAAAGAGACCCAAACATTGCGACGCTTTTACGGATACGTTCGTGGTAGAAATATGTTCCTAACATTACTGAGGATCTCCAAATGGATTTTCGTCGCTAAAATCTAAGAATTCTAGATTATCAGTACCGAAGTCTAAATTCTGTTCATTCTCAGATAGCTGGTTATCTTCTACCACTGCTGTAACTAATCCACCAGAACCATCAGATGCAAGAATAAGTCGAGTCGTAATAGCGTGGAATTTGCCATCGCTAGCTCCAACCGAAACAATCTTCAAAGTGCCACTGGAATCATTCCAATCTGAAACTTCGCCCTCGATAATAGTACCATCTGAAAGGGTCTGATACACAGGTTCACCCTTTGTAAATGTAATAACAGGTGGTGGTGCTATAGTTAAATCAGCTGAGGTATATCCAAAACCTCCATTAACTAACGTTAGATCAATAACTTGTCCTAAATCACTATCTATTATAGCTACCACTTCAGCGCCTGTCCCAACGTCTGGTGTAGAAATTGTAACTATAGGTGCTGTCTTAAAATATCCTGCGCCAGGATCTACTAGTCTAAGACCACCGATACTACCGGAGTCGGTAATACCTACATCACCAAGAGCAGTAGTTCTGGTAACATCGACTGTAAGAACATATTGGTATCCGTAGTCTGCTTCAATGTCATCAATTACATCAATACCAGTATCAAGTGCTTCACCACTATACTCAAAGAGTTCACATCTCATTTTATAGGTGGGCAGATTGCTTATTTGGTAGAATGGAGATTCATGCTCAACGTGCTGAATTTGAAATAAAGAATTAGATAGGCTAAGATAAACTAGATCACCTTCTCTTGGTCTTACAGAATTAATCTCATTATCATATCGGCCTATAGTTTGATTCCACCTTTTACGAGATACGATAAAGGTTGCTTGGTCACGAATCTCAATACCAAACTTAGTAAAAAGATCCCCTTCTCCATCAAACCCTTCTGCGTTCTCGATATACATTTCGATTTTATATGAGTTACTAAATGATGATTGTATATCGTCGCCTAAAATACGATCCTCATTTACTATTTCTCTTGGAATGTAATAGACATCTTGACCATAGATCTTAAGAGATTCTATAATAATATCTTCATATAGGTTTTGTTCTGATTTAACCTTTTGGCTAAAATAATGATTTGTTGCCATTTGTTTATCCTACAAAGAAATCTGCTGGCATCTCAAAGTCCATGCGAATCTTTTCTCTTAGTTTCTCAATTTCTTGTAGTGCATCCTCAAAGATCTGTCTTCCGTTAAGGGTAACTCCACCTGGTAATTGCATTCCTTCAAACTTAATTAGGTTTGAACCCCACTGTTGCTTAATTAATGCAGTGGTATATTCTTTTAACCACATATCATTCCATACTTTTGTATGAGCACCGGAATCTACAGTCTTGTATGCTTCGTATACAATATAATCACCGGCTTGCACATCTTTATCATTAAAGTCTCCGTGAAGATAAAGACGATTCATTTTACGTGAATACGTAGTCTGTGGTTCACCGTTGAGCTTCATATCAAGCAGAGATAGGTACTGGTTTAGCTGATCGTAATACGCTAAATCCCCTGCAAAGTTTTGCATATCAGCAATGTCATTTAACATCATCTGATACTTAATATCAAAGAAATTAAACGAAGTATTAAAGCTTGACGAAATACGGAACATTCTACTTATGTAAATCACATCATTAGAAACGGTAACATATTTATTCGATACGTCACTGTCACCTACGAGCTGCGATACATAGGTTCTATACGTCGCATCTGAGTGATACTCTTGCCAGTACTGTAAAGCCTCGTCAACCCGATCTTCTAATTGATCAACATCGACATTAATCTCGATTACTGGATCGCCTAATCTTCTAAGGCAGTAATCTATAAGACCTTGTCTTGAACTCGGGTTAGCCATATCTTATTCCTATTTTCAACTATTTATATTAGTTTAAAAGTGTTCCTGCTGCGTTATATACGTCAATACGGTAATACGAACCTTGTTGACCGTCGAGAAGATCGGCATCTAAACCTGATCCTGAGCCATCATTTACCGTAGCAGTTAGTGTCACGTTTGCAGATCCATCAATACTAACATTACCAGATAAATCCCCGCCTAATGTAATTGTACGAGCAGTCGTCCATTTGTCCGCATTAGGATGATAGCCATCTGTGAAGATAACATTTCCATCATATTTAAACTGTGCCCCGCGGCCACTATTTGCTGGGATAACGAATATTTGTGCACCAGTGCCATTTTTAAAATCATAAGATCCACCGGCCGGATTTCCTGCTGCGGTATTAAAAGTTAAGCCGAAATTTGTAGAGGGAGCAAAAGCAAATACATAGTTATCTTCGCCACTTACACCAACATTTATTTGGGAGCCACTACCTAGATTAATATCTGCTGAACTACCGAAAGTTAAATTACCAGACATAGTCCCGCCAGCAAGAGGCAACTTAGCATCGAGAGCTGTCTGTAAACCGTCTACGTTAGAAATAACGTGGTTGTGTGTATCATCACCAACAGTAGCGGTAATTGAGATATTACCTGAACCATCAAAGTTAGCACTACCGGTTACGTCACCGGTAAGAGCTATCGCACGAGCGGTTGCAAGAGCAGATGCGGTTGAAGCATTACCAGTAAGAGCTGCTGTAATTGTACCAGCAGAGAAGTTACCAGATGCATTTCTTGCTACAATTGATGAAGATGTATTTGCTGAGGTAGCGGATGTTGCGGAGTTTTGGACTTTACCTACACTAGATATAGTATTAAGCTTGGTATCCGCAATAGCTGCTGAAGCATTAATATCAGCATTTACAATCGATCCAGCCGTAATAGCTGCGGATAGTGTAATATTACTTGAACCATTAAATGCTACGCCTGAAGCTGTAATATCACCGCTGATAGCAATATTTCGACTTGTTGCTAAGACTGTAGAAGATGTAGCATTACCTGTTACGTTACCTGCTACGTTACCAGTTAAGTTACCTTGGAATGTATCGGCTTTAAATGTACCAAGTGAATACGATGCATCACCATCGTCAATGCTTCCATTAGGCTCAGGCGCATATTCATCTACTACTTTAAATATACCATCGCTTACATCAAAGTAAATACCAAGGTGTGTATATCCTACCCCAGTAGTGCCAGTGTTACGATTAGTAAACCAACCTGTATCGGTATTTACTGGAGCAGCTTGGCCATCCCATTTATCAGCAGAGGTGTGACCAGTTGTAGCGTTAAAGAAGATACTGATACCATCAGCTAGAGCTTGATCATCACCTGTAATATCGACGTCGGTTGCTTCGGTCGTTGAAAAGTTATCTAATGACCATTCAAACGTATCGACACCGCCAGAACCTGTACCAACCCCATCAATTCTAACATAGAATGTTTGTGTCGTTGTCCCTTCATAGTGTCCAGTGAAGTAAGCATCATCCAGACCTGAACCTGTAAAGTTAGTATTCGCAGAACCAATAGTATTACCAGAGTTCAGATAGATAAATGAATTATCAACTGCGAGGTTAGCCTGTGAAACAATCGACTGTGTACCATTAACAGTTAAGTCACCGTCTACAGTTAGGTTACCGTCGATGTGCGAATTACCACTTACTCTCAATTGTTCAGAGTGATGCCAGTCAACGTTGACGTAAACGTAACCACCAGAGGAATCTGATACCACGCAGGCCCCAATTTCGACTGGGAAGTACGGATATGTAGCAGCAGTATTTTGGAGTGAACCATCTGCGGCAAGATGTATAGGTTGTCCAGCTGCAATCGCAGAAGTATCAAATCCTGAAACTAAACCTCGAACAGTCACATAACCGTAAGAAGAATTTTCAATAGTATGCGTCGCTAATCCGACAACACGCGCTTTTGTTTCGGTTGTAGCATCAGCAGGGGCAATCGTCAGGGTCTCACCGAGAGATCCTGTAGCATATACCGGTCTACCATCAGGAATGGCAGAACCACTGTTATTATAAACCCGAACCCACTCTTCTTGACCAACCTGAAGCGAAATGTCTGCTTCGTCGTTATATACAGTTAGCGCTTTATATTCATCATTATAGTAAAGTCTACCTTCTTTCCAAGCTGGACCTGGATCTGTTGGTGTAAGGTCAATAAGACCAGTTGCAACTTCACTTGCAACAGCTGAATCCATATTAATTCTACCATCAACACGAATTCTATCTTGTACACGTAAGTATTCAAAATGCTCGGAGAATACCTCAACAAGCACCATACCTTCACTAGAATCAACTGTCATAACTCTAGCAGCATGGACAGGATAACCGTCGTCTACTGAAACACCGGTGTTAACTAATTCACCAGCGGAATCTTTAGAAAGATAAAGAACATCACCTGTAGTAAATAACGAGGTGTCTAGTCCTCTTACCATACCAGATGTAGTTACCCAACCATGTCCGCCGTTGGGAATATCCATAGTAGTAAGACCAGCAATTTGGCCAGTAGCAGACGTGTCAGCTTTAGATAAAGAAATCTGTGGATGTTTACCGTGAGCAGTACCGGATACGTAAACAGCTTTACCGTTAAGAATATTTGCGCCGGATAAGTTGTGAACGTAGAGTAAGTTTTCTTGACCTACGTTAAGGGTAACACCCGGTGTGGGATTCTCTAAGGTTCTTAATTTAAGAGAAAGAGATTGTTGCTCATCAGAATCGAAATATAAAGTACCTGCAGCATCGTTCGGAGCTGTGGTTCGAATTCTAAACGATATATTATCGACTGAAGCAGAGTCGCTTGTTACTTTAGCAAAGGTAACATCTGATGTAGTTGAAACATCTTGGCCAATAGCAATGTTGTCAGCATTAACCGTAATACCTGTACCAGCGCCAATATTAAATGTGCGAGAGGTTGTAATATCACCCCCGCCTGTTAGACCGGAGCCAGCGGTTAAAGTTACAGTACTATGATCAATATGCTCATTTGCTACAAAACCTTCAAGATCATCATGTGCAGGCAGTTCTGCCAGTGGAGGCACATACCCTGCTAATACGCTTTCCACTCCGGCCGAATCTATAAATCCTTTAATTTGATTTGAAGAATTCTTATAATATAGTCGACCGTCAGCATAATTAAGTGCGAGTTCGCCATATTCTAAATCTCCTGTGCCCGGTGCATTATCCGAGACTGAAGACTTTTTAAGAAGTACCTTAGCCATATTTTATCCTTAATAAAGGGTTTAGTTTAGAGTCTGGGATATAAAAATAACCCAGACTTTAGCTTTATATATGTTTAGAACGAGCCGCCGTCGATAGTAGCAAGAGTAACTGCGCCTGCTGTTACGTCAAATTCACTTGCATCGAAACTTGCTACACCAAGATTCGAAGATGTAGCTAATTCTGCAGCAAATGTAATTGTGCCAGCAGAGTCATCATATGCGATGTCCATGCCTTCGCCTTCTTGGAAGACTGTAGCTATGTGATCATCGACTTCTTCTAGCCAAGATACGCCATTAAAGGATAACGATGTATTATCTGGCAGATTGAGATGTTTGTTCATCTCCCATTGGTCACTAGCTCCGTTATACGTAAATGTAGCAGGAGTAGTTGGACCATTGATGGTCAGACCTGCGCCGTCAGCTTCTGCTGAGTTTGAAGCGCTGTCTGCAAGAACAATGTTTTTATCATTAATAGAAACGGTAGTTGAGTTAACAGTTGTCGTTAGACCCTGTACAGTAAAGTTACCGCGAATAATAACTTCGCCGCCATCTGAATCGATAGGATTAGGGTCGATATAAAGTACACCAGTAGACGATGCAATAGTATTGTCAAAAATACGGATGTTATCAACATCGATTTGAGTAAGACCTGCAAGCGTAGTAGTAGATTCACCTAATGTAAGCGATGTACTACCAAGAGTAATATCTTTAGAAGAAATAACCCCAGCGCCATCATCCGAGAAGTTAGTAGCATTAAAGGTTGCAACACCTTTAGTAGTTGCATTAGCTACTGCATCGGCAATGGTTAAAGTAATCGCAGTGCCCGTTGCAGAAGTACTAATACCTTGTGCCGCAGTACCATTGACTGAGATTGATCCGCCTAGCGTTTCTGCTGCTGAACCTGTATCTGCATTAAATGTGATATCATTAGAAGTAATATCACCGTTTGATGCTGTAAAGTTTGTAGCGTTAAATGATGCTACACCTTTATTGGTATCAGTAGCATCTTCAGCAGAAATGGTAATAGTAGTACCACTTGCCTCTGTATTAATACCTTCGCCTGCTGCGATTGTTATATCTGAGTCTAGAAGAGAGATTGAACCTGTACCAGTTTCACCTGAAAAGTTCAGCGTTGTAGCAACGTTGACCGTGCTAGCTGCAGTTAAACGACCTTGTTGATCGACTGTAAAGGTTGGAATAGCAGTAGTCGAACCATATGATCCAGGAGTAACCGCTGTGTCGTCAAGATCAATGATAATCTCATTTGCTGATACACTGGTTGTAATACCTGTATCGCCAGTAAACGTAACAGTTTCATTACCTTGTATACCATCGACAGAACCAACATCTGCTGCAATAGAGAATAACTGAGCATCCCCTGAAAATTGGTCATCGACATATTTTTTAGTAGCAGCATCTTGGTTTGCAGTTGGATCAACTACATTCGTGATCTTAGATGTTGATACGTCTACTACACCAATCCCATTTGGATTAATAGTGACATTACCATCAATATCAGTAGATGAAATAGTATTTCCATCAATAGTAATATTATCAACGTGTAGTGCGTTGATTTTACTATCGGCATCCACAATAATAGCTGCAGATGCTGTAAGAGTACCATGAGCGTGGTTAAGTAGACCGACGAAGTATTCACCGCCGACTTGTACTACGGTTGTTGCGTTTCCGCCACCATCGTCACCCTTACCAAAGAACAGGCGATCGCCTGCGTTGGCCTGAGTGCCAGTGCCCATTGTATAGGCAAGTTCGGCAGTTTTCAATGAGCCCGGTGCCGAAGTGCCCGTAGATCGTTTGATTCTAATTACGGCCATTTAGAAGTTTCCTCCGTTAAAATTTGTATCTTCATTATCAATGTTTTTAGTAGATTCAAAATTACCAGATCCCTCAGAATAAACCAGCAAAGCGCCATTTTCTAAAGTAGATAGATCTACCCCACCTAACGTGGATATAGTAAAAGCGCCGTTAGTGACTCTTTTAATGGGAGTACCAACGATTACTTTTTTTACAATAGTATTTGAACCGGATTGAACCCTAATCGACATTATTTTACCTCGTTACCGATGGGGTTACGTGTATGTTACCCTCTAGCACTCTTTCTATGATAGTATTCGAATCACTATCTACGAAAGAAATTTCTACATCATAAACATATCTGCCGGCTTTTAGTAAATCGGTTTGGGTGTTAGTTAAAGCTAAATTAATAGTGTTATCTGAAATGGCAGTAGTAAACGTATGAGTATCAGCAGAGTCACTATTGTAAGATTTTTTTAGTTTCGCTGCGACTGTATGGTTAGCTAAATTCTTAGCCGCACCATTAGCGTCAACTAATTCAAGTTGCACTTGCACGTCAGTACCTTGGTCTATTGTAAGGTCTTCGTATTGAGCCATTTAGTTTCTCCGTGTTCTTACCGTTATTTATAACAAAAAAATGTTTGAATTATTTAAAATAAGAAGAAAAAACCTCGTAGACCCGCTCTAATACTTGATAATTCGAAGCGCCATTTAACATAGCAATCTTAGAATGTGGAACAAAGTTTATAGACATACTTCCATATTGATTTCTTACACGATTATTAGAGATCCACTTTTTATGATCTGGAATATTTAACCACGCTTGTGAGTTATTGATCACAGGATAAAAGTCTTTTATAATTTCAAAGAACTCGAAGTCATCCTTAAAAAAGTACCAGAGATAACGACACACGCCTTTATATTCTAGGATGTAGTGGTCAGGATTTTGTAAAAAATGTTCTGTAATATAATTTGTTCTAGAAGGTCTAAATAACATTATAGACGAGTTAACAAGATTAGGATGCTTACAGAATTCAACATGGTTTTTATCTAGAGATATAAATAGATCTGTAAACACTATTTTCATCGGACTTACTGGATCTTTAAATAGATCATCCAACGGATTCTGCACAATGGTATCTAAATCTAAATATAACGTAAGATTATCATTACCGTAAAGATCCTTATTAAAGATAGTGAGTTTATACCAATACGTTTCAAGTTCAAGATTTAAATCTAACGGTATAGATAAAATATCAGAATGCAACCCATTAGTATTTTCTGTTAGACAATAAAAATAAAATGGCAAAGAGAGATTTCTCCGTACCATTTCATAAAGTCGATTTACATGTTCTTCTGTGTATTTGTTACCATATTTTACACATACTACATTAATCATGTACTATCCTACCCAAAGTACTCTTCTTTATTATACCAACTTCTGCAGCTTTGTAAACCCCCTTTATACAGGATTTTCAATATCTTCAATAATATCTTCCCAAAGATTATGAGCTTCATCTCTACCCCAGACATATGCAACACTAATCCGAAGGCAGTCCGTTGATGCAGCATGATAGCACAGTTTATCTGGCTCATCATAAGATCCGAAGTAAGTCATTTTACACTGCCAACCAGAGTGATCTGGAATTCTAACACGTTCTTTCTTATCGACATCCCAATAATCAAACCATCCGTCACCATTCTCTGACCAAGAAAAAATGACATTATAGCCAGCAGCATTTGCATTATTGTGCCAACTGATCCATCCACCTGGAGGGTATACTGTAACCAATGTATTTGTTCTGGCAGACAGCTCAGTCATCATTTCCATATTAAGTCGATTACTCATGTCTCGGTAATCTTTAAAGCTATCTTTATATCCGCTATTGCTATTGGGCATTAGACCATGATAAGATTGCATGCTTTCTGGGAATCCCTCATGCTGTCTATTGCGATCGATAATACGATGCATATAGTCGTCAGCCAACCATCTATCACGCGTGTGATCCTTCGCATTTAATTGAAGGTCCTTATCCATTTCACCAGAATCTCTTTTAGCAAGAATAAAATCCTTAAATTTATTAAGTGACTTTAAGACTTCTTCATTATTAATTTCTACATCACGAACTTCAAACATTAATGTACTGCGTCCTTTTTCATACTTGCGGAATGGTGAATAACAATAGGTGGATTATCTACTAGATTGTGTTTTTTAGTCTCAGGATTAATCCTAAAAGAAGTAAACCAGTTCCATCTATAATTTTCTTTAAAAATACCTATTTTAATATCTTTATATCTATCAACCTTATTGGTCATCCACCACAAGGTAAACTGATCCCATCGCAACATAGTTTGAGGGGTGTCTTCTGGAAACCATCTTTGATTGGGACCAACATCAACGTTATTGTACACTTCTTCTTGGACTTGGAATTTTTCCCACCAATCTTGCATAAATTCTCTAACAACTGGATTTCTCATATCGTATAGACAAACGCCACCGCAGAGTGTTAAGTCAATAAGATCTCCAGTGCTAGGAATCTTAGCCGTAACCTCGACAAAGGATCCAGCTGCTCTATTGTCTTTGGTTAGCTCTACGAATACAAGATCATTATCTTCAAGCTGATCCCAGATAGTAACAATATCTTCATGCTCAACTTCACAGTCAGCATCAATATAGAATGTAATATCAAAAGGTGAATTAGCCATACCGTATAGCTTAGCACGAATGTGGTTCGTGCATGAAAAGACTTGGATTCTAGGATCTTCAGCTCTACTGTCTAAAAATCGATCTTCTGTGAAAAGTGCAAACTGAGCCTCAGGGTAGTAGTCCCATATAGATTCAATAAGGTTAATTGCCGAATAATAAAATGCGGGCTTTTTAGATGCAACTATTACAAATCCCTTAGACGGACTCTGGTGTTGGGATAGATTCATTATTATATTCTTCCTGGATCAACAAAGAAAGATAAGCCTGCATTTCGAAAATGCTTTTAGACTTTCTGATTTTGGCTTTTAATTTTCTATTTTTAGAATTTTTTACCGGCTCAATCTCAAAAACTTCAAGCTTAGCATTAAAAAGATTCTCAAGCTTTTGAGCTTGTATTCTTTCTTCTTGAGCTTTCTTATCGCTTTTTCGTCTATTCTTATGACGCTCTTCTCTTTCTTTAGTATTCTCATTAATCTTTTCAATTGTATTTTGATCAATGATTTGCTGAAAATCTTTATTAATAGATCCATCAGCCTGATACTTAGAAACTGTGGCAGTAGAAGATGTTTCTTTACCGTCTTCATGAATAATAAAAAGCTTTGCAGTAATTCTATCTTTTTGATAATTTTCCCAGAAGGGAAATTTCCATTCTTTTTTCATAGTAACCTCATGCTGTTCGAACGTATAATGTATATATCTCTAGAGTTTCGTCTGTTCCTTGGACGGTGGAAGCCGTATAGTCGCCAATAAAGTTGCCAGTATAATTGCCTATAAAGTTGCCTATATAATCACCAATATAGTTACCTGTGTAATCTGCAGTATAGTTACCAATAAACTCTCCGGTATAATCTGAAACATAATTGCCTAAGAAATTACCTTCATAATGTGCTACATAGTCACCCACAAAGTTTCCTGTGTATTCAGCAGTATATTCGCCTATGTAATTACCAATAAAGTCACCAGTATAATCCCCAATAAAGTCACCAGTGTAATCTGCAATGTAGTTGCCGATAAAGTTACCCAAATAATCAGCAATATAGTTACCTACAAAGTCACCGGTATAATCAGCAAGATAATTACCTAAGAAATTACCACCTACATAGTTACCGTCATAGTGAGCAACATAGTTACCAGCATATGCAACTTCTCGTGTTCGGGTAAAATCTTGCGCCCTAACGCGTGTATAATCTACAGTAGAATCTCTTGTACTATTTCTTGTGTAGTTTACAGTAGAAGTTCTTTGACTGTTTCTGGTACTGTCTCTGGTAAAGTTTACTGTAGAATCTTTCGTGGAAGTTCTGAGTGAAGTTCTCGTATAGTTAACAGTAGACGTACGCTGACTTAATCTTGTGTAATCAACGGTGCTTGTTCTTTGTGAAGTTCTAGTTGAGGTGCGTTGATAGTTAACAGTAGACGTACGCTGACTTAATCTTGTGTAATCGACAGTGCTTGTTCTTTGTGAAGTTCTAGTAGAAGATCTTGTACTAGTTCGAGTAAAGTTAGTATTTTCGTTAGCGTAGTCCCCTACAAAGTTACCAGTATAGTCACCAAGGAAGTTGCCACCTACAAAGTCACCGGTATAGTCACCGAGGAAGTTACCTCCTACAAAGTCACCGAGGAAGTTGCCGCCTACGAAGTCACCGGTATAGTTCCCTACAAAGTTACCGCCTACGAAGTCACCAAGAAAGTTGCCTGCATAGGTTGCATTTAGTCTGTTTCTTGTGCTAGTTCGAGTAAAGTTAGCAGCGTAGTCACCGGTGTAGTTACCAGCATAGTCACCAAGGAAGTTACCGCCTACAAAGTTACCTATAAAGTCAGAAGAATAGTTACCTATAAAGTTACCAGCAAATGCTCTAGTTGAACTTCTAGTAATCGTACGAGTACTAGTTCGAAGAAAGTTAGCCGCGTAGTCCCCTACAAAGTTACCAGCAAAGTTACCAACAAAGTCTCCAATGTAGTACTTAATGCCACCACCAAAGTATGCTGGTGAGCCGCCATAATATTGCACGCTGCCACCCTGAATAGCGCGTATTCTTGTACTTGTCCGAGTAGAAGTTCTTGTGCTAGTACGAAGAAAGTTAGCTAGGTAGTCACCGACGTAGTTACCATCAAAGTTACCAGCAAAAGCCCTAGTGGAACTTCTCGTAGAAGTTCTAGCATATGGGACAAGCGAATTTCTAGTATAATCTACAGTAGAATATCGGGTACTTGTACGATTACTAACCCGAGTAAAGTTAGCTAGGTAGTTACCGGCATAGTCACCAAGGAAGTATGTAAGCGAACTTCTTGTAGAGGTACGTTGATAGTTCACAGTCGAAGTTCTTGTAGAGGTACGTTGATAGTTCACAGTCGAAGTACGTTGATAGTTCACAGTCGAGGTGCGTTGACTATTTCTTGTATAGTTCACAGTAGACGTGCGTTGACTTAATCTAGTGCTAGTTCTGGTATAATTTTGGGTACCAATGTAATCTCCGACAAAGTTACCGGCAAAGTTACCAGCATAGTCACCAAGGAAGTTACCGCCAACAAAGTTACCAGTATAGTCGCCAAGAAAGTTACCGCCAACAAAATCCCCTAAAAAGTTACCAGCATAGTCACCAAGGAAGTTACCGCCAATAAAGTTACCAGTATAGTCGCCAAGAAAGTTACCGCCAACAAAGTCTCCAACATAGTTACCAGCATAGTCACCGATAAAGTTACCCTGATAGTTACCTATAAAGTTACCGGTATAGTCTCCTAGGAAGTTGCCACCAATAAAGTCACCAGTGTAATCGCCAATAAAGTTACCCTGATAGTTACCCGTAAAGTTACCCTCGTAGTTACCAGCAAAGTTACCACCAACGTAATTACCGAGATAAGTAGTAGCGTAGTTACCAAGATACGTCGACTCTCTTGTTCGTGTAAAATCAAGATTAGATACTCTTGTACTATTTCTACTAAATGCCGCGGTAGAAACTCTAGTACTGTCACTAGTAAAACTAGTTTGACTTACTCTTGTGTAGTTACCCAAGAAAGTCTGTAGAGAATTTCTAGTGCTATCACGATTAAAATTATTAGTAAATTCTGTAGTGCTTTCTCTGATATAGTTTGCTGAGAAGTTGACAAGACTTGTTCTGGTGTACTCCGAGGAGAATGCTACCTGGCTTGTACGTACAAAATTTAAAGTACTGACTCGTGAACTGTCACGAGTAAAGTTTTGGGTGCTATCTCTATTAAAGACGTTAGTACTGTCTCTTGTGTATGCTTCTTCTGCAACCTGTTGTCTGGTATCAAGAGCGGTTCCTTTTGTAACCCATGTACCGGGATCAGTTGGCGTACCTTGTACAGAACTTCTTAACTGATACTTACCAACGCCTGTAGTTGATATCCTATCAATTAAATAATACCCAAACGCTTCTTTTATTTCAGCATCCGACATCTCTTGAAAGCCGGCAAATGCAGAAGCGACGTATTTTATTTTAATAGGTCTTACCGCAGTAGGAACAGTAATCGAGGTTCTTTTCCAAAGCGTGTAATTAATAGTAGTACCATCAGATCTGGTATCAGTAAATACATTACTAAGCTCTGCAGACCATCCAGCACCAGGTGAGGAAACTGCTAATCTATAAGCCCCTGGACCATCATTGGTAAAAATATAAGAAATGATATCATCAGCAATTGAATTGATATCAGTCGGTATCATCTCGTATGCAGCTCCTGCATCAAAAGATAGAGGCACAACAGTAGGAGCGGATGGCGCTGTATAATTTTGATATAGATTCGTGGTGGTTGTACTAATCGATAATGAATCGTGAGCACCAGGAGCTTGATCGTAGACTGTATCTGTATGGGACCCAACCGAATTACCAGAAGTGGTATTCATGTACCAGTTACTGGTGGCGCTTGCCAACCAATTAGCACTTTGCACATTAATATAGTCTAAATCTGAAGAGGTATTAAACTGTTGTAGGTTTCCCGCGGCATCTTTCAGCTTCAGTAAAGTGCTATTGCTCATATATTGTCCTCAAGATACTCTAAGATATAGTGTATATATCTCCGCTTGACTGGAGGTAACTTGGATCGTCTGTCCTAGATAATCACCGGTGTAATCTCCGATAAAGTTACCATCGTAGTTACCTATAAATCCACCGTCGTAGTTTCCTACATACTCTGCAGTATATTCACCTAAAAATTCACCAGTGTAGTTTCCGATAAAATCTTGGTTAGTTACGTACTCCCCGGCATAGTCACCGATGTAATCATCCGAAGCGTATTCGCCAACAAAGGTGTTAACGTAGTTACCTACGAAGTCGCCAGTATAGTCGCCAACAAAGTTACCGGTATAGTTACCTGCAAAGCCCCCGCTATAGTTACCAATGAAGTTACCAGTATAGTTACCTACGAAGTCGCCAGTATAGTCGCCAACAAAGTTACCGGTATAATTGCCAACAAAGTTACCACCAACAAAGTCTCCAGCGTAGTTACCTGCAAATGCTCTGGTAGAACTTCGCGTTGATGTTCTAGTAAAATTAGAAACATACTCGCCTAGGAAGTTACCGCCAGTAAAGTTACCGGTGTAATCTCCGATAAAGTTACCAGTATAGTTGCCAATGAAATTACCCTCGTAAGCTGGACTCACATAGTATTCAACTCTACTACCGAAAGTGTCCGAACGAATATTTTGCCTAATTCTAGTAGAGGTTCTAGTAAATACGTCACCGATGTAATTGCCAATGAAATTACCCTCGTAAGCTGCACCACCAAAGTATACTATTTTACCACCGTAAGTTGCTGATGAACCACCCCCATCAATTCTAGTAGAAGTTCGGGTAAAATCGCCACCTGTTCTTATTCTAGTAGAAACCCTTGTATAGTCCACTGTAGAGGTTCTTACGAAAGCAGTAACGTAGTCACCAACGAAGTTACCCGCAAATGCATTGGTAGAGTTTCGGGTGGAAGTACGTGTATAATTTACTGTAGAGGTCCTAGAATAATCTACCGTTGCCGACCGTGTACAATTTACTGTAGAGTTGCTAGAATAATCTACCGTGCTCGACCGTGTATAATTTACTGTAGAGGTCCTAGAATAATCTACCGTGCTATCCCGTGTAAAAGCATTCGTAGAAGTTCTGGTAAAGTTTGCGGTATATTCACCTACGTAAGTACCAGCAACATTTGTTGGACCGGACACATAGTTACCAGCATAATTACCCACAAAGGTCACAGCACTCACATAGTTACCTAGATAATTTACCCCGGAATTTCTTGTAAAAGCTCTAGTGGAAGTTCTGGTAAAGTTACCTGACGTGCCTCTGGTAGAATTTCTAGTAGAGGTTCGTTGGCTATTTCGTGTGTAATTTACATCTGCTGTATTTTGCTTAGTGTCAACTGCTGTACCACGACTTACCCATGTACCAGTAGCGGTTGGTGCGCCTTGGGCAGAAGTCCTTAACAGATAAGATCCAATCCCGCCAGACGTAACTCTATTTTTTACAGCTTGACCGAAAAGATCCCGAATCTCTGTGTCGCTCATTTCTTTAAGATCTGAACCAAATAATTTTACAGGTTGAACTGCAGTAGGTTGAGTTGGAAGATTTTTCTTATACAAGTTATATGTTATACTAGTCCCATCGGTTCTAGTATCAGTAAAAAGGCTAGATATAAAAAGAGTATGCCCTGCTGGTGCAGAAGTGTCAATACGATATGAAAAATAGTCGTCACCGAACACTTTTTCTAAAAGTCTGTCTGCAATAACATTAAGATCGGAAGATGTAGTAGCTTTAAGATCAGTCTCCCCGTCTACCAGAGTTACCGGATCCACGCTTGCAAGTGTTGCATTACCTGAAAAGTTTTGATAAAGAGTAGTAGTGGTAGAAGAAGATGTGATAGAAGATCCGGGGTGAGTACCTACTGCTTGATCGAAAAGGGTATCAGTATAGGATCCAATGCTAGTACCATTAGACAAAGATTTGCTTAATACGCCAGCTTCACCCGCTGTAGAATTAAATAGTTTATTTGCAACCCAATATGCTAAATAATCTTCTTCACTTTCTGAAATTTGTTGAAGATCGTAAGTATTGATCTTCTTGACCAAATGTTTGGTAATAGCCATTATTTAATCCTTAATTCAGTAGAGTGCCAGCAGTATTATATAGTCCCGGTACTTTTTTACCCCAGCTAAATGTGCCATCCCCATCAGATACCAAAGCGTCTCCTGCAGCACCATTACCAGTTACAGCAAGCTCGTCTGCTTGTATTGCATTACTTGTAACCGCAATATTACCTGTGCTAGAAGTATAGGTAATTGCATTGCCACCTACTAATAGACCTCTTGCTCTAGCGTTAAGTCCGTCATCTAAAGTAGTAAGATCAGCGTTAACCTCATTGATTGCAGATACTAGATCAGTCTTATCAGTAGTAGTAAGATCTGCTAAATCACCGATTTGAGAAATAACTAAAGCAGAATTACCACTTTGAGCAGAATCTAGTAGATCTGTAATTGTTTTTAGATCGTTGATCGCCCCAACAACGTCTTTTGATGTAGTTGTAAGATCGGAGTCTTTTATAATTCCGTTTAAAATAATACCATCGCCGGTAAACTTTATGTATTGCCCATTGGCGCTTTTTAGTTGGAGTTGTCCGCCGATATTAGACACTCTACCAAATTCAGTGTTAGTGTCTTTAAAAATTACATCATTACCACCAGCGTCAAGATTAATATCTGCTGATGCGTCAATAGTAACTGCAGTACCTGTCAGGGTTAAATTATCAGATGCTGCAATTGTTTGTGTGCCTGTTGCAAGTGTGAAATTAATCTCTTCACCTGCAGTAATACCTTGAAGAAGTACATTATCTCCAGTAGGTTTTATTACGACATCAGCTGCTGCAGAAAAAATTAAATTGCCAGATGAAATACTAAGACCGGTGCCGTCCAGATGCATATTATCAACATCAATGCCACCATCTGCAGTAACTACACCAGTTACATTAAGTGTACCGCCAACATTAGCATTACCGTCTACTGAAACATTATCACCGAAGCTAGCAGAGTCTGTTACATCAAGCGTGGATCTCAGTGCAGTAGCACCTGTTACGTCAAGCGTCGATCTCAGTGTAGTTGCACCGGTTGCTCCTAGTGTACCGCCAACATTAGCGTTACCGTCTACTGAAACATTATCACCGAAGCTAGCGCTATCGGTTACATCAAGAGTTGATTGTAATGTAGTTGCACCGGTTACGTCAAGTGTTGATTGTAGATCAGTTGCACCAGTTACATCAAGTGTTGATTGTAGATCAGTTGCACCAGTTACATCAAGTGTCGATCTCAGTGTAGTAGCACCAATTACCCCAAGAGGACCACCTAGATTGGTGTTACCGTCTACCGAAACGTTATTACCAAAACCAGCAGAGTCCGATACATCAAGCGTGGATCGTAGGGTAGTTGCACCTGTTATTCCTAATGTACCACCAAGATTGGTATTGCCGTCTACCGAAACATTATCACCAAGACTTGCACTATCTATTACGTCAAGAGTTGATTGTAATGTAGTTGCACCCGTTACACCAAGTGTGCTAGCAAAGCTACCAGTACCGGTTACATTAAGAGTTGATCTTAGTGCAGTACCGCCAGTAACACCTAATGTACCACCGAGATTGGTGTTACCGTCTACCGAAACGTTATCGCCAAGACTTGCGCTATCAGTTACATCTAATGTTGATCGTAATGTAGTAGCACCTGTTACGCCGAGTGTCCCAGCGAGATTGGTGTTACCGTCTACTGAAACGTTATCGCCAAGATTTGCACTGTCCGTCACATCAAGTGTCGATCTCAGTGTAGTAGCACCAGTTACTCCAAGCGTACTACCGAGATTGGTATTGCCATCTATAGAAACATTGTTACTAAAACTAGCACTATCAGTTACGTCAAGAGTCTGTCCTACATCTAAATGACCTTTAATGGTATTAATACCAGCTGGGTCTCTCATTAGAAGTTTAGCAGAATTAATCTGTGTCGTGTTTGCCGAATCAAGTCGTAGGTCTAATTCGTTGACAGCATGCACCAGATCCGAATCGGATCCTGTAAGTGTACTGATACCAACTCCACCATTCCCAGTAGTGAGAAGAGCAATGTCGCCAACGTCATTAGTTAGATCATTAAAAAGGTCTTTCCATTGATCTATTCTGGTATTTAAGCGAACGAATTCTTTTGCCATCTTATCTCTTCTCTAATAGTTGCCTAAGCATGTCCTTCAATTCGCCTACTTCATTCTTTAGATCTTGAACTTCTTGCTGCTGCTCTAACCTTTGTCTACGCTTAATAGCCTTAAGACGCTTTCTTTTTTCTATTTCATCTCTATTTATCATAATTATAGCATCAGTTTTAGGGTCTCGGAATAAACCTTCTTTGCCTTCTACGGGTATCATATATTAACCCTACACTGTGTCGGCTGCTAGAGCAATTGTTCTAAGATCTTTAATACGAGGAACCTTGGAAGAAGATTGAGATCTTAATACAAGTTTAAGTTGATATTGATCAAAGTGTGATAAAGAATTATAGTATTCCCCTCCGAGGTTTGCTTCATATTCTCTGAATACATTCTTATTTTGATCTTTAGGTGGTGTTTCGTCGTAAGGGATTAAATTCCAATTTAGTTCCTGAATATCAGAATCTCTACCAACTTGGGTAGTTCTATAATAAGCATTGATCTCGCCATTAATAGGGCAGTGTGCTGCAAAGTTAACTTTTAATCCATTAGCAGCTTCTTCGAGCGTGACCGGTTTAGTGATATGTTTAGCAAGCTCAGTACCATTCTTAGGATGCGTTTCCGGTACAAATGTCATTGGATTACTAAAACCAACTGATGCGGCTGAATCCTGTTTATCCACTAAGTTGTTCATAGTAATCATAGAAGCACGTTGTAAGTCAATATAAGGTGACGTTTTATTGCCGCCGACAAGCGATGATAACGTAGCAGTAATAGTAGTAGATTCTGCACCGCTAAAATGCAAGGTTTCATTTGTATCAGTTAGTACCACATGAGGCTGATCGAACGTAATATCTTTTCCAGCTTGTAATAAAATATCTGAAGTTGTTGTGTATGCAACTTCATTGACGTTACCATCAGCATAAGAACTAGATGTAACAAAGTCGCCTTTGTATTCAATTTTCGCAGCTGCACCAGGAATATATGAATCAATAGCTAATTTTGCAGTATCGAATACATACTGTCTTGTAGCATTAACACTAGCACCACCTGTTCTACCAGTTGCAGAAGCGTTAGTAGCTCCTCCAGCAGTGAATTTATAACCTGTAGCATCAATCTGGGTAACAGTCCTGTCACCTAGAATATTGGACCCTGTAATACCATTATAAGATGTACCAGATGTTAATCCAGCAAAGGTAACCTTATCATTGACTTGAAATCCGTGATGGGGGTGTGCAACCCTGATAACCTTTGATCCACTTGTGGTAGTAAGCGGATTGTTTATAAGTTGTTTGCTAGGTGGGTTGGCGTCTTTTAATACAACTGTGCCTGTATTGCTTTTAAATTTAGCTCGGTAGATTTTATATTTAAGATCAGAATTACCATCAGGAAGCTTATCTATTCCTCCTTGTGATCTAAATAATGTACCAGAAACCGGATCAGTGGTAACTTTAGAAGTTGTTGTTCCAAGATTAAAATCGCCTACCTGTGAAGCCCAAAGCTGATAGCCTAATCCATCGTTTGATTCTAAAGCAATCGCATACATTTTTTGTGGACCAAGGAACACCGGCTCATCAAATTCAAAAATAGTTTCTGCAGTAGCACCAGTAGCATCCACAGAAACCTGAGCTTTGGTTAGGGTAACCTCACTTCCTGGCATAACATCGTATTTGTTCGGCGCAGCGTTACCACCTTTAAAGGCGTCTCTTATGCTAAGGGTAATGGAATCTTTTGAAGATTTTGTTCCAAAAAATAACCCAACTTTTGTAATATAAATCCCCAACGTGTCAGACACGAAAAAGGTCTGAAACATTGGAGCAATAAATTCTTCATTAGGTGTAGTTACCATTTTTTATTCCTTAAAACTTAATTGTTGCTAATATTACTGACAGTCGCCACCGGCGTCAACATCACATCTGTTATGTGCAAGCATTCCATTAGCATAGTATGTATGATCTCCGTCGAGGTAGAAGTTATAAACAACTTGTTCTGGTTCGCCACTGAATACCTCAAGCGATGTGACCTTCGTCCAAGATCCATCATCCATTTGAATTTCATCACCAACTTCTAGATTACCATTGACCATTAAGTGAGCAATTTCAGGTTTTTCTGTTTTAGTTGTTTCACTGTTGTACGCCTTCCAGCCAACTCTTGTCATAAGAGGATGCTCTGGTGTTTTAAATGGCCCATTACCGTTAATACCGATTAGATCTCTTCCATCAAGTGGCCAGTGGTCGTATGCCTTAACAGTATTTGGTCCAGCTGCACCCATTATCTCATCAAAGATTACAACATCTTCAATATTCTTAATTGAACCATCTGCCATTCTAACTTTAGTACCTTTTACGAAACATGAGTCACGTTCGATGTAAGGCCTAACTGGGTTAGGTGTAAAGACGCTGTTTGACGTTGATGGTATTGTTGTAGATACTTTAGTAGTTTTAATAGATTGACGAACTTGGTAGATTCGAGTAGATAATTCTTCTTCTTGTACCTGCTCTAGTGTGCCATTTGCTTCATACAAGAAAGAAGCTTTTGATGTAGCATTTTTAGGATTAGGTGCGGTAATATCTAGTAAGTAAAAATCCTGTCTACCAGTAGCAAAACTAATACTATCGGTATTAGGGATTAAGAAATAACCCGATACCATACCATCACCGTCTGTTACGATCTGCGTAGGTCCACCATCTAAAGGATACTGTGTTTGCTTTTTGTATATATCACCTGCATCCAATAGTGGAGAGGTTCTTGGAAGATCTGACATACGAGTAAATTCTGATAGCCCGCTTACAGCATATACCCAATCATCCACTGATGTTTTACCGAAGAATGCAAAGTGACGTGTATTAGGTCTTAATCCAGTAAATTTAAAGGATACGAATCGCGATCTCATAGTAGGAATCGAAATTCTTGCTCTAATAAACTCACCTAAAGATTCTTTAACTATACTACTACTGTCTAATTTAAACTGAGGAGTTTTAGTAACGGTTGTTGTTACCTGTGCAGATACCTTAACAGTAGTCGTGCTGCCTGTATTGCTTCGTGATGTCGAGGTTGATTTTCCACCGCCAGTAATAGAGCTGGAAGACTGTCCAGCCCCAGTTGCAATAATATTGCCATTTTGCTCAGATGCAAGATCAGCAATCTTTGTCCCTCTCCAACTAACATCATGATATTTGTAAGTATTATCTATTTTAACAGAAAGACGTGGATTACCAACAATAACTTTTTTGGGTAATTTTTCCTGATCCATCCAGCTATCGGACGCAGGCGACATTGCCCCAGTACCTTCATACATGTTTATAACCTGTTCACTGATCCCTACAAGTCGAGACACAGATGTTTGATTTTGCCATACTTCGTCTTCATAGTCAAGGAAGATCAAATCGCCTTTTTTCTTAACCCCCGAAGATGCGTCGGAATCAAAAACCATCTCAATATTATTTGTAGCCGTTCGAGGACGAACAACACCTTCAATAAAATCCATTGCAGCGCTGTGTTCATTGTCATCGACATCGGTCTGGTAATGGTCTCTGAAATTATCAGCTGTAATACCAGACTTAAGTCTATTTAATCCGTCACTGTCAAGAATGTCTTTGTTTGCAGAACTTAACTCAAGTAAAGATAAAGTAGTAAACTCTTTAAGTTCTTCAATTCTTTGGTCCATATGAGCAATGTCACGCATTGTGTATCGCTTATTTTGGGTGTAATTAAGAATAACATCGTCTGCAGACAGCATGTAAGGATTACAGTAAAAGTTTGCAATTTCCATTACATCTAGATCGTTACCAAGATCTTCGAGTTGGGGATTAAAAGCCGGCTCTCCGAAGTAAACCCCGAAAGTACCATTCTTCTTTACGAATATTCTACCCATGACAGGGAGATAATATTCAGTGTCCATTGTGACAAGGTCACCATTTCTTGGAAGTGGCAGAACATCGTATGATGCGCCATCTTGCGCTGGACGGAAGTCAATAAGTTCTCTTAGCTCTACTCTTTCACCGTTAGATTGTCTAAAGCTAGGAATATCTTCATAGTCAATAGTTCCCGTGTAGCTTGACGCAGCAAAGAAATCGCCTGTAGCAGACCAATCAAAGTATTTGTAAACAATGGTAATAGTACCTGAAGGCGCTGAAGCACCACCTTTTAGAGTAACTAAACCCTTGCCGTAAAAGCTTTCAGTTTGACCGTTATTGAAATTAAAGTCATCAGTAATGTCTGCAGAAGTAGTATCATCCGTAATGGATGTAATAGTGTAAGGATCTACTTTTGTAAGATAAGCTGTGTTGCTTGCATTTAGTGATAGTCCACTATCGGTTATGTTCCGAAGCGTTTTGGTTTTAATAGTACCGGAACTTCCAGAATGCTGCTCGTATGCGAGAATCTTGTATGATTCTCCACTCGTCAATCCAGAAATAGTAGCTGATGCTCCAGCGCTACTAATAGATCCTGTTACACTGGCATTAGTTGTTTCATTTACGATAATCCATGAACCGGTGTCGTCGAATGCTCTACCTGTAGCGGCATTAATAGTAATTTCGCCAGAACCGTTTGCTGTTCCAGTATGTAACTTTTGAACTGTTGTTACAATATCCGAGAATGACTTAGGTCTGATATGATTAAGCTCAAAAAACAGATTACGGTTGGTCTGATCGTAAAGCTTACAGATGTCATTCTCTAGTACGATATTAGAGTAACCGGCAGTAATACCAATAGATTTTGTTGCTGCAAGGTTTTTGCCAGAATTTGTTTTAATATCAAACAAATATACTTTAAAGTTAGTACCAAACTCTTCGATGGCTCTTACTCTAGCGCTACCGATAGTAGTACCGCCACCACCTATAGCATCTTTTAGATTTACCTTTTCGGCAGTTGTAAAATTAAACAGTGTTGCAAGATCGCTTACTACGACATAGTTACCGTAAGTAATAGTAGCAGTTTCGTTATTCACGACTTGAGTAGTTCTAGGTCTTGCTTCGGTTAAAGTTTTTCTTTGTCTAAGATATACACGAGCGCCGCCGACATAAGCTTTACCGGGATTAACGATTATTTTAAACGCATCATCATTGCTTTCGTCTTCTTCAAAGTCAATAATAAAGTTTTGCTGCGTAAAGTTTCCGTGCATTTCTTTTATTCGGATTGCCAAGAAATCTTCAGTAGCTTTTAGCTGTCCTGCACCTTCGTTCTGATTATTTGCGATAGAACCTTCACTTATTTCTACTAATGGAATAAAATAGTCTGAAGAGCTGGTGTTGTTTTTATCAGTTAAAGTAAGGGTAATTTTATATCTGTCAGCACCTGGCGCAGCTAAGTTTAAGTTAGCCCCAGAGTTATCATAAAGATTTTGATCGTCATTAACAGTTACAATTGACTCGGTAACAACGTGACCAACAGTAGCCTCGACGTCAACGCTATCATTTGATAATACCAGTATCTGTTTTGCGCTGTAGATAAAGTGTTCGTCTACGAAGAATCTACCTGGATTCTGTACTACAATTAAGCCAGTACCAGTTAATGGAGTAGTAACGTTATCGGTTGCAGCAGTAGTTAATTCAACGCCTGATCCATCTTGGGCCACAAGAGTACTAGATGTATTGCTAATAGTAATCGGATCGGTGGTAACTTCTACACCAGCTTGATCTACATATTTTACAAAGATTTGAGCAGGAACACCAGCAGAAGCCGCTACTACTTTTTGAATTGCTACTTGAATTCCCGTAGTAGTTTCTTCGAAAATCACACCTTCAATAGAACTAATATTAGAAGGTAAAGGATTAGTTACGGTATCAAGACGAATAAAAGGCGCATCGCTTACCGTTATGGATCCGCCTTCTGTAGCAGCACCAGGATCTAATAGAAACCCTGCCATTGATCCAATATCTTTATTAAGAATGGTCTGCATTTGGTTAAGCTCTCGCTGCTGCAGACCTCGACCATTATTAAACAGAATTTTGTAATAGTTGTCACTGTCTCTATAATCATCATTATAGAGGTTAATGAAACTATCTTTAATTACTTGGCTTACCATTTCTAGTCCTTATAACTGAATAATAACTTTTATATCTTCGGCCTGTCCGTCTAGACGGTCGATCTTTGCTCTATTATCTATATAGAGTAGTTCACCGCTGAATGGATCGACTGTGGGGTAATCCCAAGCTCTACTATCAGCATCGAATCCCGCTGATTTTAGAACGCCTGAACCCGCAAGGCCATTTGCTTCTGTTACGGCTTCAGCTTCTTGAAAATCTGAAAATCCTGTTGCTTCTGTCTGGTGATAATAAATTACAGATGCGTTACCGGTTCCAATAATCTTATCAATAATACCTTTAGCACCAGATGATGCCCCAACAATCGTTGATCCTACTGTATAAGAAGAAGAGATACTTGCGAACTGTAAACTCTTAAGAGTGTTACCAGCAGCGCCAGTAAAATCTGAGTCGCTTCCAAGATCTCCGACTTTTGGATTTTTAATAATTCCAAGCTGACGGAAAGCATTACCGATAACCCATTCACCTTCTTCGTCACTATCTGGAATAACGTTAAACATAATTGCTGAAGATTTAAGGTCGATGCGTGGATCAGCACCAAAGCCGTTCTTTGGTCCGATAATTGGCTGAATAACTGCTGCGGTAGAAGGTGAACCGCCGCCGATAATTTTGCACTCTGCGTAATCGAATCCAGTACCACCAACAACAGAACCAGCCGATTCGTCTAGCTCAACGGCTGTAATAACGCCATTTGTTACTGTAACAAGACCCGTTGCTCCAGTACCATTACCTATAATGCTTATGGTAGGAGCCGGAGTATCATCATATCCTATACCGCCAGTTGTAATTCTTAGTCCCGAAATCTCTCCAGGTATAGCAGCATCTTGAATAGTTTTTTGCTCGATTTCAACCGCAAGGGAATCAGAGTCTACTAGGGCAATCTTTTGTACAGGCATATAGTTCGCAGTTAAGAACTTTGATGCGTTTAGTGTGCCAATAGTATAAAGGAATTTCCAAATATAGCCGTCTGCTGTAGTAAATGGAGTTGCGGATGTACCAGTCGGTTTAACAGATGAGGGGTTAGCAATACTGCCGGTTTTAGATTGCTTAATACAGATATAAACCGCATTATCTTCTGTAATAACATAATATGGGCTAAGTGGATAGCCTGCTACATTATCGCTGTAAGCTGAATATACACCACCGAACGACCAGTTGTATCTTGGTACAGTAAATGTAAAGTCCGTAATTCTTTTAACCGCTTGAGTACCCAAACGGAAATTACGTTGTTCTCTTTGAGTATTAACCGGAGTAATCGGTGTATCCGAATCATTCCATTCTTCAGACTTAGCAACCGCAAGGTAATAGCTGCTAGATGCAGAATCCGCAAGGTCATCAAAAACATCTTGCATCATCTGAAGTTTAATTGCGTCTGTGATTATAGCAACCATTTATATATTTCCCTTATGGATATGTAGTTAATTTCACGCGATTACCAAGTCCACTCGCAGAATCAAGCCCAATGAGGTACCAACCTTCAGTTGAACCGCCTGCTGTTTCTGTGGTATATATCGCGGAGATTGAAGCCTCAGATTGAAGCTCTATTGCATTATAACCAGTATGCCCAAGGTAGCTATTGCCACCGCCATCTGAATCTACCTTAATTCTTGCCAGTGAGTTACCCGTATTACAAAGATAGACTAACATATTATTTCTACCTGCCCCGCGGGGGAGCGTGTAAGTATTAGTACCAGATGTACCAGTGAATAAAATCACATTGTCATCAAGTGATAGAACACCGTCTGTCGGATAATCATTACCTGAAAGTCGTACAGGATTATCGAAAACAATAGTTCCTGTACCTTTCGTACTAATGTTCAATTGAATATTAGCGTCAGTACCAGCAGTAGAAATACCAACGGGATTACCTGTTAGCGCACCGGCAAGATCTACTTGATTGACTGCAGATGGTGTTGTCTGAATACTTAGTACTGGGTTACCTGCAGAGTCATTGATTACAGAACCAATTCTAGGATTACGAATAACTGGTGATATTAAAGTTTTGTTGAATAATCTTTGGATATAATCTTCGAATACAAGCGTGTCACTATCTTGTAAATCTGGAAGGTTGATATTTAAATCGGTGTCTGAATCTACCACACCTAGATATCTGATTTTATAGTAACCAGTACCAGACACGCCATGAAGTCTTAGGTCTCCATCGATCTTTGTATTGTATAAATGCTTTTTAAATAACCCTTGCTCTGCAGTAGTTAAAACCACTTCGCCAGACGAATCAGGCATAGTAATAGTGTTATCTTGCGTGGGCTCTGTGGCAGTAAGAGTAGTCTCAAAGCCATCATCATTTAACCCATCAAATATAATAGAGTTATTACCAAAACTTACAGAACTATACAGTAGATCTGAATCTCCACCAAGTAATTGGTAAAGCTCTACAAAATTGGCATTGATTTTGGTGCCAGTGGTCCTTAGCGTATCGCCTGTACCGTCGTTAGCATTTGAGCCAACGTTGATGTTCTGCCTTGTCATGACTCGTCCTTAGATTTTATAGATGTATTTATACGATTTAATTAGAAGAATCTACTGGATAATAATCAAATGCGTCTACGTCCATAGTAATTTTAACATTGCTGAGTTTCAGTGCAGAAAGATCCCCTGCATATTCACCAGAATCTTCATCCATTCTTGGAGAAGTTTCTTTGATCATATCCTGGATTGTTTGCATATGTGTATCAAGATACTGTACAGTACCGTATGTGTTTTCGCTATCAGAATCAACAAAGTCTTCTATACGATAAGCATCTAGATCAATGCGCATATATCCTGAGCTATCCGCATCGGATGTAATAATACCGGAGTATTCACCCAGCGTGCTGAGCGTTCCAATAGCGACCGAAGTATATACTGGGATAAGCGATGCTGGAGGGATAGAGATAGGCATTGTATCAAAGCTAGGATCCCGATTAACGGATACGACCTGAACTTGAGATCCTACGTACATACCGCCAGGATGAGCAAATAGCTTATACAATTCAAGCCATTCTATTCTGGCAACATCTGATTTAATTAACAAACCCCAATATTGATAGATCTTATCATCCATAATATATTTTTGCGAGTTAGGTCCAATTTGGGATTCCCCAACAGTAAAGATATAATTTTTACCATACTCTACAATAGGATCTGTTCCAAAGAATGATCTAAAGAATCTTTCAATGGCGTACTTAGTACCCTTTGCGCGATAATAGTTATTAGAAAGTTCTGCGCCTGTTCTGGTGTCAAGAATACCTTCAAGATAGTTTTGACCTAATAACAATTCATCTTCTATATAAGTCAGGTTAGATTTTGCTGTCTGACCGATATCTCTTGTAGTAGCTAAACTTTTTAACTGATCGCCGAAGTTACCTGGCTGATTTAAAAAATCATAATACGCTTTTAGTAAAGATATAAATTTAGGAAAGTCTTGACCGAAATATTCAGGCAAAGCTCTTTCGATGTAATCTTGAGATAGGGATATATCTCTTCGATTAATATCTTGTAACGTTCTATCCATTAGTTATCAGCCGATGTAGTTACTGCGGTGATTGCGGAAGACTCTGGGTCATATTTAAGAATATCGTTTAGAATCGGTGTAATTGCTGATGGGTTAGCAGGTATAGCTGAAATCTTAATAAAACTATTTGCGCCGTCGATGCTCGAGGGTTTAATAGAAACTATATTAACTGATCTAGTTGTAGGATTATATGATCCTACGTTATCGACCACCACCTCATCAGATCCAACAGAAACAGCTTGCAATATATTTGTATTAGATTTATTTTTAATAATAACCGACTTATTATCAACTACAAACGGCGTACTAGTAATAACAGCACCATCTGAACTAGGGGCTTTAATGTTAGTTGGGAAAGTAAGAGTAAAACTATTCCTAGAGTTTAGAACTGGAGTAAATCTCTGCTGCATTCTTATTTCTGATCTAGAAGACAGGATAGCAGGACTAACATCATCAATTAAAGATAACATATTAGATCTTCTGAATGATTGACCGAAATTACCAATAGTGTTGGTAAAATAATTTGATATGGTCGATCTTACGCTAGTTCTAATACTGTTGGGTGATTGACTTGTAAACTTGGGATTAATCTGGAAAAACACATCGGTTTCAATGAAAGTCTCTACTGGATCGGTAAATTCTACGTTAAATGAGATAACAGCTAACTGATCAACCAACTCTTCAATTGCCCGCTTTGTTTCTACTATTTGAGTTTCAGAAACATCATTCTCAAAAAGAATAGACGAGAACACTGTACCAAATTTAGGTTTAGGATTATCTTCCCCACCCCAAGACTTAATATCTTTAATTAATGTAGAAAAGTTTCTGAGAATAAGCGATGTATAATCTTCAGGAGTTACCATTCTATTTTGAGTGGCATATTGGAAAGGCGCGTTTCTGCGAATCGATTCCAGCGATTCCTTTTCATCCCCGCCAGCTGAATTAGATGTAGAAGATACGAGCATATTATATTGTGAACCACCCACAGTAATGGTATTACTAGGGCTAAATGTGGTAATGCCGTTTGCAACTGAGCCTTTAGTAGACAAGTAATTAACTTGAATTGCATTACCACTCGCAGGCGCACGACCGAGAATATCATTTGCACCAAATGATAGCTGGTAGAATCCATTCGGACTTTCTTTTAAGATATAGATCGTAGAGTTTTCGTTTACTGATGTTGCCGCTGTAATGTTTTGGAAAGAGGTAAACTGAGAACTGTTTGGGCTTTCGTACACATTTACCTCGATAGTGTCTCCATCAAGATTAACGTCTGGGATAATGTATACGTCATTCTCACTATATTCGCCAACTAAAAAGGTCTTTGTTTTTCTTGCACCTTCATAGATTGGTATATTTGCACTTCCGGCCGTAGTCTCGAATACATATTCACCGTTGCCATTATCCTCAGCATCATAGTTTTCAATAGTCTGAAAGGTATAAGATACGTCATCTAGTGAAGCGGTAAATTTTGTGTATTTAGGTAAAGTTATAACAGATGGTCTTGATGAAACACCAGCAAGATTAACCCGCACCCGTGCCAAAGCTCTTGATGCCGTTTTTGTGTCTGGGATATATCCAATACCGGTCGCAAGAGATACAAGTGAAGATCTTAATTGGGCTGTTCCGAGGAATGACTCGTTAAGAGTAAAATTTGATACCAAACCATTTATATGGGTGTTATAAGCAAGGACATCCATTAGATTATTTAGACCAGATGCTGCAAAATCATAATCCGCAAATTCATCTGTTGATTTTAGATAATCTTTTAGGGACTCTTTAATAGCATCAAAATCTAGAGCCGTTGATTTAATAGTTGTAGCCATTTATCTGAGCCTCGCAAGGGTGGTGGTGAGAGTTACTTTTTCTTGGGTATTAACAACATTAAATATTAATGTTACATCAATAGAATTTTGATCTGGTCTTGATAATGCTTTAACAGCCAGCGTTTGCGCCCGAGGCTCAAACTTTTCAATGGCAGCAATAATTGTATTCTCGATATCTGCCTCTGCATCTTCGTCTGCTAAATCAAAAAGCAAATCCCGCACATTGCCGCCATAGTTATATCGAAAAGGCTTATCACCGTGATTAGTAAGAATTAAATTTTTAACTGCTTGCTTTACGGCTGCTGCATCGATTTTTTTATAAACATCACCATTACCCTTAACTGCAAAAGTAAGGTCTACATCTTTATAAAGCCTATTACGGGCCGTATTAATAGTAGAAGTAGAAAGATTTTTATCTTCTAATGAAAATGCGCGGGCCATTTATATCTCATTTTTTCTTTTATTTATAATAGTTTTCAGGGATTAATTAGAGAAAGCCGATCTAAACCAAGAATCACTTTTCCAAACAACCGTAACATCTGGATTAAACCTTCCACCACCAAGATTTTTACCAAGAGTATCAAGGTGCATAACCTTGGAACCCATATAGCCAGCACTCATACCGCCGGCTCTAATTCCTCTTGCATATGCCTCTTTAACAAATCTTGCAATGATAATTCTTCCTGCTTCACTATCAAGTGTTACGTCACGACCCCCTACTTGGAGATAAAGGTCAGCAGCCATACCGGTGTCGTGACGGGTACTACCAGTTCTTTTGCCAGTCTTACCAGGCTGTAGGCCAGATGTAATAATAACTTTATCAATCTTTGCAGCTTTAGCAGCACCGGCAAGAATGCGCTCTAAGGTGGGCTTAACCTTTTTATTACGTATTGTACCCATTCTATATTCAATGATACCAGCGGCTTCTTCTGGAGTCGCTAACTCATTATTATCAATCGCATTACCGTATGGATCTACTTCAACTATATCACCTTTAGAAATAAGGTTGTTGTTGTAGTATGTTGCAAGCTCAAATTTAGGTTTATCCGATCCTACAATCTTAAACTCATTGTCAACCTCAGGTAAAATTATAGTTACCTGACTCTGCATGTCTCCACGCCGAGGATCCAGTGTGTCATACGATACGATAATTTTATCGTATCCAGTTAAATACTCACCTAAGTATTCTGCAAATTCGTAAGTAACCTCATTGTAACTTCTATTATTTCGGTCATAAAGTTCGTATGTGATTGCTCTACCCGTTTGCGCTAAATCTAGAATAGATCCTGATTCCAATGTCTCGTCCGGCATTTTTTTATAAACACCTTCAGCAACTATAATACGGAAGCTTTTAAACTTGTCAGTGTTTGTTCTAGCAATCTTAATTACTTCAGACTGTAGAACAAGGTGTCTGGCCAGGGTTTGACGCTCTTCAAGTGTTGCAAGATGGGATAAGTTAGTAGCAAAGCCTTTTGAACCCAGATAGGTAGAAATAGGTATGCCATTACCCACTAAGGTTTTTGCTGTAATAGAAAGCGGGCCATTTCTTGGATCAATAGCTTGTGGATTAAATTCTGGATCGGGAGAGAACCCTTCGAATTTTCTTGATCCAGTTAAGTAATAGTTGCTGCTAGACCCAGCTGATGAACTTGTATTACCTTGACCGGTAAATGCGACAGAACCAGTTCCGCTATAGGATCTACCGACAGCTGGAGGTACTTTTTTAGAAAAATAGCTTGGATCAACACTACCATCTTTAACGAGTGCAGCAACAAAATCAGCATTAGCCGCATTAATAGAATCTTTTAGTTTCATTCTGGCTTCTTCGGGTGATAGCTTACGATTAGCAATCCCACCCATGTTAGCAGCTCTGTCAATTTTATTTTTAATATAATTTTGTGAGTCAATTGATACTTCGTTTACGCCACGTGTGCTGTATGATAAGATCTGAGTCATTAGTGCAGCATCAGGCATGTAGGTAGCTTTAGTATCAAGACTTGTGATTGTCTGTGATGCTCCACCGCCACCTGATGCCGCTGCAACGTTTGCTGCCATCGCCGCACTCGCTGTACCACTTAAATCGCCGTGGAATGTAGTAGCATCCATGGTTTCAGCATATACAGATTGTTGAGTATACATGTTATAGTTGTACATAATAACGTTGCCGCCACCAATTGTGCCCTGTGAACCAAGGATTGACATATCAGCTGCAGATAGATTCATACTAGGTGCAGCAAGGGTATATTCGCCTGTAGCAGAAGCCTTGAACGTACCACCAACAGACATAGTACTATTGCCACCAGTAGTAAAGTTTCTGTCACCTTTTACGACTTCGGTTTTTACCCCTAATGTGGTATCAGTTACAGATCCAACAATTGTTTCAGATTTACTACCGGTCACGGTATTGGATTGGTTACCCATAACAATGGAACGATCGTGTCCGTATATCTTTTCGGTCTTATTACCAGCGACTGTCATATTCATGTCGCCAGTAATATTTAGATCAAGGTCTCCAGTAACATCTACTTCTAAGCTTTTAGACGAAATCCTAAAATCACCTTCGATAATTATTGCACCGTCTGCATCAATAGCAATGATCATATTATTGCGTGCACGGATGTTTACAGAGCCGTCAGCGGCCATCTCTATACCTGCACCAGACTTATGACTAAATACCATTCTTTCATTGCCTGGGGTGTCATCTACAACAGTCTTATGACCGCTTAGTGATTCTTGAACTTGCACCTTACCATACTCTGAAGCAATGTCAGGTCCCGCACCACCAAAGGCACTTAATCCTGGATCACCTCCCCCAACATCAATTTCAGTTTTTTCTTGTCCTGTAACTTCTTTATTAAGGGATGAGTAGTTCCAGTATTTTGGAGTAGGGTATTCACCTCTGGGATCTTCGAATGACATTATTGAATGTCCTTTCTTTCACGTGCCGCGATGGCTGCTTCCTCTTTACCCAATGCAAGCAGTTCCTCTTTAGATAAGTATTTTAAATCATCACCGAATGGATCATGAATAGTTTCTCTTCTTGGGTAGTACGAACTAATATCTACACCTATAAAATTATTTTGACGATCGTCTTCATTAAATACTGATCCACTGTAAACTTGCGCAAGCGGGAATGTACTAATAAATGCATCTACAATTTTTATCATTACTGCTTCCACCTGTTTGCTAGTGGCCGTATTCTTATCCTGATATCTATGAAGACATACGTCAAGCACGTATTCGTTACCACCTAAGTCGGTAATACTGGGTTTATTGACGTCTCTCATAGTTTCGATAGTACCATCAGATCTCACATAAAGGTGAGCTGGACCTTCTGGCCCCATCTTAGAAAATTTTGTACTATGCTTAATGTAAAAATTTCCACCATCTACAATTCCCGTGCCACCGCTATTAGTGGGCGAATAATCTAAATCTTTAAAGTCAGAAATTGGATAAATCCTGATAGAGCTAATCCCACGATTGACCGCTTGAAAATATTTTATAAGTTCTTGTTTACTTGTTATAATATCTGCAGCAGGGCGCTTATCCGCATCTGAAACCGGATTTGGATTAGGTGGTGTTTCATTAGTCTGTGTTGTAACACTGCCATTAAGAGATCCAAGAGTTGTATTAATTATTGCGGCGATAGCATCACCTTTGTTTTGCAATTCTTGTACAGCAGCCTTTTCCTCTGTAGTAACCGCGGATTTTTTACCTCTGTTAACTGCATTAATTAATTCCCGCATACTACTAAATGGTACAGTATATCCGATTAAATTTACTATGACCGCAGCGGGAACTACTCCAGCCGCTAGTTTATCTTTTGCAGCATCTGTATTACTCGAAAGAACATCATTTTTAATATCAAACGTATTAAAGTTGTCATCTTCTAGACCTAAACTAGTAATTGCCGCGCCAATATTATTTGTGACTTTTTCTGCTAGTCCTCTTAATAATCCACCGGCTGTTAGATTACCAACTGTGCCTGATATTACAGTATTTAATTTTTCAATGCTTGCAGTTAAACCTGATATCAGATCACCACTTGTAACCTTATTTAACAGATCATCAAGTTCTTCTGTAAGAT